>Ga0247843_1004770_pt1 | contig 19858 bp, 18 predicted proteins | sample LaCruzMarch2017__FD_192420 | JGI IMG/M metagenome (GOLD analysis project Ga0247843, IMG submission 192420) | Freshwater microbial communities from meromictic Lake La Cruz, Castile-La Mancha, Spain - LaCruzMarch2017_8m | ecosystem: Environmental > Aquatic > Freshwater > Lake | place: Spain...
AGGAAGCCAGCGTTTTCCGAAAGCTCACCGTCGAGGACAACCTTCGTTTGGTGTTGCAGCTCGTGGGTCGCTCCCGCGCGGAAATCAAATCTCGCATCGCCGAGCTCGCCGAAGAATTGCACATCACCCGAATTCTCCAAAGCACGGGCAATGTGCTCTCGGGTGGCGAACGACGACGGGTTGAGATTGCTCGCGCGCTAGCTACAAACCCGAAGTTCATCTTGCTCGATGAGCCGTTCACCGGCATTGACCCGGTCACGATCGAAGAGATTCAAGAGATCATCTTCCGGCTCCGGAATCGCGGTATTGGAATCCTGATCACCGACCACAACGTCGCGGCCACCCTCCGTATTACGGATCGCAACTACATCCTCATCGATGGCCAAATCATCAAAGAAGGCTCTCGGGAAGAGATCTCAAACGATCCGCTGGTGCGCAAACACTATCTCGGCCAACAGTTTTCGACCGATTCAAACGAACCTAAGCCCGAAATCCCCCTGAGCGAGGAACCGCCTGAAACTCGTTGATCGGCTGATTTTCAAAGAGGTCATCGGGCCATGGGTGTTCGGGGTTGGGATGTTCACGACCCTCCTCATGGCGGGCACCTTCCTCGGTCGCCTGACCGGCTACGTGGTGGACGGCGTTCCGATGTCGCTCATCGTCGAGGCATTCTTCCTGCTGATGCCCGCGTTGCTGGCGAAGACATTCTCAATGTCGATTCTTCTGGCCGCGTTGCTGAGCTTTGGCCGATTGAGTTCGGACAGCGAGGTAGTTGCACTTCGGGCCGCAGGGTGCAGCATCCCTCGGCTCATTTTGCCCATGGCGATGTTCGGCTTTGGAGTTGCTCTACTGACCTTTGGCTTTAACGAGACGGTAGTTCCTAACGCCACAAAAGGCTCACTGGAGATCGCGAACCGCATCTCGAAGGAAAAGAACGTCAGCGCCGCCCTCCCGATTTCCCGGACTGAAATTCAGAAAGGAAAGCTGCGCCTTGGGATCGTCGCAAAGAACGTTAACCCAGCGGATCGCACCCTCCAAGGAGTCACGCTGATCAGCTACGACGACAAGGGCGAAGAGTCGTTTATCCTGCTCGCAAAAGAGCTTCGCTACACCGGCACCCAGAACTGGGAAGTCACCGGGGGCGCAACCCTGCTCTCCCCCGACGGCGCAACGGTTTCTCGCTTAGAAGGGCGCATCTGGCCAGAACAGATCAGCAAGTTGGAGACGTCGTTTACCGACCTCATCAAAGAACGAGACGACGACTTCGATGCCCTGACGATGGCCGAATTGGGTGCCCGCATCGAGAAACACCGTCGCGATGGATCGCGCTTACCAGCACAAATTGCGAATTATGAGTACGGATACTGGAACAAGCTCAGTGTTCCGCTCGCCGCGATAATCTTTGGTGCCCTTGGTGGCGTCCTAGGAATACGCAGCCACCGCACCGGAACGGCCGCAGGGTTTGCCCTTGCGGTGGCTATCATCTTTCTGTACGTGATGCTGGCAAACTTTATGGCGGTTTGGGCTCAAGGTGGAGCCGTACCGGCTTGGGTTGCGAGTTTTGCTCCGCTTTTAATCGGATCAATCGCAACTGGCGTGATAATGTGGCGAAGGAACGGCTAAGAGCACTTTGGATTTCCTAACGATTGGATTTCTTCTCGGCATCGTTGGCGTCAGCGGATTCATCGCTTACGTTGCCGATAACTTAGGACGGAAGCTAGGCAAGAAGCGGCTATCCGTGGGGAAGATGCGGCCCAAGCACGTCGCAATTTTCGGCGTTGTCCTCACAGGAATGGTCGTTTCCGGCTCCACGATCGCGCTGGTGGCGTTTGCCAGCAAAGATGTGCGGCGATGGCTCCTCTATGGCCGACAAGCGCTAGAACAGCTCAACGTGACCCGAGACAAAGTCACCAGTCTGGAGGCGGAAGGAACCAAGCTCGAACTGTCGAACAAGAACCTCGTGAGCCGAAACTATGTGCTTACGGCGCAGGCCAGTCGGCTGAAGGCCCAGATTGAAACCCAGCGAAAATCGATCTCCACGCAGACCGAGACTGTAACCCGCCTTCGCGCCGACGTTAGAAAATTTGAGTCTCGAGTCGCAGAACTTGATCGCCGCGAATCCGAAAACTTGAAACAGCTTGAGCAGCGCCAGGCCTCCCTCACTACGGCTAAAAAAACTCTGGACCAAGTTCAACTTGAAATTAAACGCGCAAAGACGGACCGCTTCACCGCAGTCAAAGAGTTCAATGATGTCAACCGTAAGAACTACGAACTCACATCTCAGAACTCGGAGCTCAGCGCAGACATCGCAAAACAAGAGGGGGAAATTAAAGTTCTTCAAGCCGAAGCTGCACGGCTGACCGGCGAGCGCAAACTGGTCGAAGGCGAACTGGACCGTTCGAAGAGCGATCTCGAACGGACCCAGCGCGAACTGGGTCGGCTCGAAACCCAACTGAACTCCGTACAAGCCGACTATCGCTTGGCGGTCTCCTACAACCAAATGCTGGGTTCAACCTTCGCCGCCGCACGCAAGGCGCCGATGACATTCAAGATCGGCGAAGAAGTGGTGCGGTTGCCGGTCGCCGAAAATCTAACGGTCGAAAGCGCGAGGCGGTCGGTCGATGTCTTCCTCAGCATGGCCAGAACCGTCGCCTCCGGCCGAGGAGCAAAGTCCAACGGCCAGTACGATTCGGCAGACATCGTTGACCACCAAGATGTCATCACGAAGCAAAACATTCCAGCAAGCGAGATTCGCGCTAGCATCGTGCGCCAATTGGTTGGCCAGGCCGAAGCACAGGTTATCGTTGCCTATTCCAGCTTGAATGCCTTTGAAGGAGAACCGGTCAGCATTGAAATCGGCGTATTCAAGAATCCGATCATCTACAAGGCCGGCGCAAACCTGGCCGAAACTCGGATCGACGGATCAAAGGACGAGCCCGCCATCTTCCGCCAAGTTGTCTCGTTCCTCTCCGAACGCCTAGCAACACGAGTTGCCAAAGACCAAGTGATTCCACGCTCGGGCTCCGAGCGTCCGTTTGGTGAAGTGAGCACGGAAGAAATGCTGGAACTGGTGAGCACGATCCGTAAAGCCGATCGACAAGTTTTCCTCCGCGCTCAGGCCGATGAAGAAACCCGGGCAAGCGATGTCGTTCGCCTGCGATTCAAAGTTTTCTAAGCCATCATTTCGACGTAACATGGAAAAATCGGTGCTGGCGATTGACCCCGGAACTCACAAGTGCGGGATGGCTCTGGTGCATCGAAACGCCGACTTTCACCTGACCCGGCTTTGGAGCGAAATATGCCCCACCGACGACGTGTTGTACAAGCTACACGAGGCTTTCGCCGTTGCACCTTTCGACATGGTCATCATCGGCGGCGGCACTCATTCGCAGCCAATTGTCCACCTCGTGCGACAACAAATGCCTAGCATGGCGGTACTCGTCGTCGATGAAACCAACACGAGTTTGGCGGCCCGCGAAAGGTATTGGGAGTTCAATCCTAGGCAGGGTTGGCGACGATTTTTGCCCAGTACGCTGCAACTTCCACCGGTCCCAGTGGATGACTACGTGGCCTATATTCTTGCGGAGCGTGTGTTAACAGAGAGTTAAGACGGGCTCAGCCCGGTACAATAAGAGGGTATGTCCCAAAAGATCCGTAATATTGGCATCATTGCTCACGTTGACCACGGTAAAACTACGCTGGTCGATGCCATCTTCAAGCAGGCGGGTCTTTTCCGTGAAAATCAGCACATGGCCAACCGGGTCATGGACTCCAACGACCTTGAGCGAGAAAAAGGAATTACCATCCTTTCCAAGGTTGCTAGTGTTCGCTATCAAGAAACGAAAATCAACATCGTCGACACCCCAGGTCACGCTGACTTTGGCGGCGAAGTCGAACGAGTATTGAGCATGGTAGACGGCGTTCTCCTCATCGTTGACGCCAACGAAGGCCCGATGCCGCAAACGCGATTCGTGCTCAAGAAAGCTTTCGAAAACAAGCTGAAGCCAATCGTGTTCGTCAACAAGATTGACCGAGAGTTCGCTCGACCGGCCGAGGCCTACGACAAGACGCTCGACCTGTTTATTGACCTGGGCGCGAACGAGGAAGACCTCTTCTTCCCTCACCTCTACGGATCCGGCGCATCAGGCTTTGCCCGAGAAACTCCCGACGGACCAGAAATGGACCTTCGGTTGCTTTACGAGATGATCCTTCGGGAAATCCCTGCTCCTCGAGTTGAGGCGGAAGGTGCCTTCCGACTACAGGTTAACAACCTTGACTACAGCGACTACCTGGGCCGCATGTTCGGTGGAAAGGTCCTTCGCGGAACGGTCGCCGTCGGCGACCGAGTCGAGATGCTTCGAGAGGACATCACGAAGAAGAACGCCTTTAACGTCACCAAGCTTTGGATCTACGAAGGCATTCAGCTGAAGGAAGTCGAAAGCGTTGCTGCTGGCGACATCGCGATGCTCGCCGGACTCGACAACGTTCTCATCTCAGACACGATTTGCCACGTTGACACTTCGGAAGCTCTCGAGCCAATCCGGGTTGAGCCAAGCACGCTCAGCATGAACTTCTACGCGAACAACTCGCCGCTCGCCAGTAAAGACGGCGGTAAGTTCCTCACGATCCACAAGATCAAAGAGCGATTGCAGAAGGAAGAGGCAGTTTCCGTTTCCGTCAAGATCGACCCGAACGCCCCATCCGACACCGTTAAGGTGAAGGCACGAGGAGAACTCCAGCTCGCCGTTCTTATCGAAACGATGCGACGAGAAGGCTACGAAATGCAAATTTCGCGCCCGCAGGTTATCTTCACCCGAAACGCCGAAGGCAAGATTGAAGAGCCGTTCGAGCTGGCAACCCTCGAAATGCCGACCGACAGCGTCGGCTCCGTCATGGAAGACTTGGCTCGCCGAAAGGGAGAAATGCTGGACATGCGCCAGAACGACTCCGGCAACTCGATCCTGCAGTACTCGATTCCAACTCGCGGCTTGATCGGTTTCCGATCGAACTACCTGACCCTCACCCGAGGGCTCGGAATCATGGGCTCGCTGTTTGATGGCTATCGGCAGTACACCGGCGAAGTTGAGAGCCGAACCCAAGGATCGCTGATCTCGAAGGACACCGGAAAGCTCACACGGTACGCGTATGAGGACGTCCAGGTCCGCGGAACCCTCTTCTATCCGGTCGGAACCGAGCTCTACGCTGGAATGATCGTCGGCGCTTGTTCACGAGACGAAGACATGATTGTCAACGCCACGAAAGAAAAGGCTGCCACGAACATCCGATCGGCAAACGCCGAGCAGACTGCCGTTCTGGACTCCCACAAGGAGTTCTCGCTGGAACAGGCGCTGTCCTGGCTCCGCGACGACGAACTTCTGGAGTGCACTCCAAAGCAGCTTCGCTTCCGAAAGAAGGTTCTCGACCACTCCGAGCGACGCGTCTCCGAGCGCCGCAACGACATGGCTGGGATCGTCTAAGCCGAGTCGCAAAAATGGCGTCCGCAATACTGCGGACGCCATTTTTTTGTGTCCGTCAGGCGCTAAGCGCGAAGTGCCAGACCGAAGTCTCCGTCGGCACAACCGTGCCTTCTCCCGATTCCACGTCGTACCGATGCAAGTACGGCATCGACTCGTCGCTGTCGTCCAGGTCCTCGCTTACAAAGACATGCTTCGAGTCCAACGACCAAGCGATGCAGTCTTGGTAGGTCTCGTGCTGCGATAGCTGTCGTACATTCGTGCCGTCGGCGTCCATGATGAAGAGCGAAATTGGATCAACGGCTTCATCGTCTGGCGATTCTTCGTCAATCGGAAGTGCGCCGATCATCGCGATCTGCGTGCCATCGGGCGACCAACGTGCGTTCATCGCGGCGCAAACGGGCAAGTCCAGCTCGGTAACCGTCTGCGTCTCGCTGTCCCCTAAGTACAGGCCGTGCTCAAACTCATCGTCTTCCCTAACCAGGAAGAATGCTGACGAGGTCCCCGACCAGTACACGCTACCGCCCACATTGAGCAGATCCTCTAGCTCCCAGGGTTCGCGACCGTCGGCGTAATGGACTTCGTAAACGTCCTCGCCCTCATCGTCTTGCCGAACCACGATCCATTTCGATTCATCATCGGCAAGCGAATCAAACGCAATCGCTGGCGAGTACTGAAGATCCTCGCCTTCCAGATCGACGGATACCATTGGCTCGCCGTCGCCGGATGAGAAAAGTAGTCGCTGACCATCGTTGATGAACTGCTGGAAAAGCATTCCCTCGGGCACGCCAAGCCGGCGCAATCGCGAGCCATCGGGGTTCACGAGATAATCAGTAGAGGACTTCTCGCTGTCCGCGTCGCCGGCAATGCAGAAGTAAATTGAATCCTGATGCCAGCAAGGAAACAGCACGGCATCATCGAGTTGAGCGATCGTGCGCTTGTTGGAACCGTCTAAATCGCTTACGTAAAGCTTCCCTTCGTACGCGTCCGTCCCGGCAAACACAATTCGCTGCGGCTGTGAAGTTTCCATCTACTGGCAAGGTTAGCCAATTCGACCCCCGCAAACGGGGACTTTTCGTTACTTTGCCGGAATTGGTCCCTTTATTCCGCCACGGGTGCGGAAAACGAGGATCGCGAGGATGCCCAATCCCACGGCTCCGGCGTAGCCCGCATACTCCGTTCGCGTCCAAGCCAGATACGCTAGCGGGAACAGAAACGCAACGTTCACGAAGATGTATGCAACCGTAACCGGAAGATGCTTCTTGGCCTGGGTCGCCGCGACCTGAAACGCGTGCGTCCGGTGCGCTTGCGATGGATTCTCTTTGTTGAGGATTCGGCAGATCAGGGTCACCGTCGCATCGCAGAAGAACGCGCCGATGATGAGCAACCAAACGAACATCCCAACGCCGGACTTGAGACCAATCAACGCAAGGACGCCGAACGAATAGCCATTGAGGGTCGAACCTACGTCGCCCATGAAAATCTTTGCTGGCGGCCAGTTCCAGAACAAGAAGCCCGCCGCTGCCGCAGCTAAAAGCCAAGCTGCCCAAGCGGCGCCGAAGACCTCGCTCTTGAAGAGGACAAACCCCATTGCGCCGCCAACCAGCACCGCTTCTTGCCCGGACATCCCGTCGATGCCGTCCATGAAGTTGAAAAGATTGATGAGCCAAACCACGGTGATAACGGCGAACAGATTGCCGAACCAACCGAGCGAGAGCGTGGTGAATCCAAGGCTCATCTCTGGCAAGCCGCCGAGCGCCCAAACCGCCAACCCCGCGCTTCCTGCCTGAACCAGCAAGCGAACCCGAAAAGGAAGATCCATTCGGTCATCAAGCCAGCCCGTGCCAGCAATCAGCGCACCTCCGAGGCCAAGGCCGATTGCATGGCTACCCGGAAGAACTCCACCGACGAAAAGCCCCAATACCGCAAGCAAGTACACGATCGCGATGGCCGCTCCGCCGCCCCGCGGGGTCGGCACGGTGTGCATGCTGCGTTCGTTCGCGACATCCATGACCTTCTTCTTCAGCGCGAACGATCGCACGAGTCCGGTGAGGCCAGCAGACGCGACCAAAGCCGCAACAAGAGCGCCGATTCCGATGGTGGTATTCAATCTTTCATCCTTTCCGTTCGATAATGCTGGGCCATCTCAAGCATCCCGGCTTCGAGCGCGTGAGGCGCCTTCCAGCCTAGGACTTCGTATGCCTGGGAGGAATCGACGACGAGCGAGCCGAACAAGGAATCGAAGGCTTTCTGCTTCCGCGCCACCTTGGCCGCGAACGAAGCAAGTCCGACTGGGAAGGGCAACAGCTTTGCCTGCTTCTCAAGCCCGCGCCCAAGAATGGTCAGAAGCTCAGGAGTCGAAATCACCTCCGGATCGGCGACGGTCAGTGTCTTCCCAGCTGCCGCCGGGCTTTCTGTGCACACTGCAACAAAGTCCGCAAGGTTTCGAACGCCGACAAAACTACGTCGGTTCTTCGCCGAAGCCAGCGGCAGTGGAACCCCCTTCCAAACAATCCCTAACAGACTGCGCATGTTGCCTGGAACGGCCGGGCCGTACACCAATGGCGGACGGATGTTGACGATTTCCAACCCTTCGATTCGAGCAAGTTCGTCCTCCGCTTCTCGCTTACTAATGGCATACAGGTCGTGCGGCTGGGGATCGTCCGTGCCGCGATAGCCCGCGCCGGAATAGTCGGGACCCTGGCCGTTACCATTCACGCCAATCGAGCTCATGAAAACAAATCGCTTGACGCCAGCGGCTTTAGCGGCCTTCGCCAAAGTCACCGTTCCCTGACGGTTGACCTTTCGGAACTCGGCCAATGGGTCCGCGGAAGTCTCGTTTAGAACGTGCGCCCGAGCCGCTAGGTGAACCACCGCATCGACGCCGTGCAGGGCTCGGGACCAGTTTGTCTCCGGACCGATTGAGCCAACCTCAAAGTGATCGACGCCCTTCGGCAATCGGTCGACCGCAAACGCGTCTCGAACCGCGACCCGGATCGAATGGCCCGAAAGGCGCTCGCAAACGTGTCGGCCAATGAAGCCAGTTGCTCCGGTGATCAGAATCTTCAAGCAGTTACCCTCATGAGCGAATCGAGACTTGCGAGTTTAGACCGCAACTCCTCTCCTTCGAGACGATGACAGTTGGCCGAAGTGAGCGGATCAGGCAAGTCCGATGCTGGAGGGGAGCTTGGCATTAACCGGAAAATCGATCCGAGGTCTTCGGCAATTGCTCGTTCCTCGGCCGCCAGCATCGTTTCGTGCTTGCGTTCGCCCGGTCGTGCGCCAACGATGGTGATCTCGGGTTTCGCATTCATCAAGTCAGCGATGCCATTCGCAAGGTCGAGAATGGTCGCTCCACCCGTGTTGGCCGCAAAGATCTCACCACCGGTTTCCGTGCGTGCAAGAGCCTCAAGCGTGAGAGCGAGAACCTCGTCCGGGGTTGAAAGGAAGCGCGTCATTTCGGGATCGGTGACGTTCAATCCCTTTCCTTCCGAAATGAGTCTCACGAATAGCGGAACCACCGACCCTGGCGAATCGAGCATGTTGCCGAACCGGATCGCGGAAAACTTTGTGCCGGTGCTGTTTGCCGCACGCGCTCGCATGAGTTTCTCCATCAGCGCTTTCGTGATTCCCATGCAACCAGATGGCTGGACCGCTTTGTCCGAGCTCACCGAAATCATTCGCTCTACTCCAGCGATCTGCGCTTGCTCCATGAGCACATCGGCGGCGAGGGCATTGACCCGAACTGCTTCAGCTGGATTAGCTTCGCAAGCCGGGACACTCTTTTCTGCCGCGGCGTGAATCACCCAGTCGATGCCTTCTAGGGCCACGCGGCAGTCGTCAGGGTTCTGAATGTCTCCCGCGACGAACTCAGCGGCCGCGTTCGGAAAAAGCGCCTGCAAAGCGGCTTGACGCTCAACACTTCGTGACATCAGCCGGAGCGAGGCCACCTGAAGCTGGGGCAACCACTTTAGCGCGGTCAGTCCGTACAGGCCAGTACCACCGGTGATGAGAAGGCGCTTTCCGGGAAGGGCAGGAGGAACTTGAATCATAAGAAAGTTGATCCCGCAGGAACCACGGTATCGCTGGGAACGATTTTTCCGTACGGCACCGAAGCGCCGGTGTCTAAGTGTATTCGGTCGCCGACCTTTACGCCCCCGGCAAGGGCGACCCCCGGCCCGACGTGGACGAAATCCCCGACCACCACGTCGTGGTCAACTGCCGAGTTCGTATTGACGATGCAGTGCCGCCCGACTTGCGCCGCGACCATGACGACCGCGCCCGCGCTCACGAATGTCCCTTCCAGAATCGTCGCGTTCGGGTCGACAAAGGAGAACGGATGTTGAATTACGGGGAACTCAAGGTGAGAAAACTCTTCGCTCCAACGCATTCGGGCGAGATTGTTTCCAACTGCAAAGTTCGCATAGCCGCGGACTTCGGCTAAACCAGCAATCGGTCCGCGAACCGGAATTCCGAGCACTTCGGTGCCAATGGCAGATTCCCGATCGTCCCAGAACGCCACGACCTTCCAGCCCAGGGCCAGCGCTGCCGAGGCGACAACCCGCCCGTGCCCGCCCGAACCGACAACGTGAAGCTCTTTCGCGACTTCCATTTGCGGTGTCAGTGATACCACCTGAACTAGTTCAGTGATCGTTAAGGCAATAGCCAAACAGAGGAGTCACGCGTGAATTCGGCTCGGCGATTGCCATCGAACGCCAACGAAAGGATGTCGAGCGATTCAACTTGAATCTCGACCGCCACAAAATTGGCATATCCCGCGACGGATTCTTCCTCGATAGGTTCACGGTCAATCAGCTCGGGTGGAATGTTGGATTGGTAGATGTCGGAACGTTCGCTCGGGCCGGCTGGCGAGAGATACACCCGGCGTCCTAAAAGAGGGGTCTTATCCCAGGCATCCTGGGCAACGTCGTCCTGATGGTGAGCGACTGCAGTGCCTCGAAATCGAATCTGGAACCCGTGCGGCTGCGAATAGAACAAACCCGACACGCGGGGTTCTGCCTGGATTTCACCGACCTTTGGCGAACGAACATCCGCGTTGAAGCCGAGGGTCCAGCAGTCGCCATCCACCCGCCGAAGAACGACGGTCCGAATCTCCGGCTGGCCATCCCGGATGGTTGCTAGGGCAAAGGTTCGGAATAGGTGTCCCCTGTCTTTCAGGGCTTCGCCACACTCATGCCACGCATGTATCAGAAGGTCTTCTCGATTCTCGTACATGGTTTGCATTTTCCATCACTGAATCGGACTCATGTATGTGGCATTCAGAGCGAATTCCAACGTAGGATGAGGCATGACTCCGGAAGAGCGGTCCCGCTCCCTCCAAATTCTCGATAAAGTTGTGGAATCTGCGCCGAAAGATAACGCGCGGTTGCAGAACTACCTTGCCGCCCTCCGCACGGAAATTGAATCCGAAGCCCGTGGACAAGAAGAGCGCGAGGCGCTACTGGCCGAATACGAAGCCGCGTACCAAAAGCTCACCGCTCCGGCCAACCGCATCGGCGTGTTTGTCGGCTGGCACGAAGACACCGAGCAGTACGCTCTCATTTCGCTCGGAGACACCGAGTACGTGAGCATGGTGGACGACAAAATCAAGCGCGAGGCTCTGCTTCCCGGCACACGCGTCCGAGTGAACGACGCCTTTGCCATCGTCGGCATTTTGCCGCCCGGACAATCTGGCGGGCTCGTGAAGGTCGCCGCGATCCTGGACGACCTCAGGATTCGGATCGGCAACGATACGCCCGGCAGCGATGGACGACTCGTATTCCGAGCGGCGACGCTGACGGAGGCAAAAATCACCGCCGGCGACGAAGTCCGGCTCGATAGTTCCGGCCGCTTCGCCGTTGAGCATTTTGAGAAGCAGGAATCTCGGGACTACTTCCTCGAAGAAGTGCCAGTCCTGCCTTGGGAAAAGGTCGGCGGTCAGAAGGAAGCCATCCAAGTCATTCGCGAAACCATCGAAGAGCCGCTTCTTCACCCAGAAATCTTCGCGGCCTACGATCAGAAGCCGATCAAGGGAATCTTGCTCTACGGCCCTCCTGGCTGCGGCAAAACCCTCATCGGAAAGGCAACCGCCTACAACCTAACTCGCGAGTACGAGAAGCAGGTTGGGCATCCGGTCAAGGAGTACTTCATGACCATCTCTGGCCCGAAGATCCTCAACATGTGGCTTGGAGAAACCGAGCGCATGGTGCGCGAAATCTTCAAAACCGCCCGCGAGAAGGCGAAAGAGGGCCGCCTGGTCTTCATTTTCATGGATGAAGCTGAGGCCGTCCTTCGTACGCGCTCGAGCGGACGGTATCTGAACATCAGCAACACCGTGGTCCCGCAGTTCTGCGCCGAGCTGGACGGAATGCAGTCCCTCGACAACGTCGTGTTGATGCTGACCAGCAACCGGCCAGACTACATCGACCCGGCCGTACTCCGACCCGGACGAATCGACCGTAAGGTGAAGGTCACTCGCCCCGATCGAGCGGCAGCCGAAAGCATCCTCGGAATCTATCTAACACCGAACCTGCCTTACGACGCCGAGCTTCTCGCGAAGTGGAACGGTGAGGTCGATTGCGCGCGAAAAGAACTCATCGAGAACAGCATCGAACAGCTTTGGCGAAGCGATGCTGAAAACGAATTCCTTAAGGTCTTCCTCCGAACCGGCTCATCGCAGACGCTGTACTTCCGGGACATGATCTCCGGTGCGCTGATCAAGAGCATCGTGGACCGTGCCAAGGAGTCCGCCATTCGACGAGCGATTCAATCGCCGAAGGACCCTCACGGCATCTCGCAGGAAGATTTATTTGGCGCGATCAGGACCGAGTTCAAGGAAAACGAGATCTTCCCGAAGAGCGATGCGGTGGACGATTGGCTCCAGTTGCTCGACCTGAATCCAGAAAATGTCGTGAGCGTGAAGCCGGTTGGTCGAAATCGCGGCGAAGAAATCAGCCGAAAGGCGATCGTTTAGGCCCACCTTCGCTCGGAAGATTGGGACCCAGTAAGGAAAATCATCGTCTAAAGAAACATGACCACTTACTGGATCCCGATCTGGATGGCAATGACAATCGCCGTCGGTGTTCCGATTGAGGACAAGAAGATCACTCCGTTGCCCGCGCTTGACGTGATGCGCGGACAGAATTCTTTTGCCACTGGGCCGGACATCATGGTCATCCGCGACCGCCAAGGCTGGGCTTCCCTTTGGGCAAGTTACATGGGCGGCGGACTGCCAAATACCGCCATCCCGACGCCTCCCGTATTCGACTTCGAGAACGTGATGATCGTTGCCCTGACCGGCGGTGAGACCTACCCGACCGGCGATTATATGTACGAAAGCGGCCGGGCGAAAGGCAAGAACGCACTCATCCGGATCCGATTCGTCACCGGGAGCACCTCCGTTCTAGCTCGTCCGTTCGCCTTCTTTGCCGTACCCCGAGTTGAGGGTGAAGTCGTGATCGAAACCCCGACCGGACCGAAGGGCGCTTGGGTTGAGAAAAAGCGCTTCCCGAAGCTAGGCAAAAACTAACTCGGCCGGATTACCGCACGGGGCGCGACCGGTTCCGAGCTGAATGAGATGGCGGCCAACGCGCCACCCGCAGCATTTTCTGCCGCGTCGGGAGTGGCGGCATGAACGCGTAAGAGCGGCTGCCCCTTCGCCAACTGATCCCCTACCGAAGCCAGCAGTTCAATGCCTACCCGGTGATCAATCTGATCGGATTTCGTCTTGCGTCCGCCGCCAAGATCGAGCACGAGTTGAGAAATCTGAACGGGGTGAATGTCCGCCACCCAACCCGCTTCTGCCGCGTTAACGGTGACGATGTCCGGTGCAACTGGCAGTAGCAAATGCCGCTCTGCACCCTGGGCGATCAGCCATCGCTCCGCCTTTTCCCAGGCGGCACCACTCGTGAGGCAGGCCTCGGCTCGTTTCTGCGCGGTTTCGGGGTCTTCCCCCACAACGGTCAGCACATGCGCGGTAAGGGTGACGCACAGCTCTCTAAAGCGCTTTACGGGGCCAATCAGATCCTTTCCGGTAAGCACATCCCAGGCTTCTCGCACTTCGACGGCGTTTCCGACCGCCGAGCCGAGCGGAACATCCATGTCGCTGATGAGCGCGGTCGTGTGGAGACCCGCCCCTTCACCGATTCGAACCAATAGCTTGGCCAACTCTCGGGCACCGTCTTCGGTGGTCATAAAGGCACCTCGTCCGGCCTTCACATCCAGCACCACGTACTTCGCTCCGCCGGCGACCTTCTTGCTGAGAATGCTGCTTGCCATCAGCGGCATGCTGGCCGTGGTTCCCGTTACGTCCCGCAATGCATAGAGGTGCTTATCAGCGGGAGCAAGGTTCGCCGTCTGTCCACCGAGCCCGATTCCGACCGCCATGGCCTGCGCCTTCAACTCCGCCGGGCTCAGGTCGGTCCGGAAGCCTGGAACACTTTCGAGCTTATCGATGGTCCCACCAGTGATGCCAAGGCCACGACCGCTCATTTTAACGATGGTCAATCCGCAAGCCGCCAGCATCGGCACAACGACCAAAGTCGTTTTATCGCCGATGCCACCCGTGCTGTGCTTGTCAACCCAAGGCTCCGGCAAACCAGTCAAGTCCAGCCGCTCTCCGCTGTCCGCCATTCCTTCGGTCAGCGAAGCCGCCTCTTCGTCGGAGAGTGGATTCAAAAACGCCGCCATCAGCCACGCCGAAACTTGATAGTCCGGAATCGCACCATGGCCAACCAGCCGACAGAACTCGGCCAATTCCGCTTTTGTGTGAGCGCGACCATCGCGCTTGGTTTCAATAAATCGAACGACGTTCATCGGTAATTTTCAACCTGCCGGACAAAGTTCTGGACAATCCTGAGCCCGTCCTGAGTCAGCACGGATTCTGGGTGGTACTGCACCCCTTCAATAGGCTTCGATTGATGCCGAACCCCCATAATTTCGTGGTCATCGACGCTCCGCGATGTCACTTCAAACCCCTCTGGTACTTCGTGTTTTTCAACAACAAGGGAGTGGTAGCGAATTGCCGAAAATGGATTGGGCATTCCATCGAGCAGCCCTTTTCCGTCGTGCTCAACCAGTGAGGACTTGCCATGTTTGGTTACTTCCGCACGGAGAACCGTGCTGCCAGCGACATAACCGATGGTCTGGTGCCCCAGACACACCCCAAAAATTGGGACATCGAACGCTGTCCCGTGCTCGGCGATCAAGGCTTGCCGAATCACATCAACACAAACGCCGCTCTCTTTTGGCGTGCACGGACCGGGCGAAAGAAGGATGCCTTGCGGTCGAAGTTCGGAAATCTGCTCGACCGAGATCTCGTCATTCCGGTGAACCACGACATCACCACCGCTCTGGCCGATGTACTGGACCAGATTGTAGGTGAACGAGTCGTAATTATCGATCACGAGAATCATTGGCTAGGGATACCTGAATCCAGCGAAGACGCCGAAGCCGAGGCAACCATAACCCGGCTCGCATAATAAAGCATGCCCTTTGAAGTCAACGCGGTTCTAGCGATGATCGGATGGAGCTTGCTGCCGGTTGCGCTCGGGTTCGTGGCCGGTCGAGTTGTTTTGCCCCTGTTGGCAAAAGGGCTTGCTCGAAGATACGACCGCCGTAAGGAGGACACCCTCCCGTGGACGCTTCGCAAGTATGCCTTTGTGATGGGTGCGGTGCTATCAGCTTACGTGCTGACCCTTCAGCTTCGCGCGCTGGACGAACCCTTTGCGAGGCAACTGGACTGGGCTACCGTCGACATCTGGATCAAGTCGTTTGCGACCGTGGTTGGGTTCATGGCGGTTCACCGTGCGGTGCATCGCGCGATCGAACTTGCACCGCCGTCCCTTGACGCCAGCGCCCGCAGCCTGCTGACGAAGATTTCGGCTGCCCTTATCTTTGGCATCGCCGGGGTCACCGTGCTGAGTCTCTTCAAAGTTGACGTCGGTCCGCTGCTCGCAAGCCTCGGCGTCATCGGAATTGCCGTTGCCCTTGCGCTCCAAGACACTTTGGGCAACTATTTCGCCGGGATCACGCTCACCATCGACAAGCCGCTCCGACCTGGCGACTATGTGCGCATGGATGGTGGAGTCGAGGGTTTCGTGGAATCGGTCGGCTGGCGCAGTACGCGAATCAAGCCATTTTCGGAAAGCGTGATCATCATTCCGAACAGCAAGCTCGCGACATCGATTCTCACCAACAATTACTATCCCGACAACGGCGCGCGGGTTTATGTGGATTGCGGAGTGTCGTACTCCAGCGACCTTGCCCATGTGGAGGCGGTTTGCACCGCCGTCGCAAAGGAAGTTTCAAGCACGATCGAGGGTGGCGACCCGGAGTTTGAGCCGCTGGTGCGTTACAAAACCTTCGGCGATTCCAACATTCTTTTCACCATCATCCTTCGCGCCAACGACTTCGACGCCAGCTTCCTCCTCAAACATGAGTACATCAAGGAGCTCCACCAGCGATTTCGGGAGGAAGGCATCGAGATCAGCTATCCGGTTCGGGAGATTCGGATGCCTGCGTCCGCACCGAGACAATCGTCGGATGCGGCGAACCCGTAACCCAAACTTCCTGACCCATCACCAACCGCAATTCTCGATCGCAACGAGTCGACTTAATCATCCGGCCATCCAGGTTGAGCAAGGCTCGATGATCTTTGCCTGGAGCACGCAAAACCACTGCTGCCTGCCAGTCCGATTTCGGTTCAACTGGGCTGTTTGGTGCAGGCTCCACGACCACAATGGGCTCTGGTCCGGTTCGCTGGCTTGGCGGTCGCTTCTCCTTAGGGTTCTGCAAAGCTGACCAATCGAGCTCAGCGAGTTTCGGCCTGGCTGGTTCAGATGAATTCGATGGAGCTGGCCTGGCGGGAATGGCTCGACTTGTAAGATGAAAGTGATGACAAACTGGGCAGCGGTAAGACCCGTATCGCCTTTCGGAGGCAGTCTCCGCTTCCTCGGCTGAATCGTACTTTGCCTTAGAACTGCAGGCTCTTTCTGCCGATTTGATAAAGCGCCCTTTGCCCATTTCATCCGTTACGTCGTGAACCTAATGATGGCGTGATCCGGCCCGGAGTCTTCCTGCAATCCTTACGATTGGGTCAATCTCAATTTCATCCTTAGTTGCTTTTCCATACCAGCCGATCTGCAGAATTTGCCGGATTGAGTAGGTTTCTGCCGTTTTGCTGAGCAATTCTTCAAGAAATTTTGCGTTTTCTTAACAATTCCTAGATAGACTAGGGTTTCCTTCGGGGATAAAAATGTCTGCAGGACTTATTGCGCGACAACTAAGAGCCAGGGCCAGGCTCGTCTTTCTAATTGACTGGACGCTGATTCTCGGTGCCTTCGTCTTCAGCTTCTTGGTCCGGTTCGTTTCGGAGGACAAAATTGCCGGAGATCTTCTCCGCGATCGTATCCTAGTCATAGGCGTGTTGAGCGCGGTGATTCTTGGGTGGAAGCGACTTTGGGTGATTCAGCCCAAGTACATGGGCGTCTTCGACATCCGATCCATCGGTTCGGTAGCCCTCGCTCTTGGCTTCTTCGCTCGCTTGAACGAACAACGGCTCCGGAACCTTGAATGGTTCGAAGGCTGGTCCATGCCGTTGCTGTTCATGTTCATGACGCTCACCTTCCTCGGTGGCTGGCGGTTGCTGCGCCGAATTGACCAAAACCGGGTCAGCGCCAAAGATATGCAGGGTGTTCCGGCCCGCCGAATTTTGATCGTCGGCGCAAACGACGCCGGCGAATCCGTTTTCCGTGAGCTCGTACGCCAAGTACGCGCCGTTAGCGTTGTTGGATACGTCGACGAAGACCCAACGCTAACCGGCTCCACCGTTCACGGCCTAAAGGTTTACGGCACCGTCAACGAAATTCCTGCAATTGTTGCGGAAGCCGAAGTCACCGAAATTTTAATCGCCCTGCCCGACCTCGGTCCGGCCGAGCTTCGCCGCATCTTCGACATCTGCTCAAAGACCCGAGCCCGCGTTAAGCTCGTTCCTTCGTTCTCTTCTTTGGTATCCGGCAAGCCGGATCTCAGCACGATTCGAAACATCGACCCGAACGACCTTCTTCGCCGCGACCAGATCGGCGTGATCCAAGAGGACGGCCTCAGCTTCCTCGCCGGAGAGCGCGTGATGATCACTGGCGGCGGCGGCAGCATCGGTTCCGAAGTTGCACGACAAGTCGCCAGCTTCAGCCCGGCCAGCCTGATCCTCCTCGGAAAAGGCGAAGGCTCCATCTTCGAGATCGAGCAGGAGCTTAAGCACCGAACCCCGGTTCGACCGACCGCAGTCATCGCCGACGTTCGCGATCCGATCTCCATCGGCAACGCCATCAAGAAGTACAACCCAGGCGTCATCTTCCACGCTGCCGCGCACAAGCACGTGCCGCTGATGGAGGACTCGCCGATCGAAGCCATCCGCAACAACGTCTTCGGAACCCTCAACGTTCTTAACAAAGCGGTTGAAGCCCACGTTAAGAAGTTCATCCTCGTATCGACGGACAAGGCAGTTAAGCCCGCAAACGTCATGGGCGCAACCAAGCGTGTTGCGGAAATGATCGTTTGCGCTCGCAGCCGAGTCTCCGACGTTGAGTTCGCGGTTGTCCGATTCGGAAACGTTCTCGGAAGCCGAGGTAGCTTGGTCCCGCTGATCTGTAAGCAGATCGCTGGCGGCGGCCCGGTAACCATCACTCACGCCGAAATGACTCGGTACTTCATGACCATCCCCGAAGCCGCGCAGCTGATTCTGCAAGCCGGATCGATGGGCCGAAACGGAGAAATCTTCGTTCTCGACATGGGCGAACCGGTCAAGATTGCGGACCTGATCAAGGACATCATTCGAATGCACGGCTTGGTCCCCGAGCAGGACATCGAAATCAAGACGGTCGGAATGCGACCGGGCGAAAAGATGCACGAAGAGCTCTACTTCGCCAACGAAAAGGTCACCGCCAGTCGCCATCCGAAAATCTGGGTTGCTGACCAAGGCGTCGAGATTCCATGGACCTGGTTGGAAGATCAGCTCGGCAAGCTCGACGAAATCTGCATCGCCGGAAATCCGGAACAAGCCCGAGCATTCTTGCTTGAACTCGCCTGGGCGAAAAATCTGCCACCAGCGCCGATGCGCACCATGAATGCCTGATCCATCTGGCCGAGCGCAACTTGCGCTCGGCCAGAATTATTTAGCTTCGTTTCTTCTGGATTGACCCCAACGCCATAAGTCTATAGACTGAGCGAATGCGTAGATTGCACTTGGCATTCGTTGGCGGTTTAGGCCTCGCTCTCATTGGTTGCATGGGGAACTCCGACGCGGTAGTTGCTCTCCAAACTCTTCTTGTTGCTGGCTCAAGCACCGCCGGTGCCACCGATGGGCCCATCGCTTCGGCGACGTTCAATAACCCGGTCAATGTCGCAGTTGATAGCGATGGATCGGTTTACGTCTGCGACTATGACAACGACCGCGTCCGCAAGATCCGGAACGGACAGGTCACGACGCTCGTTTCCGCCGCGAACTTCTCGCGCCCATTCGGAATCACGATTGCACCCGACGGAACGCTTTACGTTCAAACCGACGCCAACGACACCGGTGAACGGAACGCCAATACCGGCACGATCTGGCGCGTCAACAAAGCAACCGGCGCCGCTACCGTCGTCGTACGAAATATCGGCCGCCCCCGCGGAATCACCGCCCTCACCGATGGCCGACTCGCACTCGCCAACTTAACGATACAAACGATAGCCATTCTCAACCCATCCACCGGAGCCATCACACAAATCGCCGGACTGCCGGGAACCGCAGGCTCCAGCGACGGAAACGGTACCGGTGCAATGTTCAACCGACCGTACGGCCTGACGCAAATGTCAAACGGAGATCTGCTGGTGGCGGATCAGGGGAACAACCGAATCAGACGCGTTACCTTATCGGGCGTGGTAACGACATTCGCCGGCACGGGCGCCGTGGGCTCGGCAAATGGAAACCGGACCGCTGCCACTTTCAATAACTTGCAGGATGTGAAGCGAGATCCGCTAACCGACTTGATTTACGTTTCCGACTCCATGAACCACACCATCCGGCGAATCAACGGTTCGACGGTTGAAACGATTGCAGGCGACGGTACCGCAGGATACGCCGAAGGGGTCGGAACGGCAGCTCGCTTCTTCTACATCGAAGGCATCGGCCTCGACTCGAACAACGGATTCTTGTACCTTGCCGACGGAAATGGCGGAGAAGGTGATCCGTTTAACCGAGTTCGGCGTATAAAACTATAGGGATCGTTCCGTCAGTCCGGACTAGATTAAGCTAGAACTGGGTTGAAGAGTCAAACGAAGGGTTCAAGTATCGCTAAAGGCGTAGTGGGCTGCAAGGGTTGTGGCGAGAAGCGTCATTACAAACT
>Ga0247843_1004771_pt1 | contig 19856 bp, 15 predicted proteins | sample LaCruzMarch2017__FD_192420 | JGI IMG/M metagenome (GOLD analysis project Ga0247843, IMG submission 192420) | Freshwater microbial communities from meromictic Lake La Cruz, Castile-La Mancha, Spain - LaCruzMarch2017_8m | ecosystem: Environmental > Aquatic > Freshwater > Lake | place: Spain...
AGAACTATGAGATTTTTGCGGGAGTTCTCCCGCCGATGAGATTAAAGACGTAGTAAACCTAACCTAAGAAGATTATACATTCTACGAGTTATACAATCCCGTTCTTGCCGATTTTTGCCGATTTCGTTGAAAAGCATGGAAACGTGTTCCCGCAAAATCCAGCGCACCTACCTCATCACAACATCATACCTACACTCCTCGAAAAAAATGAGGGCCGAATCCCTCGCGCTATCATCAACGCTTCTCAACCCGGACCACGATTTTTCGTATCGATATGACGCCGTCCGATCGTACCTCGATTCACTAGCCAAACCTGTCGGCTCCCTTGGCACGCTCGAGGATTACGGTGCTCGCATTTCAGCACTCCAACGCGTTGTCACTCCTACAATTGACAATGCCATTTGTCTCATCTTTGCTGGAGATCATGGTGTTGCAAAGGACATAAGTGAGGGTGGACGAAACTGCTCATCATATCCTCAGGCCGTGAGTAGAAAAGTAATTCAGGGTTTAGATCGGGGGATTGCTGGTGCGTCGGTGTTGGCCAATCAAAGCAACGTTAAGCTGCGAGTGATTGACGTTGGGCTGGCGGATGATCCTAGTGGAGAGAATGCTGAATGGAGCGGATCATATGTATGCGCTTCCAAACATCGGATTAAGGGTGGGTCAAAAAACTTTTGCATAGGTAATGCCATGACTGAGAGTGAGGTTGAACAGTGCATATCAGCGGGGCGGGACGAGACTGCCAAGTTCATTGACGAGACCAAGGCTAATATAGTACTCTTCGGTGAAGTTGGTATAGGCAATACCACCTCATCGAGTGCACTATTGGCTGCTCTGACTGGGATGGATGTGAAATGTTTGGTTGGAGTAGGTGCATCAACAACTCGCGATGGGATAAATGATGATGCCGAGAAGAAGAAAATAGCCATAATAGACGAAGCGTTTCGATTTCACAAGACATCTGAATTGCTCATTGGTAAGCCGTTGCTAGCATTGCAAAAATTTGGAGGTGCAGAGATTGCTGCGTTGGTTGGGGGATTTTTGGAATGTTCAGATAGAGATGTACCCATCCTCGTTGATGGATTCATGGTCACTACTGCTGCCTTATTTGCGTGTCAGATTGACCCAACTGTGACGAGACTCCTGTTATTTGCGACACAGTCGACCGAGAAGGGTCAGGCTATTGCCCTGACGGAGATTGACGAAATCGCCAGATTGAATAACATCCCAGCTTTAGTCACGCCGGCACTGAATATGCACTTGAGGATGGGTGAAGCAACCGGTGCATTATTGGCTATTCCTCTTGTTAGGAGCGCATGTGCGATAGTATCAGAGCTCGCCACACTCAATGAGCTCCTGGGTATTGCATAGAGGTCACAGTAACTAATGTTGAGTAAAAGACTTAAATGAAGATAAGACTTATGAATTCGATTTTTGCATTGTAATTTTTAGACTTAATTATCCTCTTACTTAGTGCGAATTTTAAACATATAGGTTCTGACATCTGTCGAAAGGTGGCCGGTTTCGGGGCTGGTCAAATGAGGAAAAATACAACTTTTTGATACAATTAATCGCTGTTTGCATCGTGAGTAGTTTATCATTATTTGCCCATCGCACGAAGCTGAGCACATGTGATCCTGTCGAAACCGCCTTCCGAGTTTCGCACCGCAATAGTATCATGTTCGTTAAGGCACTTCGCACTACTCAGCTGAGTAGCATGACGCCGAGGAGGGGTGATATCAGCACTGTTTGATTGAGAGTTGACTTTACCGGCTTCGGCGGCTGATAAGGCCGCCAGTAGTAGGATAGATGTTGCTTTCGAGAAGTTCATTGCTTTATGATTTGATGCTTCCGTCCGCGTTCGTGATGGTGGGGCGGGTCTTGCTTGATATGTTCTCTTGAAAAGTTCATGACGTTTGGGGGGGAAGGAGAGAGAAAAGAAGAAGCACAGTATTTATGTACAAGGGTAAATACAGTCTCCTACTACTTCCCACCGTGGAGTTATATTTCTGGGCGTTAACAATTACAATTAGAGTAAAGCAAGAAAGCAGTGCTATCATTGCCAATGCTAATGGCGCAAGAGTGCTAGAAAGCAGTGCTTCAGTTGTGCTCATTTTTGGTATAACTCTCCACATTATTTCAATCCTGTTGATAAAATCTACCAGCAAATAAACAATGCTCGGCCTTTTGAGCCTCTCTGCCAATGTAAGCTGCATGCCCGACGCTTATCAACTCCCTGGCATGCTCCCATTGTTCGAATATGACGACTGTTAACTCCTTCGCCGTCCGTCCCTCGAATGTTGCCATCGGATCAGGTCCTGCTTCGCCATTGCAAGTTAGGGTTACTCCGTTTATGTCACATATCTCTCCAACATCGTTCTTGATGCATGAATGGTAAGTCGCGCGTATGACACCAGCGTCATGATCAAGCTTTATCAAAAAGTAGCCCTTGTCGTCCATATCCAATCTACGTGCTGACATAAATTTGTCAAGCATTGCTCTTTCCGTCAATTCCTGTTCATTGGGTGGTTTCAGTGGATCATTCCTTTCTGCTACCAAATTACATTGTTTGATAATGCTTGGCACCCCTGCGACCATATGTACAACCGTATCGGCATTGGATGACACATACTGATTCAACCAACCCTGAGCATCAACAAACTTTCGTGATGCCGGTGTCGTAGCATGCAATCCCGAGCCAATTTCATTGGTAACGAAGACAAATGTTGCATCCCACTGGGATATCAATTTGTTAAATTCTGATTTGATATTAATTAGCGCTGTATCCGAAGCATTTGTGAGAGTATCAACATTCAATGCCCCAACGTCGTTGCTCCCGTTGCAATCACCACTGGGTTCGTTGAATACACCACATTCCATAAAGTGATTCGTTAGCCATAAGGTAAGACAGTCGACCAGTATTACCCTTCCAGCATATACATCGGAATGCTTGCTTGGGTGCAATGGCTCCTCAATCGTTGTCCATCGTTCGCCGCGATCATTCTTGTGGCGCTGTACCCGCTCGGCAAACTCATCGTCCCAAACTTTTGAGGTAGCAAGATAGATTAATGGATTCGCCGGGCTAAGCTTTTCACATATGGATTGCGCATACGATGACTTGCCAGATCGGCATCCCCCGGTCACGAGGTGGACTGTAGCGGGCATAGGGTGTTGATTGTCTGGAGAAGAGTAGTGAGTGTGTGAGGAGTGAGGTCCTCGGGCGGGAAGGGAGAAGAGAAATGAAGATGAAGCACGTGTTTCATCCATGCCTTCGCCCCATCATCCGATCCTCAAACCAGGACGAGCACATCACCATAGGTATCAGCATCAAGATGAAGCTGTCAATCGCTCTAGCCACCGTCCTCCACCGCACGGTCCTGTCTCAAACAGTCCTCGATGCCAACCCCACGGGCTGCATTGACCTGGCTGACTACGAAGACGGCACTGACTTCTTTCCCGACAAATTCTTCCCCGACGAGACGACTGATTTCCTTCATGTCACCTACCACAACACATACAAGATCGTGCACAACGCGTACACCGACAATTACTACCTGATGTATCAATGCGGTACCGAGCCACCTGCTAATGAGGTAGCAAGTGACAAGTATCACGTCATCGTTTCGGTCCCATTCAATGGTACCATAGGCATTACCGAGACGCCACAAATTCCACCACTCGAGGTCCTTGGGAAGCGTAGTGCGATAGGCGCGTACATTGGTGACCCAAAATTTATCTCATCGCCATGCCTCATTAGTCTTATGGATGATGGTATTGTCGAAACGATATTCTACCCGGAGGATCCGTACAATACCGAATTGACACGGCAGGGATGGGAGAACTACGCGTCACGAAACCCGGACAGCATCATGATTGCAGGTCCGTTTGGGGATGCTACTGCCGAGATGACAGTGACTGATCCACAAACTTCTGAAAAAACGGCCGTCGCGACTTTTGATTGGGTGAGTAGATCGTTTATTCTTGATGTGTCTTGCATCCAAACCGTACGATCTAACAAGGCATTAATATCCTTCCGATCTCTTATTTCACCAGCTCGGCATGTATGCTGTCTTATTCAACCATGAAGCCCACGCCAATGAGATAATCTCTCGCAAGAAGACGCAGTACGAATGTACTGCCGAGAATGCTGCCTCTTTGACTTCAGATATTCAGGATGACCAACGTCCCAACGTGCTATGGGCACAATACTTTGATGAGAACTCTGCCCCGCCCTCGGGCGGATGGTCGATTGCTGAATGTCCCACGTGGGATGCAGCGTACTACTGTGAGTATGCTCATCATTGCGGTGCAAAGATCATGGGCCGTCCAGAAAGTATGGGGTTCAATGTTAGCTATGGTGGGCCAGAGGTTTACTGGTACCTTTCTGATGAAGAATTTGCCGAGTTTGGTAAGGATGCCGAGCATTGGATATATGCCGGTCCGACGTTTGATGATGATTACAATCTTAAGAAGGATCTCCTTGATCAATTTAAGTCTGTCCAGAATAAACAAGTCTTTGATACACAAGGTCAAGGACCCTATGCCTGGTATGAACAACGTCTGGCCGAGTATGACGTCGTTGCTCTAGACTTTTGCTCCATCGTTGGCACGGCAAGTCCATTCTACATACATGAACGTCGTTGGTTTAGGAATATTTACACCGATGCCATCGGAACACAGGGGACGTGTGATGGTGATGAAATGAATTTGGCTTATGAACCAGAAGATGCTAAATGTGCTCCTTTCAATATTGACGGCTCTGGTTCTTCCACTGGGGAAGAACCAGCCCCGTCACCTACTGAGGTCACCAACCTGGCAAGCACGACGTTTATGTCGACCGTCGTTGTTGCTGTGGGAGTTGTGTCTACATTAATGGCATAAAAAGCAAGGGAAGTTCGTTTAATGCTTAGTTAAGATTGCCTTAGCAATACTGTCTAATAATATATTCATACATAGTGGGACGTTATGTCAGACATGAACCGAAATTTCTAGCGTGTCACTCCTTACACAGTCTTGATTTCATCTACGTTGTACTCCTAATGAAAATCCCTAACTTTTCATCCCTGGTGCACTCTCCCATCACTGGGATTACATTTCCATTCATACATATCACAATAGACCCTGGACTACAGATGGATGTCGCAGAGATTGCAGCACCTAAATTGAATGACGCATCCGAATCCACAAACCTTTCCGGCTTGGTCGCTCCAGTAAATGCGATAGCAAAATCAAAAGGATTATCACCACTAATCCGCATATGAACGTATCGAGCAGTTTCAATCATTGTATCGGTACCGTGCGTGATGACAATTCGTGCTACAGATGAGCCATGTGGTCTATGTGCGAGAATTCGTCTTATAGCCTGACAAAGCAAGTCCCGATCAGCGTTAGTCATCTCCAAACTATCCTTCTTACATACGCTTGTCACATCGTATGTGATTCCTAAATTTGGATGGGTATTAAGAATGCGTGTTGCGGCAGCTTCCTCCACGTATTCGAATGCATAGCCCCCTAGTAGCTTTGGGTAGTCCTTGTCGATGGTTCCTCCCATCGTTAGTATGTGGACATGGTTATTCATTCTATTCATTTCTCCAAGGTTCTCCAAGGAAGGAAGTGATGACAATTATTGATCAATTTGACGGAACTAACATTGTAATTTAGATGTAGGTGTAGATGGAAACGAAAATGAGAGGGATGAGACTACTACTAATACTCCCCAGTACACAACATCATGATGTTGCGAATCACACACACAAACACACATAGCTCCCGCAAAAAAACAGATTCTTTCCTCTCTCAAATCAAAGAGGATTTTGATTCAGATTCAGAAATAAGGCAACTGCATGCAACCGAATCCATCATTACAGCCTCCGTCCTGATCGGTAGAGTCCTCTAATCAAACCACCAGATGAAAGATACTTTTTCTTCAGACCATCAGGAGGTAGTCTCACGAGGCCAAAGCTTGCACTACAATACTTCTTGTCAACGTTATTCTTAAAAGCAGTCGATAATGTCAAAGATCGGGTCGATGTCAGTCTATTACTCTGTGGGAATGCTGATCATTCAGTACGCTCATTCATCTACCGTTGAACGGAAGCTTGCACAACTGGACAATGTTCTTACAGCGTTTGATAATGTCAAAGATCAGGTCGACAGCAAACTTTTCCTCTACCAAACTCCCGACATGCAATGGGTGCCGTCTACTGTATATCGATACGAGGATTTCCGTGAGAGTCTTGATGTCATGGCTACTGAAGGCGTTGCGGGTAAGACATTCTACGTTGGTGAGGATGTAGGTGCTAATGGACATGTGTATGGGCTTATCAACATTGCAGCATTTTTGGCACAGTCCATGAAAGAGACGATACAGTACGATGCATGCGATGAGAATAGCTGGGATATGATTGGAGGGAAGTATCCATTGTCAAATGCCTGTGGCCAATTAGGACAGAGTTATCAAGATTATCATTGTTCGCCAGAGGAGGCCCACATGGAATGTAAGGTAGACCCGAACATGTCAATCAAGGGAGTCACAAACTCCAAGTGGTATGGTGCACCTGGTCCCATGTTCTGCGGTCCCAAGACAGATGAACAACCCTTTAGCGGGTATTGGGACCACACGTACGAATGCAACAAGAGCTGGGCGACCCCGCCAGAGACTTGCAGTGTCTATGAAGGACAGAAGGCAGGTCAATATGATCAATCGGCTCCATTTGCCAACAACGCAGGTCGTACAGATGTTGAAGGATGCTGCTGGTGGGGAAGAGGAGTGATTCAGACGTCCGGTATTTGCAACTTTGGCAAGCTCAACTACTTCTTGGGTGCTGGAGCTAGCAAAGACGGACATTATTCGCGATATCCCACGGTTGACTTTTGTAAGGACCCAGAAGTTATCTGTGCAGATTCGCAGCACAAGGAATTGAAGTGGATAGCGGGTGAGTTCTATTGGATGGAGTCCGTTCAGACCTATAACCAAGGCGGATGGGATTATATAACTGAACTTCGCAAGTTCGTGGACGAAGGAATGACTGGAAATGCGTTTATTGATGCTGTGAGTGGCATAGTGAATCGAGGATGTCATAATCCTCCTTGCGGTACAGGTGTGCTCGATGGTGGCATGGATCGTGCACAAAACTTCCAGAAGGTGTTAGATGTGTTATTTAGTGATGCTCCGCCTCCCCCTCCTGAGAATGGAGTACCAACATCGAATACAGCTAAATCAGATATGGATTCAACGACGACGACGTCGACTATTGCGACAACGACTACAACTTTTGCGACAATGACGACAACATCAACGACGACGACGGCCATACCGGCGCCAACGTTCAACAGTGGGACGGAAAGTACTGTACCAGGGTTTTCAGTGTCGTCAGATACTGCTCCAGAATCAGCTCCTGGTTCAGATTGCGAAACGACGCCAGATGGATACTCAACAAAGATAGGAACACAATGCAAACAGTACGTCTATTGCCAAGGTGGACTTGTAACCGCAACAATGGACTGCCCATCTGGACTTTTATTCAATGGTATGAATTGTGACTGGCCGGACAATGTAGATTGCTTTGACAAACCGGCGACACCTGCAACAGCTGGTACATATGTTTGTGGTGGAGCGAAATATCTCCCGTTGGATTCCATAGTTGTTGACGTTTCATATGATTATGAAGCATCTGTTGCTGATTCCTCACAAGCCAAAGCCTTGTTGCTAAGAAACGTGAAAGATCAGGTGATAGATACTCTCAAGGAAGATCTGGATTGTGACTTCTTCACTGATGGCACACTCAGGAGGCGAAATGAAGCTCAAGAGTTGTTAGGATTCATGTCAATCGAAGGCAGTGATATGATTAAACATGAAGGCAAGTAGAGAACACTCAATCAAAATTGTCACTATTGTCACTATTATTCCGTCAAACTAACGATAGCTTAAAATTGCAGGGAGTTGCAGTGAACTAGTACTTTCGAATCAAGAAAGTTGTGTCCCAGTCGTGGGACATGTTGGAGCAATCATTCGAAAGGGTTCATCGCCTGAAGCGATATTGGCAGCTAAGAATTCTATCCTTGCTAGTGTTCAAGATGGTATTAGCGGTGGCAATTTTGCGTTGCTTACTCAACGGATTGTTTATGTTGACAAAGACATGGGTAAACCATCATCATTAGGTGGAAGCAAGGGATCAAAGAGTGGACCCGAAAGCAAAGGATCCAAGGGCAAAGGATCCAAGACTGGACATGAAACTAAGCATGTGCCTCATCTTGATCACGAGGGTAAACCATCATCGGGTGGTAGCAAAGAAACAATGTTCTTCTCTATGTCTATGAGTCAATTGACACCAGGAACACAGGCACGAATCTACAAAATAGATGATGATGAAGCGAACGCTCTTGAAAAGAAGCAGCATGAAGATGAATGGTCGTCTACTTCACGGTTTGTGGACAGTGCAACCTCTGACCTTCAAATAAAACCTAACAGCAATGTCAACATCATCGGTGGCATTGTGCTATTAGCTTTGGGTCTTGTGACAATAGTGCTTTTGCGAAAAGGACAGTACTTTGTTCGATCAGAGCCACAATTTCTGTCTACACAATTGCGAGACATTTCTGAGGTTGTCATCGAAGAAGCTGGAGAATCTATAATATCCTTTACAGCAAAGCCGTGTCAGGATTGTGGCAGTGAAGACCAAGTCAAAGGAGTGGAAGGGATGATTGAAAAATCTGATTAGAGAAACAGCTTTCACTGGTGTTGACTATGGGCTCCTGGTGTCCTAGTGTAGTGGCAAACAATGTATAAAAGTCCACCCTGTTAGCTTATTATCACTTTTGGAGATATTGTAATGATATAAACGTCTATTAGATTGTTTCTCAATCAGTGTTTCTCACAAGTATCAAGAATCTACATCTACCAATACGGGGCAGTTGGGTATGATGACAAGTGCTGTTTAAGTTTTCTCGCGTCGTCATACGATGAAATCACTCCTGGCTTTCCTTTGTTCTGATCGAACACTCCTCTTGCCTTGGGGTTATACACCCTGGAAGAGACGGCTCTACGATCTGGTGACATGAAATACTCGTCGTAGAATTCAAGCACACGTTTCTTCAATTGTGCTCCTGATTTGTACATACTCATATCATCCAAGTTCAATACAGCAGCGAACTTCTCCACGCGGTCAAATTCTGGTTTACTAAAGTGCTCACTGTGAGGCACAGTTGATAATATTTCGCCCCATACCGACGAAATCTCTTCTGACAACTTGATATCCTTCTCAAGTATATTAGCTCTCACAGCAGCAGCCTCCATCGCGAATCTCTCGTCTGACATATCCTCCATTTCTTGACGAAATTGCTCAACCCATCTTAAACATCGCTCTTCCAACACTGGTGGTAAGGTGTTTGAAGACTGAACAACAATGCTAAATGCATTCCCACCACCAGCAATCTTCTTGTTAAAAGCGCTAACTATGTATCCCAATTGCTCCTTGGTACGAAGCTGGTTGAATGCAGAATTGTACGCCATCGAGCCAATGAGTTCTTGGATAGCAAGTCCTTCAAATCCAAGCTCGTAACTTGACGCTGTCATCATCATGAGTTCCACAGAATTATTCTCCTCGTCTTCACTGTGTGCAACAGCTTCGAAAATGATTGGTATCTCACTTACTTCTGTTGCCGCACCGAATATCCGGGTTGCTTCTACCTTGCTGGGCATCCGTAGCGAATGAAAACGAGGAATTTCGCCATCGATCAATGGACGCATTTTCAGAAAATGATTAGATATCACTTCTTGAACTTCATGCGAACCTTTTTCATCGATATTGCCGATACATAGTGACACCGCCTTCGTTCGACCAAACAGACATTGCTCAGCAGCTTCGGCACACTCTTTCATTGTCAGAGGCTCCACTTCTGCATCCGGCCCCTCCATTTCGCGTACGTAATCGTCAATGTGCCAAACTGGTGTTTCACACAACACTCGTAGATTATAGCTTCCTGTTTCATAGGGACTATCATAGATATAATTTTTTGTTTGTCGTAGGAGATTCTCCTTTGCCTTATAGAAAAGTTCCGCTAGGGCTGGATGGGCCTCGTCACCATCCTTCATCTCACCAATGAGACTTGTGATGCGACTAGTAACAACATTGAGAAGATGCGGGATCTTCTCTGAGTATCCACTCACCGAAAGACGGTACGCGCTCGGTGCACAATCGACTGAATAAGAGCAACCGGCAACTGAGGCATCATACACATACGAGTTTAAGTCATCGGTTAGGACCTTCTGGAATAAACGATTCAGTGTGATACTCCGAGGTGAGCGATATATGTTTGGTGATGTCAGTTGTAGACGAATGGATGTCTTGGGGACACGGAATGTCCTATCCATCTTATGCCACATTCGTAAGTTGGATGTATCAACTAGCAATTTAGGATGCTCCTTTCTGTAATCGACGTTTGGGTCAAAGAAGGCCTGATGTTCTGCATCGTCACAACGAAGTGATAGATCTTTGGGGATGAATTCATTCAATCCAGGCAGGCGTAGGCGTGGATCAATCTCAGTTGGGTGATTCCACCCCTTGATAAGGTCGTCTGAAATATGGATTTGACGATACTTGGCACCATATCGTTCCTCAATCAACCAATCATCGGTCTCATCTTGTTTGCTGAATTGAGATTCTGGTGCAGTAACAACAATCAATGAATTCTGTGGCGTCAACCGTTCAAGGTAGGCACGGGCCACGTCAACATCATAATCCCCAACGTCCGCTGACCCTAAGAGTAGCTTCGATGGTTCATAGTCAAACAGCCTCTCCGCCGCGGAGGAACAAAAGTCTGTCGGATCTCCCATCTCACGATATTTGAATGATGTTTCAGTAATTGTACGCAATTCATCATGATACTTTTCAATCACACCATTTGTGTCATTCAATATTGCATCTTTAACAAGCGCAATCCACTGCCAAGTTATATCTAGTACTTTTTCTCGTTCTCGCATCCCCCGTGGTGTAAGACTTAGCCCAATATTAGACAATTCAAAATCTGTAGTGGACACTCCGGTACCTGACGAAAGACTATTAATATAACCCTCTTCCATAAGTAAATGATGCAATGAGCCTGGACTTTCATGTCCAATTAAATGTGATATAACACGCATTGGATTAGATTTACGTAGCACTGGATCATCTGCAGGAGGGACAGCCGAGAAGATTTTGATTGTTCTTGATTCCACAAGTGGGATAACTTCACGTATTAGTCCTAATTCGTTTTTGCCAAAGGCAACATTGGGTGCATAGGTTGAATGTTCAGTCTGAAATACAAGATTACCATCATTGTCACGAAGATGTTGGTGTTCATTTTTTAGTATCCCTGCCTTGATTTGATCTACTATACCATTCGCAACAAAGTTGAGCGGTGGAGGTCGGACAGGTCCAAATGCATTTTCGACGGTATGCTGCAATTCATCGAGAGAAGCACGACCAACAACACACAAACGTATATTCCCAGCATGATACTTATCTGTCCAGAATTGTACAAGATCATCACGGGGAGATGTTCCACCTCCAAACTCTTTCTCCTTATCTACTTCAATCTTATCATTGTTGTTACTATTGGTATCAACACTTCCACCATTGGTTAATGTTTCATAATTACCACAACCAAACTTCGAAAATGGATGATCTTTACTCGCCCCCTGCTTCAACAGCTGATAGTTACGCCACTGGTCAGAAGTACGACCATTTAAATATTCCGAATTCACCGCACGTAATTCACGTTCGAGCATGGACGGATCAAATATAGGCGCTATGAAGAATTGTGCAAATCTATCGAGCGCACCTGCTAATGCCGATGAGACACCCCCCGATCTTATTTCACTTTCTCCATCATCACCACCACTTTCTTCATCTTCGTCATTGTTATTATCATCGTCATTCTTCTCCCCACTTTCCCTTTCAGCATGATCAATTGGGCTAACATTAAAGTAGTAATTGGTATCCTCCATATCAGTATATGCATTACTCATCCCACCATGCTTGCCTAAATACTCTTCGTACTCTTCTTCCTTGGGATATTTCTCCGTACCAAGGAATAACATGTGCTCATGAAAATGTGCCAATCCTGGTCTATGGATGGGATCATGAAAATGTCCAGCACGGACGTGTACTGCGGCGGCCTCGACATCTGTGGTCGGGTCCGATGTTAGTAGTACAGTAAGTTGGTTCGGGAGTTGTATGACACGATAGGAACGTTTGTCGGGTAATGACTTGATAAATGATTCGTCATTGGCAAGTATGATTGATGTTGATGTGGCAGAAGCAGTAGTTGTTGTTAATGGGGATGATAATATAGATGATATCGGTTCAGCAATTGCTGGACTTTCATTCAGTTTACTCCTACTGCTACTGCTGCTGCTGGTCGTTCTACTACCGCCACGAATGTGAAAGGAGGAAGAAGAGGGAAACGTGGCAAAGGCACGTGTTGAGCCAATTACAAGTAGGAGATGAGTGGTAGGGTTAAAATAGGAACGCATTGTGATGATCGCAGAATTCGTGTCTCCAATGATCAAGCTTCGGCCGCGGCGCTGCTGTTGCGTATTAAGAAACCCCGAGTGTTGACGAAGACTGACTACTAGTTGTTGTTGTTGCTGCTTTGCTATACGACTCCTACTTGTTGCTTGTAGCAGTGATATCATGCAGCACTAGTCAACACGGGTCTGCTTTTGCAGCGTCAGGTTTGAAAGCCGCGAAGCGCTGGTGGCGGGAGACGAAGCAATATTGTAGGCACGGGTTACTTAGCACACTATGCAGACTGATGCGCCATTTGAATGGCTAACGAACTTTCGAAGCCTTCGTCATCTAGTCCTACCATCTCGAGTTGCATACGGCAATTCTTCGTCTGAAGAGTCAAACGACGATCATCATCATAATTGTCATGACGTCGAGCAATTATCACTGAATGCACTTCATGTTGGATGTGGAACGTCGGCCGTTGGCGAATCGTTGGCTTGTTTACGCGAACCCACGAAGGATGGCATTGGTACATATCGATATGGATATGTGATTAATGTGGATAATGACATAGTTGCATTGAATAAAATGCAACGCCGGTGGGAGGATAGACGACGACCAATAATAACAGATGAACAAAATCAGGACGGAGAATTGGTGGGACAGAAGATGGAATGGAAATGTTTAGATTTTGACAATGATGAATCATGTAGGTCTGTTATGGACGATGTTTATCGTCGGATACTGCTCACACAATCTATGCATTCTACTACCATTACATCGGACGAAACTGCATTATTTCATGATGAACAACTTGGAGGATGTTTTGATTTAGTACTTGACAAATCCACATTAGATTGTCTATTATGTGCAGAAACTGAAATTGTTGCTAGATTATTGTGTGAGGTGTACCGAGCATTGAAAATTCCGTGCAATCATCATCGTTTGGGAGGCGTATACGTTCTGGTAACTTTCCATCCAGCCGAGTTTATTATGAAATTATTGAATAATTTGCCCGGTGCAGATTGGACTGTGGAGTACGAAGTGATACAACGAGAGATAGAGGATATCAAACTTGTAAACACAGTTTGCTCCATCGAAAATTTAGTGGATGATAAGTCAAATAATACTATACAGACGACTTCTACCGAGAATGTCTCTTCGTCTTCTTCGGCCTGGCAGTCGAGTGGGACTTTCGAACCGAATAAGAATTACCGTAGAACAGTCACCGTATTTACATGTCGTCGAGATTCTCCTGTAAAAAACAAGAAAGAAGATGAAGGTATGTCTTCGTTACAGCCATCTTTTATGCTGAACATGGAACAAGTTCGAATGCATATCGAACGAACGTGTGATGATTGGTACAAGGCAACCAATCCTATGGTAACGAGTGAGAGAGAGGCCAATATGCGCAAGGCATTTGTTGACGAGACTGTATTGCAACTGAACGATGATAATGAGGAAGTGATAATAGATTTGAAGACATGTTACCACATCTTGTTTACTGAGGCCGAGAAGGAACATTTAGACTATGATCATTTCCTTGAAGACTGGGATGCCTACTGTAATGAGAAATGTAGTGATATTGAATCAATCCGACGCGAGGGAATGACGGTGGAAATAGCGCTAGAGTTTCTTCAAGAAATGCAGTGATTTAAAGATATTAAATTCAAATGTAAATATGTCCTTCGTTCTTCGGCTATCCAGTTTACGCAGATTTAGACTGCAAGACAATGCCTCACACATCAGACTACCACATCTTCATCATTCTTATCTCTGATAAAGGACAATTTTCATGTTTTTACTCCTCGCCATCAGCCTGCTTCTGGAGGTAATCCAACAGTACCGTCAGTGCACGCGTTTCTTCACCAAAGTCGGTAATGACAGCACAACTCGTCCGTACAGCCTTCTTGACTTCACCTTCAGCATCCAACTTGGCCAAACCGCACCAAGCACCGAGCTCCTTGCCACTATCGACCATAATGACCGATACTTCGCCTTCGGTACATAGAGCACGGATTAATTTCTTGTACTCCTCGTTCTCACAGTCTTTGGCAAGACAGCATAAGCGTGCCGAACGACGATCAAGGGCTTTCGCACATTCGTGTAGTCCCTTGCGTAGTCCGTCGTGGACAAGTGCCTTCTTTAGGACCTGGTTGTATTATATTATATGTGGTGGAGTTGCGAATATTAGTACATTATTTCATAAAGGGAGAAGAGAGTGTATGGGATGGTTGGAAACGCACCTCTTTCAACGCATCCAAAACATTCATCTCGGCAACCTCCTCTTCCTCCTCGACCTCCTCGGCCATCTCAACTACTTCATCTTCATCTGCCATGGTGAAACTGTTGTGTACGATAGAGTAAAAAAATTTAGTATCGCGGTAACTGCAGAATCTCAGCCCAAACATACTTCCCGCCTCATCAAAATCACAACAATTATTATCCCACAACCACAACGATGGAGGACTATCTCCTATCTCCTCTTCAAACGCCATGTGTATATCATGATCCAAACTTTCTCCCCGAGAAGGAGGCGTATGACGCGTATCAGATACTCCTGGCTGAGACACCTTGGGAAAAAACGGCAAAGATAAATAGATGGGTGACGTTGATGGAGGATCATGACGATCCTCCCTTTGCGACAACAACAGCAGCAGCAGCAACAACACCAACAAATTCGGGATACAAGTATCGTGACGCGCCCGGAGACTCTATCAAAGGTTTCCCACCCGTCGTACGTCGACTTAAGATCCTTGCCGAAGAGTGGTACAATACGCGCAATACAAATAATGTAGAAGATGATGGAACACCATCAAAGGTAGAATTTAATGTCTGTTTACTAAACTATTACGAAGATGGACAACAACGTATAGGGTGGCATTCCGATCGCGAAGAAATAGGACGCTCGACGCCCATTGCTAGTATATCACTCGGCGCGACACGTCAATTTCAAATCCGTTCCAAGACTAATGGTACACATGATCGTGCAACAGTATACATGACAAATGGTAGTATCATGTTTATGGAGAATATATGTCAATTGCAATATTTACATTCTGTTCCACGAGAAGTAGACGTTGCTGAGGGACGGATTAATCTTACATTCCGTTGTAAACAACAATCATCAACACAGGATGGAAGAGAAACAGCAACAACATTGGGGGAAGAAGAACATGAACGTAGAGATCGATGGATTGATCTAATAGCAACTAAAAATGGTGTGTTAGATACTACTGCTTGTGCATGGAAAAGGGATGGTGGAGGTGGTTGTGCATTTGATGATCGTGGTACGACAACGAAGGTAGTTGTAGATGACGACAATGATGTAGATGGACAAGGACAAGGAGAGGTGTTTGGTGACTGTTCAAATTTTCATGATCCGTCATCGACTGGACAACTTTGCCCCAACGAAGTCGTTTACGTAGTCAAGACAAACATTGGCGCTGAATGTTATTGTGCCGCTGAGATTCAAGAGATATTGTTTTTATTCGTCTACGATACACGGTACTTTGTACTCGCAAGACCATTCGGGATTGCAGGATATGTTGCCATTTGTTATCGTACTGCAAATAATAATTTGATAGACGACGATCACGAGAATAATGATGACGACGAGGATGAGGGAGAACTTGCTTTGCCATTGGAGCGAGAATTCCTTCGTTTACGAACGGCACATCACGTATTAAAATATCATGATCATTTCGAGCTTAGTGATGTTGTTGATACATCGTTGGATGCGTTGCCTGATACGACAACTGAATTAAAAGTGGAGAAGGATGAAGGACAAGCAACAATACAAACGAACGTTATTGGATCCATAACTGGTGAAATGATCTATGAATTCTACAAGAAACGATTAGAGTCCAATCAAGCTAGGATATCATCCTTGGTGACATTGGTGGAAGGGGGTACATTTCGTACAACATGCGAACGGATTGGATGCGGACATGGATTTCAAGCACCAGAGATTGAAAGAGAGGTGGGTGGGGCAATGTCTGAATACTACACCCATATTAAGCCAAAGATGTCAAACTATGACATTAATGTACGAGTTGATGTCATAGCAACGAAGGTCATTGTCGGTACACAAATTAACATTGATGATCTGTCGAAAGAACGACATTTTATCCGCTACAGGAATGCAGTTACTATAAAGACTAATCTTGCGTACGCAATGATCCGGTGTGCCAATGTCAAAGTTGGCAATTTGATTGTTGATCCATTCTGTGGCAGTGGAACTATATTACTAGAAGCGTTAGATGTGTTCCAAGGACAAGTTAGATGTATTGGGATGGACGTATCACGACGTAGCGCCAACGGAGCACAAGAAAATGCACGTGCAGAGGGATATGATGAAACTATCTGTAAATTTCACTGCTGTGATGCACGAGCGTTTAGAAAACATCTGGAAGAAGAAAGTGTTGATGCTATTGTATCCAATCTACCCTGGGGTGTTGTTACGGGTATGAAAAATGTCAGTGATTTACAGTCCATGTATGAGGTCTTCCTTCGTAGTGCATGGTACATCTTGAAAGACAAGGCTCGGATTGTAATGCTTGTGCTTCGGGGTTTACAGCTTACTCGCATAATACGAAAGCTGAGTGGTCGTTACAGATTGCTATCAGTAAATTGTGTTCGAACAGCAAATAACCTCCCAAGCATTGTTGTGATAGAGAAGGTGGCAGTGGATCAAGTAAGAGATGCTGTGAAACGTCAGCTGGGTTACCTTGCACAGTTTGTTAGTGTAAGTTCAGAGATGTATCAGGCAATTCACCATGAAAAGATTGATGAGACAACATTTTGATTTGACAGTCAAATCACCTGCTGCTTTGGAGCAATTTAACAATCTAACAATGAAAACCACCTGAGAGACTATGAAAATAGCATTAATAGTCTCAAGACCGTACTTCTTGAACCAATTTGAGATAAAGCAATACGAATAGTCTCATTCTTTTCACCTGCAAAGGTTTTGGAGGCAAATGAGTCCCGCCATGTTTTACGACAACAAAAATCACCCCAAGATGTGGGACACTCTTCAAGGTGCACTCGCGCTCAACAAGGCCAAGGACTATGTTTCAGACGCAGGAATAAATATACCAGGTATCACGAGTAAAGAGGATGATGCGAAGAAGATTGATGCCAACATCGCCTTGAAGAAAGCAGCGATGGAGAAACAAAAGCGAGAGCGATTGAGTAAGGATGAGGAGTTGAAACAACGTCAGAAGGAGAGGGGGGCGAGGAAGGCAGAGTTGGAGAAGGCCCGTGGCTTCGAAACAAGCAGCTCATCAAGCAGTGGTGGAGATGGAGGATGGGGAAAAGGGTGGTTTGGTAAATAAATATGTTTCTGGGCATGTGTGGTGGTGCCTGTAAGACTCTTACAAAAATTATATCAATAGAAGTACACTGTCCGACGATTCTTTTTCAGAAATCAGAGGATTGGCGGTAAAAAATGCATATTGGTCTGCCCTTGGAGGGTGCCAAAATTATGTGCTAAATTTTTTTGGAATAATGTTGATTAGTTATTGTTTATTGATTAAGTATTCACTAGCATTGTTTTAGAGATGAGGGATGATTATAAGCTAACATCCTTCTGCTACATCTCTCTCATATATTAAATAAAAATTGTCTTCCTGCCCTGCTCCCTCCTGCAGGTTCATTACCCCATGGCTTTACTACTCGACTTTACCTTTTTTTTCCTCTTCTGCCTTCTCCACATACTTTTGCACCCTCCATCGAAAGATGGGATTCCCCCTCGTTTCTTCTAACATACGATTAAACTCATCGGAATCTAATCCATAACGTTTTACAATCTCCTCAGCCTTTACTGGGAACATTTCACATACGCGTCGTACCTCCGGGTGTAATAGTGGCTGAACGTTCGGGTCTGTTAAATCGAATCCGGGGGGGAAACGCTCCACCCGTAACGATCGACGCAATTCCTCCATCTGATCCGAACGTAAATCCTCGATTTCATGTACGCTCCGCGCGAATTGCCGCACGCGTTGCTTTTTGTGTTCCGACGAATTCAGCAGGTCACTACGTGAGGACGACGATGGATCGTCCAATAATAATGGTACCCTATCAAGATTCACCGCACTGGCCACTCGGTATAGATAGGCCTGTTCGGACACGCGTTCGCGCAATGCCGGATCGGTTATGACCTCTCGTCCAATTTGATTGAATTGTGCCACCGTCATCCCCAATGACTTTACGGCCCTGGTACTTTGGAGTAGGAATGCAGATTCCGCACGCCGTTTCTTCGCGTCGTCGGCACATTCCCCCAACGTCGACGTTGCTGCCGCTGTTGGTTTCTTTCTTCCCCAACGACTACTACTACGTCTTCCTTCCTCTGTGAGTGCAATTTCTGTATCACGGACCCTGCGCAACCCTTCGGTGACTGCCAATGCTGCCGCATATCGATCATACTTTTCTTCCGACGGGATACGAAAGATTGATGGCATCGTCTCACCCGTCGTTATGATCTTTGAGTCTCCGCCACCACCACGGTGTCTCTGCCTTGCATTGTTGCTATTGTTGTTGCTAGTGTGTTTGTCGTCCTCGGACAGAATCGGTGCGATTCTCCCAGTATTAGTTGCCGTCGTCGTCGTCGGTGTCTTACGCACAATCTTTTTCACCTTCTTTACCATTTTACCCTTTTTTGATGAAGAAGCAGAAGATGATGATGATGATGACGAACTACCTTTCTGAACGGGACGCTTTGAGGTGGCAACGACACCGCCTCCTCCTCTTGGCGTCGTGCTCAATGACGACGACGACGACGAGGGTATCATCGAGGACGCCGGGGGCAGCAATGTCGAGGAGGAGGGTCTCCTCCATGTAAATTGAAGTTGCCAGTTACCAACCCCTGTTAGTAAGGGGTGCGATGATGCACTGCATGTTAAGACGACAGTGGATGCAATCGCTATGGCTATTGTCGTAGTACGGCTCATGGTGAGACGCCGGAACGAGATTGTTCCCGCTCACTGCGTACCAAGGAGTCGTTTTTGACACAACGTCCGAAGGCCCACACAGTTTGTTTGTCCCAATAGTGACACGATTTGTCCCAATAAGGACAAAATATACTTAACGATAGTGACGTTTAGATTTCTTTTTCTTTTTAATGAGAAGCGCGACTCATCTTTCCCTTCCGGTTTGTGGATTGTCCTCTTTTGGCTTCCCGCCGAGACGTTGAGTTTAAAACGACTCCAAGGTTAAGCTGGCATACGGCGACAAGCGGGAACAAGCGAGTTGCATTTTGTACGATAAATTCATTACGGCGGTGGACGATGTAGTATCCGGTAGAACATATCCGTCAATCGTTGGTACACCTATGGGTGAAACGTATGCGTGTTTTTTTATTTG
>Ga0247843_1004775_pt1 | contig 19845 bp, 14 predicted proteins | sample LaCruzMarch2017__FD_192420 | JGI IMG/M metagenome (GOLD analysis project Ga0247843, IMG submission 192420) | Freshwater microbial communities from meromictic Lake La Cruz, Castile-La Mancha, Spain - LaCruzMarch2017_8m | ecosystem: Environmental > Aquatic > Freshwater > Lake | place: Spain...
CATTTGTTTGAGAATTTCGACGGCGAGTAGTACTACCGATGTCGTGCCATCTCCGACCTCGGCATCCTAATGATGATATAGTGCGTGTGTAAAATTGGATGATGGACGATGAATTTAAGGAGGGGCGGGGGGAATGGGGAACTGCACACTACTACTACTACTACTACCACCAAACTGCGCGTACTCACCTGACTCATGCTAATATCGACCAACGTCTTCGCCGCCGGGTGTTCGATTTCCAATAATCGCATAATCGTCGCTCCGTCATTACTAATAGTAACCCTTCGTCCGTCGGCAACGAGCTTATCCATCCCCCGCGGCCCCAGCGTCGTTCGGACCATATCGGCCACCGATTGACACGCGTTGATGTTACTTATTAGTTGTGCCTTACCCTATATATCATATTATTAAATGAGGACGAGCGAATGTGAATGTGAGGTACACACATTATCGATAGTTTTGGTAAAGTAGTTGTCGTGCGTTGTTGTCGTCGTCCCAGGGAAAAAGAGGTGAAAACGACGGCGATAAAAAACAATGAAGCAGTGGGATCATAACAAACAACACTAAACCTCACCTGCGACGTGTCGGTGCCCTCGCGGAGTAATATAATGCCGGGCCTCATTCCCCCCATCATGGTTGCCCGGTGCGGCGGTCACGTCCAATGACGACCCGCCTTAAAAAAATAAGGCGCGCCTCAATCCCCGAGCCACGCGATGAACGACGATAGTCTCTCGACGACGGCCATGAGCCTCGACGAAAGCTGTTCGGTCCGCCCATCTTCTTCCGCCACCGCTACTGCCCCCAACGGCGGTAGCGGCGCTCGGGATTATAACGACGAGTCGATAATGTCGATATCGGGCATCGACGACGATGATGATACGCCTCGCCAAACGTCGACGACGACGGGCGGCGACGCATCCTCCTCCTCCTCGTCGACGAATAACGTGCGGAATCTCGGCGGTGCCGCCGGGAATGCCGCGAATGATGGTGCGCCGCCGAAGCAGCGACGGCAACGACGACGCAATCTCCCTCCTTCGTCGTCGTCGGCGCCCTCCGCTCCTTCTTCTTCCGCCGCACGACCGAGCCGACGGACGGAGGAGGGGGGGGACGATGATGGAAGGGCGACTGCCATTACGAACGACGGAGGGGTGGTCTGGGACTTGGAGGTGGCACGATATCGATTGAGAAATGCATCGAGGGAATGCGGTCGACGGGGATTGAAATTGGCCAGTCGTTGGGCATCGGAGCAGCTCGTCGGACTTGCAACATCGTCGCGTCCTGCCAATGCTACTATTACATCTGTCGAGAACGACGACAACGATGATGATGATGATTATACCAACGTCAATAAACTAACACCACCACCACCACTCGACGAAGAACAATGTACGCCCAACGATAACGAATTATACGCACATTCATTATTCGACCTGGGCGAATACGGACGCGCGGCGCACGTGCTGTCCGAAAAAGTAACGCCGCATGCGTCCAATGACTCGTCGGGAGTCGGTGGTGGCGCACAACGACATCGTCCGCCATCGTCCGATCTATCGCCGTACGGATATTATTTACGTGCATATTCCATATACCTGGACGGCGAACGACGACGTACCGAACGGTTGACCGAATTGCGCGATCCGTTGGAGAGGTGCAATATACGTAATGCCAATTTATACGTCCTGGAGGCGGAGTTGTCGAGTTTGTATTTCAATGGGAAGAAGAAGAATTATAATAAGTATCATAATGATAGTACCAACGAGGACAAGGACGAGGAGGGGGAAATAGTATTGGATGCCTTTGGTTTATATGTCTATGGTATCGTATTACGTGGGATGCATGGTACGAAGAAAAAGAAAGTTGCAGTTGCTGCTGCTGCTGCTGCTGCTCAAACTACCACTAATGTTGGATTACCACAACCACCATTAGAAGCGGCAATGCCAACTGGGAATGTTAGCGAAGGAGATACAGTAACGGCACAATCTATACTAATACAATCTATATTACTATATCCATTTAATTGGTCGGCATGGTTAGATTTGGCCGAATTATGTATCGCAGATCCGACAATTGATTCGGAAGTCGAAACACTACTATCGCCTATATGTAATCATTGGATGTATCATTTCTTCTGTGTACATGTATTTATTGAAAATAAGGCCAATGAGAATGCTATTAATGTGATTGAAAAATTGGCCATTGGTAATCATCATCATGCAGCAGCGGCAACAATGTTGACGAATGATAATGCATCATCAATGTCACCACTGCTTCGACCAACAATACCATCACCATTAGGCTTCTTTGTCCAAAGTGCCTACCTTCAATCACAATTGGCCATGGCATATTATGATGTACGCGATTATGACTCCGCGCATGAACACTTCGTTTCATTGTCCGAACGCGAACCATACCGGTTGGATAATATGGATGCCTTCTCGAATGTATTATACGTCAAGGATCAAAAAGTCGCACTATCGCACTTATCCTACCGGGCCATGTTGGTTGATAAGTACCGTCCAGAGACGTGTATAATTGTTGGCAATTATTACTCCAGCAAGGCCCGGCACGAAAAGGCGGTACAATACTTTCAACGTGCATTGAAGCTCGATAGGAATTATATAAGTGCGTGGACGTTACTCGGGCATGAATATATAGAAATGAAGAATACTGCCGCGGCAATCGAGGCATACCGCCGGGCGGTGGATATTAGCGATCGCGAATATCGGGCATGGTACGGCCTGGGTCAGACGTATGAAATAATGAATATGCTAGTACATGCCCTATTTTACTTCAAGAAAGCGGCCGCGTTACATCCACACGATGCACGTATGTGGTGTGCCATTGGAGGATGTTTACTGGGATTGGATCGCAGATCAGATGCCGAACGGAGTTATGAACGTGCGGTATTATTGGGGGATGGGGAAGGCATAGCCACGCGTAAGTTGGCAGAACTGTATCGCGAGGATGGGGATGAAGAGAAGGCGGCCAAATGCTACCTCCGACACTTGGAACTACGGTATCAAAGTCAATTACCAGGCTCGTATGCCATGGGTGCGCCTGCTGAATCATCGCCGGAATCTTTTGAAACTGTAATAACGAGTGTACGTGTCGATGAACCTGAGGCTGAGGCATTATTATATCTTGCCAACTATTACCGTGATAATCTCGAGTATGAACAGGCAATATTGTGTGCTACACGATTAGAGGACTATCCCGGCCCCGAGAAGGAACAGGGTAAGAGTCTCTTGAGAGATATTCGTTCACGTATGGACCAAAAGGCAGGTGGTAGTGGAAGTAGCGGAATAAGGGGTCAACGGAGGACCGCCAGGGGAGGAGGAGGGTCAACATCAAGATCACGTTCTCCTCCAACACCGGCAATGGTATTGCGAAGTAGACGATCACCGACTGCTGGCGCAGAATCCTCATTTGAATTCTCACCATGAATATGTTCTATTTGAATCCATACACATTTTCGTCCAACAAATATACTGTTTAGTAGTTGAGCTCGGTCATTGAGCCACTTAGTTTATACGCATATAAGATGAATGTGTACTAAAATTCCCCCCTCACTCCTTTGCATAAAAGATGATTATGTGTACTAAGAGTAGTCCCCAAGTCGACTATTTGAGCCTAAATCGTCTTCGCCCCAACCTGGGATCTTATAATCCCAAGTATTACTCCTAGTCGTTTGCTGCGAGGTCGACACTCCTCCAAGCGAGACTGAATTTAACGCACTGAGCAAATCATCTCCACTGTCGGCTGTACCCATTGCCGCGAACAAATTGTCAACCATAAGACTATCGTCACTTTTACGATTGTTATATGCTGACATTAGACCAGCGGGGGTGAGATCATGACTTGGCGTTTGTTCGAAGGGATTATTGGACAGTGGACGTGTGGTAGCAACAGATGATTGAAACACGGGTTGATTCTGCTGCTGCCTAGGAGCAGCGCTAGACATTGTTGAAAAGTTACTTTGATTCCCAAATGGATTATTCGACAGCGGACGTGCAGTAGTGGCTGCGGCAGGAGCAGGAGGTAATTCCCACTCATTGGAGCTTCGATTCAAAATGTCAGAAGTGCCCATAAAATCGTGAATTCTAGTAGGAGGTGCCTGCGCTGGAGCCTTGTGCGACTGAAGCACCGCTTGAAGATTCTGTGGTGGAAAACGACGCTGTTCCTGCGATTGAGGGACTGAGAATAGTCGTTGATTGCTCTGCTGCGAAGACTGTTGAGCTTGAGAAACATTGGGCAACGACAGCACGTTGTACTGATGACCATTACTAGAAAATTGTTGCAGTGGAGCCGAGTACTCATTTCGCGCAGGAGGAGGATGCTGGTTCTGATGTCCCCATTCCTGGCGGTTGCCCCGAGCATTAGGATTTGTATCAACAAAGTTAGGGACATACGGGGGTGGTAGCGTTTGGCGCTGATGATCATTGGCCAAAATAAACGACATTCTAGCAGCCGCGGATGAATCTTGAAATGAGGACATGCTGCCTTGATTTTGCTGCTGCTGCTGCTGCTGAAATTGGCCATACATTGATGGTAAACTCTGAATTTAATAAGGCAGACACTCATTAGTGTGCAGTAGCAAACACAATTAACAAGACATAAACTAATAAAACGTACCGTCCCTCCATCGGATGAAAAATTCCTCGGTTTGTGTAAAGATTCTTGCTGCAACTGAAGTTCTTCCAAATATTTATGGTTCGACACCGGAATATCCCTTTGCCGAGTTGTTGCAAATGACGGTGGCGCAGCCTTAGGTGGGATTTGCTGCTCTGACCGATCCAAATTATCAACCATGATATCCTCACTAGGTTCACGTGCATGTGGATACTTCAGTACATCACGCACCATCTGCTCTGCCTTTTGCACATCTTCAACGTTCCCTGAAATGATGATTTTAGGAGGATCCACGGATTGATCAATACGAAGGTTGGCTCCACTCTCAACCTGGATATTTTTCACTGTCCATCCACGGCGACCAATTAACAAAGCCACGAATCTGGGATCGCATCTAAATTCTGTAGAAATCATTTGCGAAAAGAGACTAGCTCCCCCAGCATCAACCATGGATGTCGGCGGGGAAGACTCCCTGACAATCTGTGGAACTTCCTGAGGTGGTGGAGAGGCTGAAGTGCTCAAAACAGGAGCTGGTGCAGGTAGAGCCCAGCCTTGTGAGGTAACAGGCGGTTGCTTCTTTACTGGAGTCGGACCAGGGGGCGTGAGAACTACTGGGGTCGACGTGCCACTTGTGGCTCCAGATGCAATAGCCGCAGCAAATGACGCAGGCTCAGGCGTAGCTGACTGAGACGGGGGTACTGAACTTGTTTTAAGCGGCGGCACAGATGTAGGAGCCGGCGTTGGTGTCGAACCCGTCGCTGTCGCCACACTAGCAGCAGCAGGAGCTTTGGACACAAGATCCTTCACCATTCGCACCGCCGTGTCTACCGCCGATCGTTTTCCACTCACGTACACAACACGCAAGTCCTTTGCCGCCATCGACTCCTGATCAATCCAAACCTTAGCCCCACTCTCTTCCATCATATCACGAATTCTTGATCCACCCTTACCAATTACCCAACCAACGACCGCAGGGGAAATATGCATCACACACTCGGCACGAGCAGCAACAGGAACCGCATTAGGCCCGGTGCCCTTGGTGGTGGCGCCACCAATTGATTGGGTCCTAGACACGACTTTCAACAGAGGCTCGTGTGTTGTTGGATTGTGGATTAAAACAATTTGTCCCATGTTGGCATTCGCAGCAGAACCTGAAGCGCCCGTACCACTAGAGGCCTGTTTCGCAGCAAGGGCCTTGGCAGCCGCCTTAGCCTCCTTAACAAATTGAGGTTCACTGATGACACCCGATTTAACTGGAGGCTTAACTGGCTCAACAGGTATAGGAGGAGGCACAGAGACTTCGTTTGCTTCTTTAATCCTTTTTAAAGCCTTCCTCGCAGTCTTACGAGCTGCTCCCAGACCAGGAACACCCTTTAAGTCAGCTAAAAATGTCTCAAGACCAACTTCGTCGTCGCTGGAAAGTAAAACGGCAAGTTCTTTGTCAAATTGAGCAGTACTATTCGCCTCCGCCTCTTGAGGTAGTGGCGATTCCGATATAAGAGGGGTAGGGGGAGGAGATACGTCATCATCAAGTTCATCCTTCTTAGAAGCCTTAGTGGGTCCCTTTCCTCGACTTATCAGCTGTTCAAAATTCATTTCTTCATCCGATGAATCGTCATCATTTGATACTCTGGTCGCTTTGGAACTCCCACCTTTGGGACTCTTCTTTATAAGTGCTATGGGATCGTCATAGCCCTTCTCTGCTGGCTTAACAGTACCAGTAGAGCTGGATGAGTCAACAAACATGGGCTGCTCGATGGTATCTTTCAATTTACTTTCCTTCTTTTTCTTCTTCTTCTTGCTCTTTTTACTAGTGGTATTCGCAGTTTCCAATTCTTCATCTAGCTCAGCCAATAGTGCCGCCGCTGCCGCTTCCGCCTCGACCTCTGCAGCAGCTGCCGCCGCCTCCATTTCGGCCTGAGTCTTACGAAAATACCTCTCAGCGGCTGCATTGGAAGTACGGGAGGAGGATGATCGCCCATTATTAAAATCATCATGAGACGAAATACGTTTCCCCCGGTTCCGACGATCCATGTAGTCTACTCCGTTCGAATCTGCCATTGAATTTGATGCGGTCTGTAATACAGCTGCAACTTCACTGGCCATTGACTGATCAAAATTGGAAAAGGTATCTTTCGCGTCTGAATTACCATCCGTCAGAAGTGATCTTAATGCCGAAGAGTATTTACCTCCCCCGTTACTATCATTCCTGTCAGCAAATTCAGCCTTCGTATTCCCCCCCATATTGCCAGGTCCAGGCCCCATCGACGCTCCCGACTGTTTAAAGGCTTTGTAAATGGATTTGAGACGTAAATGTACAAGTTGCTCCATACGCTTCGATGGTCGATGTCCACAACGAACGCACGGGTCTTTCGTTCCAGATGCTAAACAAACTAAACAATATGACATTTTGCAAGTATCACATTCAACTGCAAATTTAGCATCCCGGGCACAAAGGACAATGCCACAGCTGTATTTGTTGTATTAGAGCATAAATTCACATAAAGCACGGGGGGAAGGGGTGGAAAATGGTGAGAATTAATACAATGATCACTGACGATTCCCCAATAAATTGCACCTATGATTTATAGCCACACGAAATAACTTACCGTCCACACGCCGTGGCACAGTCCTCACATAAACCACAACCACAAAATTTACAGCTCATTAGAGTCGAGCATGTGTTACATACGACCTCACTGCAATCCTCACATTGATCCATTTCATCGCACGCCCTACAATAAAATGCATCACATCGATCACAGACCCTAATTTCGTGATTTGCCTGAAACTCGTGGCACCAATGACATCCTGATTATTTTGATTGAAATTGGGATGTATTGAAATAAGATGAGTTGCATGCGGCGACAAACGCCACCGGGGGGAGAGGCGCATCAAATATCATTCACTCTCATGTTTGTATCCACATATTTTTACGACGAAAAAAATTAATAATAATACCTACTCACCATCACAAATAAACGAGCGGCAATCATCACAAGATACTTGCACCCTATTAGCCGGTGGCATAGTACCCGACCTTGATGATACTGTTAATATATTATCAGTGTTAGATTTCGTAGTTGTTGCCAAGGAGGTACATGTCCCAACCATCCCTCCACCGCCCGGATTGGCGCTACTCGAACGACTGCCTCGGGAGGATACCGATCGTGGAGGTGGGGGGGCATTGCAATGTAAGCATGTCCCCACGACGGTATCATCATCGTCATCATCAATATCATCCATGGCTTTGAACAAAGTACTTATTAATGACCGGCGAGCGAGAACTCCGTGCGAGAACTCTCTTCTTCTGTGTGACGGACAGTCGTTCGGAGTCTGTCCGGGAAATCCCGAAGAAACGATTTTTGCATTTTGTGCAGTTGAAGTTGTTTGCTTCACCACCAATACAACAAAGGCCACATGGGTAGATAGGCAAAAAGAATAGGCAGGTGCAGGTGAGAGAGACTCATAAGCAATAGATTGGGAGACAAAAGTGGTAAACTGAAAATATGTATTTATTTGAAGAGGAGTTAAGCATGCCTCCCCAGCGTCCACCAGGACGAGTCATTCATGGTTTCACTTTCACAATGACGAACTGGCTCAGAGGATTCTAGACCCAATGACTTTTGAGTAGATCTTTTAGCAATAGAAAACACTCAACGCACTAAGCCTTCATGGCAGCGTATGAATAAACTAACAAACAACAAACAAACAAACTAACTACTGCTGCTTAAAGTCTGAATCTGAAGATTGCAATTTGCATTTGCAATTTACTTCGCTGTCTTCGACTTTGACGGGATCTCATATTTATTGCAGCAATAGATTATGAAGCATCCACTGATTATTTGACTGATAGTAGACTAAACTTTAAGTTCACAACAAAATTTGGCCAGAGATCCAAGGTGAAGCACCCATCGACTTCTGACGTAAGCAATGAATGAGGGAGGACGGAGGGGCTCCACCACCAGAGCAGATGTGTCCTGAGGCGGATTGGGGTGTACTAATGACTAGAATATCATGCCTGTTCAGACAATGATCGATGCGACTGGTAGTGACAGCCTTAGGCGTCGGCGACGGCGGCGGTGCATCGTCATTGCAGTGACGACTTTCGTTGTAATATCTGAATCTCCGGCCCAGATTGGTGCATTCTCCCCCTCGCGTGGACGACGATTGTCGCACGGGTCACTGTGCGTGGTATCTCGATTATTAGAGGCGCCGCAATTGCCGGTAGCAGCTGCAATGACGACTCGAGCGCCACCAAGCCCGCTTCCATCACCGAAGAAAAAGGGATTTATTAAGACTACCACCCTTTCCAACGCTGAAATAATAGAACTGAAATCGCATGCGGCACCGGAAATAGACTTGGAAATTCTATATGAAGGGATATTTCCGGCGGTATCAGTGGCAACTTTGGAGGTCGTCGCGACTGCGGCGCCTAGTAATGACGTACGAGTTGAAAAAAACACCACTAAGATTGAGGAATCGATCAAGAAAAAAAGTAGATCGTCGACGATGCCAGGCTTTATAAAAACGGAGTCACTGACCTCCTCGTCGCAGCAACAACATCCGCGCAGATCAACACGCATGGTCCGACCACGTGAATCCTTGTCCAAGCTTAAGAGCAGTAATCGACGTCAAACGAATGCAGAGAGTATGTATCGCAATTCGGCGACAGTACCCGACTCTCTCCTTGATTATGCACGTGACTTTCACGCCGTGTCACGAGTCACACCTGGTCAAGAGGTCGAGCTAGGCACGCGGACACAGGAGGCGGCACGGCTCCAGCGGATACAAACCGAGTTGGCAAGTAAGTATGGCCGTGAGCCGACCGATGAGGAATGGTGTGCGGCGGCTGGGAAAGTTAATGCCTTAGCACTACGGGAGGCAATTGATGATGGACTACACGCGAAAAATCAATTAGTTGCGAGTAATTTAAGGATGGTCCAACGGGTAGTGAATTTGTATATACGAAATGGATTAGGAAGTGAATATAATGCCGGAGATTTGATGCAGGATGGTACCATGGTATGTTTATTTCGTGCTCATAGGGGGATTTGATTGTGACAAAGATACGAGCACATTGATGAGAATTTTCTCACATTTCTCTAATTCCCATTTCCCCCCCTTTTCTTCTCTCATTCCTGTCTCTCTCTCACTCAGGCATTAATCCGCGCTGCCGAGAAGTATGAGCCAGATCGAGGCTTTCGATTTTCCACTTATGCAATGTATTGGATACGCTCTGCCGTGAAACGATCACAAACGACCCAAAGTCGTATCGTCACAGTCCCACAAAGAATACATGAAACATACAAACGTGTTAGTTTAAACGAAATACGATTAAAGAAGGAGCTTGGACGAGAACCCACGAAGAAAGAACTTGCGGATGCATCAGATGTTACAGTATTACAGCTACGTCGATGTCGTTCCGCGATGCGACAGGTGACATATTCATTAGATGCCGAGGTTAAGAATACTCTCAAGCCAAATCAGGGCAATTCAGCACGGAAGGATACCATGTATGATATATGCGAGGGCACAGTTGATGAGACAGAGTATGTCAGGACTCAGCGTCTACTAATGAAGGAACATTTGATTGGCACATTACGGAGATATCTGCTCCCACACGAAGTTGACCTATTACTGTTAAGATATGGTTTAATGGACGAGCGTGTGTTGCCCAAGGGTATGTCAGGACCACTGACCATCGCTGAGGTGAGTGACCTCGTTGGTCTGAAGCCGGATAAGGTACGAAGAATAATCATCAATAGTCAGAAGCAACTGCGACATTTGATGAAGGAGTGGGAAGACTTTGAGTATGAATGTGCATGAAACGATTGAAGAAGGTGTGTGTAAGGAGGAAATTTGTGCATATCTCATGTAGAAATGGACTTCTTGTCCTTCAGATGATGGATATCTGAATAAAACTGCTAAGATGATCTTTAAATTACGACTGTCACCCCATCCCACCTCAACTTTTTTTTTATCAATGAGCAGCCGACCGATGGCACGTTCTCTTGCCGTTCGAAGTGTGTTCGTTAGAGGGGTGTACCGGATTCCTTCCATTATCGAACTTTTCCGTAGAGAGATTGGCGCGGCGCTCTAAAATAAAGAAGCCCGAACGAAAGAACAAAAAAAACTACAAGCAAAAAAAATCGCCCCGCCGCCCACAACAAACGGCATCCAAGATCCAGTCCAACGTGCTACCTACTCTCAAGACCCCAACCATGGCGACTGCTACCCCTAATGAATCTCAAATTCATCAAATGATCCAAAAGGTTGATGATTTCCTTGCCGGATACCCGACATTATGCCAATACGGTGCGTCTGATTTTATTTGAGAACCGAGAACGACAAGAAGGAATTGATAGGGCATTGCAGCATGTTGTGTTTGTCGTTGTGATATGAGGATGGTTTGTTTCGATGGAACAGTTACGCTCTCACGCAGTTCTTGTTTGGTGTGCATAATTCTCTATTTATTTTTCTCTCACCTCCCCAATTATCATTGCAACCCCTCCAACCACCACCCCTATATCCCGAATCCATATTATTATTATTATCCAAATGACTCGTCATTATTATTATTATGAAGACAAACTTCGCGAACTCGAAAAGAAGACGGGTCAACCCAAGGTCTACTTCTTCTTGGCCATTGTTGCCGTCCTAAGTTCTATCATTTATGCTCTGGGCGGGATGAAGCTCACCACTGACCTATTCGCATTTGTCTATCCCGCGTACTGTTCCTTCATGGCAATCGAATCTGCCGAGACCATTGATGATACACAGTGGCTCACGTACTGGGTTGTATTTGCATTCTTTAGTATTACTGAGAATGTTATGAATTTCTTGGTCGAGTACATTCCCTTTTATTATATGATCAAATGTGCGTTCTTCTTGTGGTTGTACCATCCCAAGTTTTTAGGTGCGGGTGTGGTCTACAAGTCGATTATCAAGTAAGATAGTTTGTTGTGTGTTTTTTGTGTCGTCGTTGTGTTGTACATACCTATGTTTTCATTTCGCATGGGGGAGGAGGGAAGAGAGCACAACATTGCTAACGCCCACACTTATTTTTTGTCTTTTAATATCAATTAAATAATCTAGACCATACGTCATGCCAGCCTTGGAGAAAGCGGAGCCGGCAAAGAAGGCCGAGTAAATATAAGGAATATAGTGGGGGGGATTGGATTTGTGTGGATGATTGGATTTGAAGATGATTGGTCACCCTTGAATAATTAGTTGACTTTTTTATTTAGCGTTGTTGTACAGTTTGACATCGGCTCTAGTTGCGCGTTCAAACATGTTAAGATAGGGATATTTCATACGTAAATGATGTTGTTTCAATTGTAGTGATAATTATGTCTTCCTGTTGTGTGACATACCGCCGAAGGTGAGAGATCCCACAACTGTTGAATCTTGTTGAATGATGGGTTCAAAATGTGCGGATGGATATCAACTACTAGATAAAACATGATGAAGGTGAAAGGGGCATTAGTAATTCTTGTGCTTAGTAGCTGTTACGTTTTGATAGATATGAAAAACATCGAATATGAAATGTGTGTGACAGTGGCTCAATCGAACCTGTTAACATCTAGGATATGGTAGCTATAGGGGGTAGATCGTTCCACTGAACGATGACATTTATTCATTTCCCAACCCCTTTACTTAAATACACTCATTGTGAGTCATTTGTTGACCACCACTCTCCCCCTCTTTACAACCACAACGAAACACATACTATTGCTCGGGTGATTTCTCCTGCTCGCGTTGCATCATTTTGGCAACCATGTGGAACTTATCCTGCAGCTTACGGTTAGCTGCACATTCACTACGGAGATCATTCACCTGCTGTTGAAGCGCCTTTCGGGCAGCGGCCAAGTCGAATATTTCAGATAATTCACTTCCATCCCCCTCAGAGACCTTATGTAGCTCGGCACGAAGATACCTGTGAAAGTCATCCACAAAGGGTAGCATGAAATAGCAGTTGAATTTTGTTATTGCACTTTTACAAAATGCTTCCCTCCATTGCTGAACTATATGTTGGACCAATCCCCCAACTACAAGATTCGTCCTATTAGAATCTCTAGTACATAATGCTTCCTCCATGAGCTGAACAAGATTGGCATAATCCCTTTCCCTATTATCCTCAACCTCTTCGATGGGGGACAAAGCTGTATCCTCCCGAGTTGAGACCACACCACTCTTCCTCGATTTACTATCTTCAACCTGCTTCGGTTGGCTTTTCTTTGATGCTTCGACTGCAACTTGGTACACAGATACAATATCCTGTTGATCGGGGAGTGCTCGACGTAGTGCCCCTCCACCTCGTTCTTGTAAATCCCAGGTGACGAACCTTGTCATTGATGTCAAGTCATCACGGCAGCGGACCATGGTCTAAGGAGAGTTAAAGAATAGGACGGGATGAGGTGAGTTGGAATGAAATATTTATATAGCGGGTTGCGGTTGGACCCAATCACTTACATTATCAGAACATTTCTGAACAAATTCATCGAATAACGTACGAACTAGTTGTCTAAACTGTGGATTGTGAGTAATATCCAGCTCTCGCAAGACGCTATTACCACTGTTGGGCATGTATTGTTGTGTTGTCGACCTCCTCTCGGCCTTCTGCCGTATCATATATTCACTAACAGGACACAGTCTGCTCATTATGTGCGAAATACGCATCCGAAGCGAGTCCAACAGCGGATCGAATGAGATTTGAGCCTTCTCCAGGGCAATAACACATGCCGCCCGGAGGAAGTTCACTCCATCATGTGCTTCTCCAATACCGGCTGCATTGGCAATTTCATCCTCAGTAATTGTTGGAAGTCGGAGGCAACGCGTTGCGAGATTAAACTCTCGCAAGACGCGGTGGTATTGCGAACCTCCGTATAGTTTATGTTGGGTGTTGCCAACCTCCGATTGAAGGAGGTGATTCCAAGTACGATCGGACACTGACATTGGACAGCCTTGTACCTCCGCAAACGAGCCAGCCGCCTGAGTTTCCTGCTCCAATGTCTCTCCATACGAGCTGGCTGGAGCGATGATACTTCCTTGTATCGAATCCTTCAACGCCTTACAAAAGTCATCACAGAATGCATCAGCACCATCCTTGAGCCGCTCCAATGAAATTGCCTCTAGCTCCCGCTCGCAAGCCTTGAGCCTGCGCTCGGCCGCTATGTACTCGGCCTTGAGCAACGGTACAATCTTTGCGACATTACGCCGATAACACTCATCAACTCTGCGTTCCAAAAATCCACGTAAACGGCTAATGCCCACCTTTGGCAGCATGGCCTTGGGATTTTTTACATTCCCCCCTCCACCACCACCGCCGTCTGGAGATTTGCCCTTCACCGCAACGCCCCCAGCACGTTTCACGCGATTCCAAACGAGCTCTCGATCGGCATCCTCCTTCTCGGCACATGCAGCAACGAACTCATCATCATCCTCATAGCTGTAATCGTCATCGTCATCTTTGTCATTTTTCCTTTTAGCCGTTGCTGCATCGAATCGTCTCACGCGACCACTGGGTACCGAGGTGTAAAACGGCCCGCCTAACTTGTGCGGCGACAGCCTATCAACGATGCTCGCCGAAATAAAGTCAGCAACATCATTTGGCGTGCCGAATTGAGGAAGCTTCGTATCAAGCTTCGTGTTAACGATGACAGTTCGACTAAGGTCCGGATCCGCTTTCTGTACCACTTCCCTCGTCACTCCATGCTTCCAATCCATGGTATCCTCCACACATAAGATAATGTAGTCTGGACAGCGCATCTTTGACACTACGAGACGCTCGGCCTCACGTGCTGCAGCGAGGAGAGCACGTTGTTGGGCATTAGATGCGACCGTCGACTCTTTCCGTAGACGAGGTGCCGATATCAAACCAGGAGTATCAATAAGGATCATATTCGGACAGTACTTGTACTCCATCCGTACATTGATCTCACGTGGGTCGAAGCTACGTACGGGATCCCGTTCCAACCGACGATTCTCGGCCTCAATGTAGTTCTGTATCTCACTCAAACTCTTCGGCCGTTCGATACCATCATCGCCCTGTAGGAAGCACCGTGGATGTGCACATCGGGGATTGTATTGCATCCGTAGGGCTATGGGACGTCGGGTCTTTGTCCCTCCCCCAACTTGATTAAATTGGAATCCCATGAGAGCCTCAATGAGGGCAGATTTACCGGACGATTGATGCCCCACAACAACGACGGCAGGTGCGTCAAATGGCTTTTGAAAGTCCTATAGAAATACAGATGAGGGTATATAATGAATGGCGATGTTTCATGAATATGAGCAGAGTCAGGTAGCAATTCGAAAGGAACAAAATTCACAGGTACACGACGAGGATAAAACGATCACGACAGAATAGAAACGCACCTGTGCCAAGCTATGCAGCAAATTGTACGCATCATACAATGCACCCTTCTCACTGCCCTGTCCATATTCATTATCACTATCGTCTTCCTTCCCCTGATCGGAGGATGGTAGTGAAAACTCTTCGTCATCCCCATCATCAAGGTCGAGTAACCCATCCATGTCAAAGTCATCATCATTATCCATCATCCCTCCTCCTCCTCCCCCCGTTTCATAGTCAAAGTCTTCTAACTCTCTTAGTGGATTATTAGCATCATCATCATCCCCTAAATCACCTGGCGAGTAGCCTCCCCGTAGTAACTGCTCGCTGTCATCATCGTCAATGTCGAGATTCAGTATGTCCACCGCTCTTCGTCTTGACGATGACGAGCTACTATTATCCCTGCTGCCACCGTTGTTTGACCGGAGACCATCACGTCCTAGTGTTGCAGTTTTTGTCGTCGACGAAGGCGAAAACTTGGCCCGTGATGATATCGGTCGTCGACCTCCAGCGGCACTATTCAGAGATGATGATGATGACGACGTTGAGCCTCCTCCAGACGAGGAGGCGGCAATGACTGAACAGTCACCTATACTAAGAGCGATTGTTGCACTGACCATGAGATTAAGAGCACGTTGCCTCTTCATTATTATTTGTCTATATGGATTCTGATGGTTGTATTTGAAATTTTGCTGGGGTGGAGTACGACTAGCTCGCTATTTATATTGGCATGCAGAGCACGAACCGTTGGGATGTAAAAATGAGTCTTGGACCGCCGGCCTGACCTTCTTATCTAGCTTTATAATCTGCGTGGACAATGAGCATGTAGTCACCCAGCACAGCGAGTGACAAGTAGTGAGCCGATTTTGTAGTTGGATATAGACTGGATGGTGATGGGTGAGGTGATGGTTGATACAGTCAATTCAACACACCCCGCCCTCATTAAAGGATGAATGAAGAGTGTTATCACAACCCAACGATTATTCAACAACACGAGAAAAGTTGTCACCAATCAACATATCCATCATTATATTTCCCTCCATACATCACTTACCATTCATTTGAGTGGCGGCATTGGTAAAGAGAAAGGCCACACCGCGCCCACATGAGAAACTCGGGTGAACCGACGAGTCACTGCTTTTTGAGAAAATGAAATATCTAAAGTGTGCCTCATTTTACTTTAGCTTACTCCTACCACGCTCGTACTTGTGATTGTATTCGAAGCCAGTGAACATTAAAATAGGCATACTTAAATGTACATGAGCCAGATCCGTCAATTTCTCACAATCCGTCGCGCCACTTTTTTTCACTCCACATGATGGAAGTGGAGTCTACAACGCAATTGCAATGATAATATCACCTTCAGGTCTTATAGTGGCGCTCGCATTTCAATCATCACGGCAGCGGACTTATATTTGTCGAGAAAGAAGCGTGCGCTGTCCGACACTGCTGTTGGCTTCATCGTCAAACATTGAGGACGCAGTCAGTAAAACAAAGAATTCGGAATTGTCGTCGGCATCGACATCATTTACATCGCTCGATGTGGAAAATAAGAGTCCAACAAGAAGTGTGGAGGTGACTAGGATCGCGTCTAGTAGAAATGCCATTATAAATGATGATGATGATGATGATGACCATGAAAAAGAAAATGATGATGGTTGCTGTGACGATGTCAATTTCACCACAGAGCAAAGCATTCCTGGATTACTATCTAAGGATACATTTGACCTTTCATGTCGTATTCATTGTACACTGATCCTCCTGTGTAAGCATCTACCAAATCTCTTGGAATTGCCATCCGTTTCATCAGCAACCGCTAAATGGATATACGCACCCAATGTAACAATAACAGGTCCCAAAGGAGAAGAGGAGGAACAATTTGCAGAGGGGATTGATGAAATTCTATTATTAAATAGAGCGTTAGCCACGGCTGCGACTGCTGCTCGACGAGCGGGGAGCTTCTTAGACTTGGCCATCGGGACAACGACGACATCCGAATCATCATTGTTATCACGCGCGAATAATGGTCTAGGTCGAGTGGAATGTGAATTGTTCATCGATCCAAATGATCCATTGAAACTAATGGTAGTTTGGCAAACACGTCTCCCTTCGACTGAATTCATGGGCAAATCGACAATAACATTGAGTCGCGATACAGGCCTTGTGAGTACTTTACAGATAAATGAAGTCAAAATTAATGGAGTTGCAATTATATTGGCATCGTTGCGAAGAGCTGCAAAATCAGCACTTGCGACACAATCAATCAGTGAGGGCATTGTTAGCAATATTAGGAGGAGCAGTGGTAATGCTCTGTTGGATGGAATTCTAAATGGCATAAAAGATGTTGTAGAGGCAGTTGATGCATTGCCTTCTTCTTCCTCTGATGAGATGAACGATGGAAGCACGGATGCATCTATGTATATTGTACCCCCAGAGTTTTGGGATGCAGCATATTTTCCCGTCGAATCGTCTACTGCACTATCGATGAGTAATGACAATTCCACATTCATTCCAGTGCTGATAGATCAGTTTCGTACAACAACTCCAGTAGTTGGATCCACAAAATTTGTTAAATATGCTATTATGCACAAAAGTCTTTCCAGTTTTGCAAAGTTTGGACTTGATGTACTCGCTGGCAACACGGTGTCAACCGATACAGAAGATGTCCGCACCTTATTTACGACAGATGCTGAATTAGTGACGTATGGAAATGTCATTGCTGGGTCCAACGATAGAAGAGACTACATCACACTCCTTCGCGGTGCTGGGAAACTAGCAGACTTTTTTAGATCACTGGCATTATTTAGAGATTCAACAAGGGGTGATTGGCAAACAACTAGTATGATGGCAGATATGGAGAAGCAACAATTAATCATATCCTGGAAAACAGAAACGCCACTCAGAATTGAAGGTACTGATAGTTTTATCTTTGAATCACCAACGTTGTCATCATCCCAACGTCTACCATTGTGCAGTGATGGTAATGCCGAAGAGGTGGTAAGACTCTGTAGCTCATACTTTAATGATGATAAAACGGATATTGTACCAGTGAAGATACGCCGGATAGAAAGTAATAAATTCATCGTGGCTGGAGTAACTGCAGACTCGGCTTGGGCACAGACTTTCGTGTCTGCAGCCTTGCGAAGTGGTCTCACTGAGAATACACCTCTTCCAGATACAACAATTATAAAATTGCTGCGTTCCTTGACATCACAACAAAAGAAATCTCCAACTACAATGAAAAATCCAACAACTTCTGATTCACCCTTTCCTTCCTTGGACGATGATGCTGCCATATCATTTTATAACATTCTTCGTGCACTTCACAATGACATTCTCAACATTGCAACTGTTGGCTTTGCATCCACACCCGCAGATGAATATCTAACCGATACAATTGAATTGCGTGGTCTTTTGGGTGAAGTATTGGTACGAGATCAAAAGAATTATCGTCGTGTACTTGGCATTGTGACTTCATCTCTTCGTGCTGGAGTACAAACTAACACTATACGGTTAGCTACCAAGCCACGAACGGTAATAGAAGTAACATCGTACGGTTCGATTAAAGTGAATCTAATTCTTGCACTATGGATAACTGCTCCACAGCTACCATTGGGAGGGATGATGAGAGGACAATCATCATCATCTCAACAACAGGGAGAAGGGAACAATCAAGGATTTGGTGCACCATTAAAGATTGATATTTCCTCTGAATACATTATTGACTCGACTGGTAGAATAAGTCAGCACAAGATATTGGAATCTCGACTCAATGGGGTGCTAACACCAGGCGATTTGTTATCGAGATGGATCAAAGACTTGACACGCGAAGAGGGGGGCAGTACTATCAGTAGATCATCAGTAGTCGCACCATCATCTCAATTTGATAATCTACTGGATGTCATTGCATGGGTCAGATCGATAGGCAAGACATAAAATGAAGGTGTACGAATAATATGTATTTATTATACTGTAGAACTTTTTTCCACATGAAGCACTCCCTTTTCTTGTAACATTGCCAACGTTCGTTCCGTGGATGTATGATGTATGAACAATCCACCCGCTTTCTCCCATTCATCCTTCAATGCCAATCTGTCATCAATGAGTACATGATTACGTTTACTCTCGTAATGCTTATTCTTGCTCCAGCAAGTTATTACATTGACTACTCCGGGTGTATTATCCTTTCGTCGACCGGTAATGAGTTCGTGTGAACTCTTCTTCCCGGCCAAGTCAACGTGATTAATAACAAGACCGTCACCGGCTAATTCTCGTTTGCACCAAGCAAACTTTTCTTCACGACTCTTACTGGACATTGGTACGCCAGTTAGTATGTTCGGCGTTGGAATGTGTGTTACCAGCACGTTCCAAAGTGCCTTACCATCCGATGTCCATGACAAGTTGGCATAAAATCGATCAGCGCGGCCAATGGCCGACCACATCATGGATGAGTTTGGAAAATCATCAGGCGAGCGCCCGCCCGATATATTTCGAACGCCTGCATCAAAGTCAACAAGGACACCATCGAGATCACAATATATTTTATATTCAGATGATGATGATGATGATGATGATGATGATAGCGTGGTTGACGATGTCATTGTTGGTTCTTTGGAGGAGGTACCGCCACCAACGAAGAATGCAGAAAGAGACTTTTGCGTCTTCGTCTTGGAATGCTGCGTTGGGGAAGGCGGTGCAGGACGCTTAGACATGATCGAGGAGAAGAACCTGAAGGCGATGGAATTATGTTGAGCACGGATGACGACTACAGAGATAATAGCCCTGACCAACATTCATGATAAGTTCCCTTCATTATTTTGGCGGGGTAGCGGGCAGTGGTACGACACGCGTCAAAAATA
>Ga0247843_1004776_pt1 | contig 19844 bp, 22 predicted proteins | sample LaCruzMarch2017__FD_192420 | JGI IMG/M metagenome (GOLD analysis project Ga0247843, IMG submission 192420) | Freshwater microbial communities from meromictic Lake La Cruz, Castile-La Mancha, Spain - LaCruzMarch2017_8m | ecosystem: Environmental > Aquatic > Freshwater > Lake | place: Spain...
TCTTCTTCCGTAATATTCGAACGGAGTATCATTCGAACAAGCGTCGACAGGGGTGGACGGGTACATGCAATCTCGACATTTTTTTGTTGACATAATCTCCTTTTCGGTTCCTAGGACGAGCATAATCGCCACCAGTCCCAACAATTTGTGTATTATGAGGGTTTGACACGTTCCTTCATTACAGCGTCTGTTTCCTCGTCCATCCTTCGTTCCCAATCATCATCGGACTCTCCTCCTCCTGCTCCTCCTTCGTAGGGTGCTCAGTACAGTCATCGTGGTGGCGATAGTGGAGTCAAGAGATGCAGCGAAGAATAATGGTCAACGGAGGTATTTGTGCGGGATGGATTGGCGAGAGAGAGGTTAAGGTTAACCCTCAGCGCCAAATCGGAGGACAAAGCATCCTCCCGATCCTTTTTTGCTTCACGGAGAAAGCTAGCGAAATCACAAGAATTAAATCAGCACAATATGGGAAAAGTGAGGGATTTTGCCTCCTATTTCGTTCCCGCCACTTCTTTTGTGTGGAAAAATGCCTTTATGTCTCACTATTTCCCATTATGTAGGATGCAAATTCCGTTTTGATGTGATCTTATGAGAGGTTGCACTTTTTTTTTCCCGCGGGCAAAACTTCCCTCTTCAACTTGTGACGTCATGGCAGTCTGTCCGTCGCATACCCCACAAACAAAAAAACACTTGTACCTCTAACCCGACTACCCTACCCCCCCCACTGAACGCGACCCTAAAAATCGGGGCTTTGAATGCCTCACCCTAAATCGGGGCAGCCGCCGCGTGTACCCTAACATCGGGGCAGCCACGTGTACCCTAACATCGGGGGGGGGTAAAAAATGAGGCGTTGCTTCGTAGTGAGTTGGCCAAAAAGACAGCCAAATGCCACTGCGAAGCAAAGCCTCATCTTTTTACACGCAGCAGGTACTGAACTGAACCGGCAACGACGAAACAGGAATAACAACAGCAACCACTAAACGAAACGACTCACCGAAAACAACAGAAAATTTGAAATATACAATGCGTAAGGTGTTTTGTTTGAGGGCCGTGACGTCACAGTTGAAGAGGGAAGTTTTGCCCGCGGGAATAAAGAGAAGCTCGTATGAGAAGAGAACCCAATGATTTTTCTCAACGTTCGTGGTGATGTGAGAATATTATCCTCCTTTGCGTTCGTGCGTGAGAGTAGACTTATAAGTCGGAGGGAAGTTGGCGAGATTTGAATGCACGAAATTGTGAGACAAAACGCGAAAGGCCGAAGCGCCTAAAAGTGGGGGCGAGTGGTTTCGTTCGCGTCGATATTCTCGCGTGAGTGAATAGTCAGCCCTTGGTCGATTTCATCGGCAAATCCATCGGATCCGTTGCCGAGGAGGGTCCTCCATTCGTCATGTTGGGAGGGTCGAATCAGCGCAACTCAAATCATCATCACTTCAACTTTTTGCAACAACACTTATCGGGTATAATATTATGATTATACTCCCGACGATCTTCATCGTCGCCTTTCTATTATCGCGTCCAGTCGAGTTCTGCCAATGCATCCTCCTCGACATACACATACCACTGGGCGGCGGATGCGTTCGGGACTACGCCCTCCTTGCCAATCGGCTCCTGCGAGGGGTGGCATCGTCATCGGGATCGAACGAAGACGGTAACGAGGAAATGGTGCATCTGGACACGATACACGTGCCTCATGTGACGCTGTACCTGGCAGATTTTGATTTAGAAGTAAACGACGAGGAGGCCGAAGAAGCCGAGGAGTTGACCGAGCAGCAGCAGCAGACCTCGAGAAGAAGTCTGAGTCATCACGACGACGACTGGAATAGTCATACAGCTCCTACTGCGACACAACGACCATTGAATCAAACCAAGGTGGATATGTTCCTGCACGCTATTTCATCCATTAATTTTAATGACATTATCACTCGATCAACAAACCCATCAATCGAGGGAGGAGGACGAGGAGGATGTCATCTTTCTCTCATCTCCTCCTCCATGGGTACGCCTCCGTCATCAATATCATCATCAGCATTGTCATCACGAGAATACTTGCATTACTATACAATAAATGGCAATTATATCATGCTCCTCATCAATAAAACATCCTGTCTATCAACGTTATCCAATACACTACTTATGAAATTAAAGCAGTACGTACATCATCCGGTACTAGTCCCAAGCTGGGTGGCCAATTTACCCGAACCAGAACGTAGTGCGGCGATATATCGAGCACGAACATATGGCAGTTCGAATGTCTTGGAAGGATTCGTTCCACATGTGACTGTTGGTTTCGAACCCTCGTCAATTCCTCATGATGTAGTAGGAAGTAGACGACGACGACAATGGCGTATGGATGTCATGGAACGATGGAATTATATATATTTGAATCGATCGATTATCATCTCGAATGGTACTATTGGACAACAGTGTACTGATGATATCGTGACGGCAATTGCATTGGGCAAATCAAGTGTTGGTGGGACTGTAGTAGCAAATTCGAATTTGGGATACTGGCCATTATTCAATGAGACGAGAACACGGATTGAATGAATGTGATGGATGAAGAATGATGTAAAATTAGAAAATTATACACCCAGCCCCTCTCAACTTCTCTTCCCTGCCTAGACTATATAGTGTTGATGATCATATGTGATATCTGTGTGGAAGCCCTCGTCCTTATTCTCCTTGCTATGATCATAAATCATCCCAGTCGATCGCACTGATTTTAGAATAGAATCGGCCATCATTGCTTTCCTCCCTTGACACCTGATAGTAACGCTCTGGCATACTAAACCCCGTTTGGGCCGAAAGCTCCTGTTTCATCATGGTAACAAAGTCCTCGTCATGTGTGATAACTACGAGCTGAAAGTTGGCTTGGGTTGCACGCGCTGCAATAATTTGTGCCATGGCAATTGCTAATCCACGTTTATTCTCGTAATCCAAATTGGTCGTTGGTTCGTCTAATGCTAGTACACCACAATTGAGACAAAATGTTTCGGCCAAGGCAAGACGTATGACAATGCTTGCCAATACACGTTGACCGGCACTGCACCGTCCACGCATATCCATTTGTGTTGCACCCTTGTACATGACGATACGATAATTGTACGACCGATTGGCGCGCGAGGCACTATCTTGACCACTTTGTATCTCAATATTGCTTATGTCCTCGCCCTTGTATGTCAGTGTCCATAGTTCGCGTATGATTTTATTGATATCGCTAATTTTCATACCATGATAACTCAATAGAGCCTTGTCGAGTGCATCGTAATACTTGTCAAGGTCCGTAACAACAATGTTGGTTGTTTCGTGTTCAATCATCTTCATACGGTGTTTTTCGTCGACGTCTTTATACTCGGGTTCGCCTAGCTTCTTCTTGAGACTGGCCTTCTGTTCCTTCAGGCCCGACATTCGTCCATTGAAACGTTCAATCTTGTTCTGGAGCGTTTGAATGTTAACTAATGCCGCCTTATGTTTCGCCCTTGCATCGTTTCCGCCCATGGTACCCAGCTGATCCTTGCAAATATTGATTTCTTCCTCCAATTTCACTATCTGTCTATCGAGCTTGAGCAGTTCGATGTTGTCTCGAATAGTTTTCTTCTGACGTTCACTGGATACGAAGATAATAAACGGACATTCCAAGTAAGAGAGAGCAATGAAAGATAAAGTCGGTTACACACTGCATTCTTCTTACCCATCTTCCGCTGCTCTCCTCAAACTTTCTAGCTGAGGTTTCATCTCCACGAGTTTCTCTTCTCCGTTAATAATGTCACCAGCGTTAACACGAAGCTTCTTGTCGACGTTTGCAATTTCCATCTCCTTATTCGAACGTTGGTATTGGTCGATTTTCTCACTTACGTCCTTCAACTTGTCCACGTCTCTTTCGAAGTCTTTCAACTGGTTACTCAGCGACTCTTCAACCTTAGCATTATCATCGCGCGTGCGTTTCATATCGGACTCTTTTTGCAACAGCTGAGTGCGAAGAGGTAAGCTCTGACAAATATTTTAGCAGATGACAATAATTTGATAGAATGTGTATCGTGAGAAAACAAAAAAATCAGATGAGTAGATGACATCTCTAGAGTATGGATTTCTTACCTGCTTGTCAAGCTCTTTATCCTCTTCGGCCAACCTTTTTAGCTCGTCATTCAACTCATCCTTCCTCTTTGCTGACTCCTGGTCACGTTTGAAAGCCTCTTCCTTTTCTCGAGCATTCTTCTCCGCAGATGCTGCTTGATTAGTGATGCGGCTGATCTTATCATTGAGTTGGGTTTGCTCATTGTTCAACTTGTTGATGTCCGTGTAGGCCGATTCCTTCAAATCAGAGCTCTTTGCAAGATCCGATTCAACAGTCTTCAAGTCTCGTGGATCATCATGGCTGCCCATGTACGAATAATCTAGCTTCGACTTCTTTGACTTCACATCCCCCATCTTATCCCACACACGCTTTGCAGCAACCTGGATGGAGGAAACCACAGTCATTAGTGTCTGCAAATCAGTCACAGCCTTTTTCTTTTGCTCGAGGGTGGCCTCCTCACTTTTCATTTCTGACTCAAGTTCCTTCAATGAGCCGCGACCACTTCCTTCCTCATCTAGAATTACAGCTTCCACGTCCTTGAGCTCTTCGGACACTCGAATGCACTCCAAGTGCTCTTGGATGTTTTCGTTGATAGTTTTTCGCCAATTCTCATACTTTCCAAGATTCTCACTGACAGATGCTACTTTCTTCTTGGCCTGTTGGTGCAGCTCCGACACGTCAGGATCAGATAGCTCGTTAATTCGGATCTTGAAATTATTCTTTGTGGTGCAATGTAAATGATAATGAAAATGGCCGTATCATAAATATAACAAAACAAAGCATACACTTTATACTCACGATTTCGCTTTCATCCTTGAAAGGCCTCGCACAGCATGGGCAAGTTGCATCGATGTTAGCCTTTATGACATAAGCAAATAATGAAATATCGGGCTTAAGTGGGAACAAGTATTAAAGAGAAGACAAATGAGCGAAATTCCTCACCATCCTCTTCAATCTTTTCATGATCTTATTTAGATGTTCCGGCTTCTCATCAAACTCTTGAAAGTTTGTAATTTGATCAGCGATATACTTAGCTATTTCAGTTGGGTTGGAGTCTTCGTTAATCTTATCAATATCAATATTGTCCTTCTCACTACGCATGATTGCTCTGATAACACTCTTGATCTTTTGTACTCCTCCATCAGCTCCAAGCAAGTTCGTTCTCTTCTGATGAAGCACGCCAAAACGTTGCCTATGGCTGTTAAGTAGAGCTAATAGCAAGAATCAGTCAGTCAATAAAAGAATCATTTTCGATGAGATACAAAAGATCGGACGACTTACCATTTTTCTCCGATAACTTTTTCTGAATATCATTAACTCTTGAAGTCTGCCTTTCGAGGTCGTTCTGAGCCCCAATCAATTTGTTCCGCACGTTATTGGCTAGAACATCAGTTGGCGCAAGTGGATCGTCTTTAGGCGGAGCTTTGGAATTTTCTCCTTGCTCACCAATCAAGTAACAATTATCATTCACAAGATCAGCTAGTGCGTCGTACTCTTGATTCACTTGGTTCTCCAACATCTTTATTTCGCTTTCTTCGTTGAACCTCAGCCTAAGCGAATCGCGGATCTTCGTATCCTGCTCAATAGATGCTGATATAGACTTGAGTTTATCCTCGAGGACACGGATATCTTTCACGATATCCGTACGACGTGGGTCGTTGTTTGCTTTGTCTCTTTTCTGAGCTAAATCATCCGCTTGGCGTATGGCTTCCTCAACATGCTCTTTGCGGACACGTGTGAGGCCTCCGGACATCTGACTACTGATTCCAGTGAGTTCTCTGATGGCCTGATTTTTGGCAGATTCGTTGCGAGTACGTTCTAATTATTGGGATTGAATGAGGATCTAGTGAGACTAGCATGACGGGCAATATACAGAAATAAATACGCATGAACTTAAAACTTACCATTATCAATAGCACTCGTCTTTCCCTGTAACTCCAAAATATCCTTCTGCATTTTATCTTCGTCAACCCGGTGTTGCTTCTTCAAGTTGCCCAAATCGTAACATAGGTCAGAATTCTTATGCTCAATCGCTCGCTGAAATGCATCAATATCCTCCTGGGTAATTGCATACGTATTTTGCGTCGCATTCGTGAATATTGTACTACGAGAGACGGCGGTGCCTTGTGTAAAATTGTCATCATCGTCCTGAGTAATTGGATCCATTTCAATGTTGTGCCTTTTGTGAATCTCCTCCATAATAAGAAAGCGTGCACGAAGAACACTAGTAGATGTATCGATCAGACAAGTGTTAGCCTGTCAGTCCTTATTGTTTGAAGAGATACAATTCGATCATTGACCCTTACCTTGTATGGGCATCTCTTTCGGCTTCAAGTTTTCCTTTCCTGGAATTCAAATCATTGGACTCCTTCCTCAGCTTCTCTAAATTGCGTTCTATCTCCTGGTACTCACGCTCTTTCGTATCCAACGACCTAGTTGCCTCATTTCCGTGACGCTCGTCATTCATTTGACGAAGCCTGTCCTCAAGTTCTTGACGGCTGTACTTATCTGTCATGTCATCTTTTCCTAGCAGCTGCTTCTGCTTATTGAAGACAGCCTCCTTAGTCGTTAAGTCACCATTTTTGTAGTGTAGTTCGGCTTCGAAATCTTGGATCTTATTTAGCACCTCATTAGCCTCTCGGGTCGATATATGCTCCTTCTTGAGCTCTTCATTGCAACTTTTGATTTCATCCTGATGGGTGTATGTGAAAAAAGTCGGTTAAGAGAAAGAATAAATGTTGATTTGGCAAATGTGCATCCCTTATCATGTTTCTTACCTCCAATCCGGAGATCTTATCCATACAGATCTCAAGCTCCTCGCGAAAACCAGTGGCAGCGAATTTGTGACTCTTCAACCCCTCAAGCTCGGCCTTCAAATCCTTTGCAATCGATGCGTAATTCTTCTTTTCTGCCTTGATGGCCTCTAGAGCCTTGGCATATCTTGTACTGTCAAAGATATCATCGAAACGCTTTTTTAGTACGGCCCCCTCCTGTAATGGCCAAGACGAGTCCTCCTGATGACAGAACATGACGTGCTCGAGGATGGCTATATGTCATGTTTTTAGGGTTAGATACAACATGTCCTGTGAGAAAAAAGATATACAATAACAAGACAACACAAAGATCATTAACTCACGCTTTGACACGCCCAAGTAGGTGGGGATACTATTATCGAGTTCCGTACATTTATGCGACAGCGTCACGCGTTCGCCGGTTTCTCTATTCACGGTCCGGATCGTGCCATCCAATGCCTTGAAACTTGCCGTAGTTTTCTTCTGCGAGACCTCCATAGACCGTGCCACGACCATGGACGATCCCTCCGTGTTGGTAAAACGCAACTTGATACTTGCCTTGACGCTGCTTTGTCCGATGGAGCGGGGATCGTGTACAAAACTTTGACCCGATTTAATCCCGGGGGGTAAGGAACCGGTGACGGCATATTTCAGAGATTCAATAATCGTCGTCTTGCCTGAATAAAAATGTATGACAATGTGATCGGATTGGGCCAGTCGAGTAGAGAGTAATGCGATAAGTGAGATAATGTATGGATAAATGGATATGTCCATGGACTTCGATATATATGTCATTATAGATGGGGAATGCAGGGACGTACCACAACCGTTCGCACCCACAATGATCGTTAGGGGGAAACTGCATTTGATTTGTTTGTATATATGGGATGTATGAGCATAGTTTTTTGAATATAAAATAGTAATGCCAATGTTATTAAGTTCGTCATTGCTCTCGACATACGATATGGACTTACCAGAAACCAATGACTTGTTCGTCGTCATTGGGGGAGAATGATCGTACTCCTCGTATTGAGAGCTTGGCGATGGATGCCATGTCTGGGTTCTATTGATGGGGGAGCTTTAGCTGAAATAAAGAAAGGAGAGAAATATGTTACAATAGGATGAGAGAGAACAAGATGTGGTCGAGCCATGAGAATCAGGTTGACACCCCCCCCCCTCCGCATCCGACGACAAAAAAATGACGACTATTGTCATCGGAATGCAGAATGCATAGTTGATATCCTTGCGGGTGATGCTGAGACATCGGCAACCGACGGTACAAGTAGTGTGAGGACCCCTTACTCTACTCACCCTTGGTTACGTCAAGTGTTTCAATAACTTCCACGCCCCCTATGCTGACAATACGCCGCAATCGCCCTCGGGGTCGGTCGTCCCGCCAAGTCGTCCCTCTTGTCTTAACTAGCCTCAAAAAAATACGTACGAAGAGAGTGAAATCGAAGTCATGGCGGAACTCGACGATGATGGCGACTATCCACTAAATTGTATCGATGATACAGGCGATGGCTTCTCCGGATGGTTCGCCATATCCAATCCACGACAATGTAATGACTTTTGTTATTGGAAGCTACCGCCAGAAGAAGATGAAGATCAACGAACGGATCGAAATGGTACTAATAGTAGTAGTACCAGCGCGGCCGATGAAGGCAGACTCGTCTATGCTGCATGGAATACGGCAAATCCGCACAAGTCTACGGTCATTAGCACGCCATCTTCCGGCGTGGTATATTGGACATGTGCTTATGATTCGGCCGATGATAAAACATTAGTATCCATGGCCAGGGAAGAACGTTGGATCGATTCGTTTCAAAAGTATTACTACTCCCCCACTCCTCCTCCTCTGACGAATGAAGATGTTCCATTTCCATATTTGAAATGTCAAAAAGGAGCAGGAGAGCTACTGGCATCGTGGTCTGGAGATGCCGTGACATCGGCAACATTTTGGGAAAGTTCGGTTGTACTCATCTCATTCATATTCGTTGGGGAGTTCGTAGCATTAAACTTCGTTTGTTGGAAACGACGTGGTGGCAGAAGGTTGACAGGGTATGCGCGGGTTGTGCCATCGGATGATGGACTTGATGCACTTTATGAGAGGCAGACATTATCATCATCTCTACATATCATTGCAGAAGGAGAAGATAACGACGACGATAGCGAAGAAATACAGTTTGACAATCAACAAGCCACGTCATCTACATTCTTGTATTCTAAGAAGAATGTTGCAACCACCAGATGCAGGTACTGTAATCGGCGGAGATTACTATGCATACTTCAAATGCTAATGGTGATTCTTCTCAACGGATTACTTATTGTGGCACTATCCTTCTTTTCACTATCAATGAATGAAATTGTGACACATTCCTATTACTCAGAGAGTATGCAAAAGTTCACACCGGCCTGTTCCGATTCAATGTTAATTTGTCCAGCGGGAAATGTAGATATTGATAAACAATCATCTGTTTATTTTCCATTGTCATCACAGTCAGTTAATTCAGTAAAGTATGAAGATGACTTGACAATAAAATCAATGTTACAGGAGGAAGAAGCGACGAATAATAATATCATGCAACCCTTTTCATACATAATTGCATCAGATGCACAGTTATACTGGTTTAATGGTGAGTTTGCCAACATGGGTCAACGGGCCTTGCCATCATCGTGCACTACATCCGATTCCTGTGCGCGATGTACGAGCAAACATGGACAGAGTACGAATCGTCGGTTGCAACGGGCTTGGGAGAGTTTGATGTTGGGCAAGACTGATGGGATGAATAGCACGAATAATAATATCGATTTGCCTATCCCGAATACGTTGGTCATGAATGGTGATCTTACTGCCTATTTCCATCCATGGGAGAAGAATGCATACGACAGCATCTACACCAATATTTCCGGCATGAAGTATTACTTCCCCTCATTAGGGAATCACGACATTGAACATCCAGGCGGGGCCATGTATGGTGGTGATCAATGGGTTGGACCACCTAATTGCAATATGGAGCATGCAATTGCATATTTTAAGAGTGGATTCTGTGGTCAGATACCATCGTTTGATGCAGATAGGATAGTCCGATACGACTCATCTAGTTTAGCATACTCATGGGACCAAGGACGGTTTCATTTCGTTCATGCACATTACTATCCTTCATATGAGATGGCATCAGTGAAGTATCGATCGTCGCTCGAGTGGCTTGAGCGTGATTTGCAAATTGCTCATGATTCTGGCTTGACAACTATATTGTTTGTGCATAACGCTCAAGGTCTAAATGAAGCAATGGAATCAGTCATACTGGGAAAGAGTGTGAGAGTAATAATAGCTGGTCATAACCATAGATGCTTATCAAGGCAGTGTGAGGGAGTCTATCCCATGCATGAAGCCCAAATCAGCAACTTGGATCCGCAGGAGCTATCTGATGCAAAGTGCATCCCCGCAGCGTATGACACATGTCAGAACCTGCACGGGGAACATATGATATATGTAAAGGATAAGGGTGATGATGTACCATTTCCACGACGAAAGTTGAAAAATATTGATCGAAAAGATAAGCCCTTGTGTCCGAAGCCAGCTCCATTCTACATCAATGAAACGGACAATTCCCTTCTTTGTCGGCGAGTTCGGTACAGCCAACCGCATTTTCCCTTTGACAGGGAACTCAATTCTACGAAAGAGACTATACCAATATTCTGGAGCGGATCGGCCAGTTTTGAGACGTTTCTGCGTGGAGACTTTTACAATAACCGATTTGTTATCAATGCAATGACAGTAGCGTCAGATGAAGGAGGCACAGTCGGAAGATATGTGGATTTACACACTGTCCCAAATGCTGTGTACCCCTATCATGAGGCTTCTGACATTGAGGAGGCTGTTATCTATTTATAGAGAAGGTTTATTCATTTGTGCGAATGTCAATTCCGAATAATAGTATAAGTTTATTGTTTTGTACATAATAATACCCAATCTTCCTAGCTGCTCCCCAAATTACTTTAAGACCAGGAACCACTTTCACTCAGAAGTTCTCAAGGGCTCAAGATTTCAAGTCGAGGAGAGCACTCCAGACACCAACCGCACCGGTCAACAGCTTTCACAGCCGCCACTACAGAAAACCACTTATATTGAGTACCTTAACTTTGTCCTCACAATAGTTGATTTACATTTTGATGTAACACTGGATTATTATCTGCACTCACATTAACTAACTTAAGAGATGTTGATGATGCAGCTCTACGGCGTCGCTGAGGTTGAATGCCTTTTTTTACACGCGTATGCAACTGCTGGCACTATGACAGCAGCTGCAGCTCCAACAGCTGTTGCAATAACTTCCACAAGATCCAGTGTGTTGGGCGGTGAAGGAGTGGTGGGTGGGCTGATGGTAGGGATAGGGGTCGAGGGTGTTTCTTTACCTCCAGATCCTCCACCAGATCCACTGCAGCCTCCCGGTGTGCATTTCAGCAATCCGTCGTTTGAGAACTGACTGCTGCAGCAGCCATTCGTGCACTGAAAGCTGGTGGTGCAGAACTCCCAGTCTCCAAGAGATACACCACCACCACCATCAGACCCTCCGGCGCTACAAGTAGCTCCATACATTGATGTGCATTGAAACACTCCACCTGAGTAAGTACCACTGCAACAACCACTAATGCACTGGGAGTTCATAGAGCACAATTCCCAGTCCCAAAGCAAATACTGAAGCTGCCGTCCATGAAGTTTCATGCCGCGGTCATCGCCATTACCATAGTTAGTAACAACATTGGTCATCTCGAACACTCTCCTCTTCTCTTGCCAAAAGCTTTACATTATTCACACCACTGCCACCACCACGAAGGAAGGTAGATGCTTCCTCTTCTAGTCCATTAGCGAAGTAGTACCACACAGTAGCAAAGAGAGGGAAGGTAATAGCTTTCATTATTGGTTAGCGGAGCGAACCCCAATTGATGGAGTGAACGTACCCCATGATGTGAGTTCACGACTGAATCCCACAGCTATGTCATTTCGGCGGGTTCAACACAGGTCGTGGCGGTGGTGGTATTGCGCGAGGGGGCGTTGACAATTGCTCTTTTACCACCAACAACAACTTCGACGAACACGACGGCATTGACTGTATGCGCAGCGCTTTACCCATCAGGAGGCAACAAAGAGAGGTATGATGAGGAATTTAAGCCTATCAATCCTTGATTGAGTACTTGTGGCAAAGCGGATAGCAAAAAATCTTGGCGTGAGTTGACACGTCGTAATCATCGATTCAAATAATGCCAAAGCGAGATCGTCTGCTCCAGTCAGATTATCACATTGGCATAGTCGGTGGTGGCATTGCTGGTCTGGCGTGTGCATTGGCAATAATCCGAGCCAAGAACAACGTTCACGTGGATGATGATGACTGCGAAAATAATGTCAATTCCTCATTCTTCCGTGGTAAAATTACAATATACGAACGTGATTCTTGCCAGAATGAACGCAAGGAGGGATATGGCATGACATTAACGTACGACCCGGTCGGACCACTTGCCAAATTGGGCATATTAGAAGAAGTCGCACAAAAAGATTGTCCAAGTCGATGTCATTATACCTTTGATGAAATAGGTTGTATACGTGGATACTTTGGTAATGCGTTCAATGGTGATGGAGGATGGGGTCAACGGGGGAATATACGTATCCCTCGTTCAGGATTACGTTCGATATTAATGGATGCGCTTATGGTTGAGGCCGATAATCTTTCTTCTGCTGCTATGTCAAAGAATTCAGAAACTGAAGATTTAAACGATGGAAGCAACGATCCATCGTTGTCACTACCGGTTGTTGTGCTTTGGAACAAACGTCTTACATCATATGTTGATGGTCCAATGATGGAGAAATTAAATGCCATTGGTAGTCAAAAACGTGGCAATGATGTGGATGATGTGGAGGATGAGAAGAAAGAGGAATTAGTAGAGGAAAGTAGTCCAGTGGACCGTCATCGACCTGTTATATTGCAATTTGATGATGGTACTTCTGATCGTGTCGATCTTCTCATCGGGGCTGATGGCGTACACAGTTCTGTTGCTCGGCAGTATCTTTCAACCGTTGTGCCACCAACAATGAAAGCTAGTGATGTGTCACGGTCGTTGGCAGTAGGAGAATCCACAGCCGTTGATATATCGTCACCGCGAGACCTTGACGTGTTCATCATACTGGGTATTTCTGATTACTTCCATCCAACAGTCGATGAAAGAGGATATTACACGTTGGACGGAACACATCGTTTGTTTGTAATGCCATTTGAAGGGTCCAAATTGGATGACCTTGACTTCGATGACGACAATATTGACGGTGTGGAGGCGACGAATAAGCCGAGGAGGAGAACTATGTGGCAATTATCATTTCCAGTCCCTGATAGAAACGAGGCATTACATCTACGTCAAAAATCAAACACAGAAGAGATGCGACAAGAGGTCCTACGACGATGTGGACACTTCCACGAGCCCTTTCCTGACATGGTACGAAGTACGCCGATATCTACAATTTGGGGAACATCGTTGCTTGATCGCGATCCGGATGATTTTCTTCGCCATCAGGCAAGCTTGGAAGTACATGGTAGACTTCCATCACGCGTCGTCCTCGTGGGCGATGCGGTGCATCCCATGACACCCTTTAAAGGTCAGGGTTGTAACCAGGCACTAGCTGATGCTGTGTTATTGGCTAAATGGCTATGTAATGCAAGAATAGAGAGTGCCATTCGCAGTTACATGACGGAGATGGCACGGAGGAGTGGAGTCAAAGTACGAGCATCGCGGGATGCGGCAAATGCATTGCACTCCGAAAATTGCTGGCAATGGCTGATCGAACAAGAACAGAAGCGAGACGAATGCTTGCCCTTTCACGGCGTACAGGCTCAACATGTGCCTCTCTTATTGAGTACTCTGAAAGAGAGAGGGGTGGGGGCGCACACAGTTGAACTCGACGATGTCATTCGATGCATCATACGCGAGCTTAGCATTGTGAAACTCAATAGTAGCGGTGATACCAATAAAATTACATCTCAGCAACAGCGACATCAACAAGCGCTTGAATATGCTTCTTCAGGTAATCTGAGTGGACTTCGCCAGCTATCAAGGAAGTGTCCCACAATCATACCGACTGCGCTTGAAAGTAACACTCAACGACGGTGTCTGCATCTCGCTGCAATGAAAAATCATGTTCACGTTTGTCGATGGCTTTTATCAGAAGTGCATGTGGATGTTTACGCATTGGATGCGGGGGGTGACAAGGCAGTTGATTTGGCAGTTGATGAAGAGACAATTTGTCTTTTGACAAGATGGAGATCAAGAAGGAAAAGTTAGTGGTAGGATTACGGTACTGAACTTCTAGTTTTTCTTTGGGGCAATCATCACAGAAAGAATTTTATAGCTGTACTAATTGAGATGTGATCAGGAGAGTATTGTCATATTCACGGTGTCAATATCATTATTTCTATTTCCATCCAGCTCTTGACCTTAACACAGTAACAGGTTGGGAAGCACCACTGTGCCTCCCCAGCACAATAGTAGGTGCTAGAACACTTTATATACACACATGATGGTTGTATAGTCCACTCTAAGTGATTCACACACCATGCCACTGTGTCATTATTTCTCTCCAGCCCTTGACCCAGATCCAGATTCTGCTGTCAGCAGCTGGGCCAATGGCAGAACAGGTTGGGATTCACCGCCATAGCACAGTAGCAGATGCTGATACACTTTATGTACATATAATTTGGAAGTACAGTCTACTCTGAAGTTGTTTACATCTCACACCATGCCATGGTGTCATTATTTCTACCAGCCCTTGACCTTGCCTTGACCTTGACCCAGTATGTCATGTCACTGATCAGTATGGTGTTGTGTACTTATGACCACTAGCCAAAGTAGAAGGTGCTGAAACACTTTATATATGTATGAAGTAGCCCTGTTGTGGTATGAACTGGTGGGGTGCCTCAATCATAACCTTCACTACATTGCAAGTGAGAAACCGAGAGACTCTCCTACTGCCACCACTGTGTGCGAAATCAAGCATACAGTGTGGGGTTGCATCCATATGACTACCAGCCACAGTAGAAGGTGCTGAAACACTTTATATATGCATGAAGTCAACCTGATATGAGTATGAAGTGGGTGGGGTGCAGCAATCATAACCTACAGCACATTGCAAGTGAGAAACCATGTGAATGTCCTACTGCCACCACTGAGACTATGAGACCAATCATATATCAGTGTGGTGTTGCATCCTTATGACCACTACCCATAGTAGAAGGTGCTAAAACACTATGTACATGTATGAAGTCAACCTGATATGAGGATGAAGTGGGTGGGGTGCAGCAATATATCCTTGTGCCTCTGAGAGTAAGAGATGGTGAATTACTAATTGCATGGACTGCTACATTTATGTGCAATGTGAATGATAACTCATTGCTTATAAAAATATGAATACAAATACGATAAAATCATTTACACTAGGCTAAATCTTGTCATCACCGCTCTCATACAGATCCATGACTTTCATTTTGACCTTAGCATTGGTGGGAGCTTTCACATGATTCGCTTATCTAATTCAACCGGCGACTTTCTTTTTGCTGGTGTACTGCCACCGCTATTAGATTTGAGCACTTTGTTCATTTGAGTAGCAATTTTACTGATTTTAGCATCTCGACTAAGTGACGTATCCACCCACACTGTGCTATTAATGTCTTGCCATTGTTTGAGTAAGAAAGGAGTCACCAAAGTGGATTCTTTCAAAGATTTCAACTGGATTTCAGCAGATTTAATATACTTAGTAAATTTTGACATTGAATCCACTTGTTCAATGGTGTACCAAAGGCAATCCCGGGCATCTGGATTTTCGAAGAATACCTCCCGAGCCGCTATACGGAAGGCATCGGCCATCCCCCACACAAGCTCACCTGCCTTCTCTTTCATAAACTCGACAAATCTTTGAGATCCAATGATTTTGAATTTTATGAGTGGTTGCTCGTACTTCAATCGATCCCAGTCCCAGGGATAATCTTGGACCTGCATCAAGTCCTCCTCTGCACCCCATATTTCATGCGCATATTCAGTTGCCTCTGCAACTTCCTCCCAACTTGGATTGCTTGATTCGCCCTCAGGGGGACAGTAAAAGCACATTGGTAGGACATATAGAGTACCGACACCAACTTGCTGTTCCCCCGCCAACCACCCTGGAAGGAATTTCATTCTCTCCTGAAGGAATGGATCAAATTCCTTCCAATCATACTCGTCATCGTCATACATATAATTGTCAATGACTATTTCCCCAGAGCCGATTTTATGATGAAACTCCAACTCATCATCAATTAAACGCCTGGTGCATTCGACGAGATTTGTCGCCGCGATGATGTCCATGCGAGTAGGCACGGCATTATCTGGCCTAGGAGCAATCAATTTTGCCACCTCGACCTCGACAGCAACGATTTGCTTTCTTCTGCGCTCGACTTCTTCCAACATGAAAGCCATGTGAAATTTACTTGTGGCGCCAAACCGGACGAGACTACGAACTCCTAGGAATTGAACAATTGCCGGGGCGATGAAGCTAGATAGGTCAAACGAACCGGGATGGTTGTTGGTGGCCTCATCAGCGTCCTTCGTTGCACGCAAATTATATTTGCATGTCCTGCTTCGCTGCCATCTCGTCCCAATACGATCGTTCATCGTTAGATAGCGACTTAAAGTTGAGTGATTGGATATTGTAAACCTCGCCGTACTGGCGGCCTTAATCAGCAGCTTCCTTCGTTGCTACTGGCAATGACGCTGTCGTGAAAAACGCGGAGTCAAAATCGCTTCCCGCTTTACAAAAGAGAATTTGTCGGCGACCTCCACGCCATTTAATCCAGACCAAGCTCCGGGGCGCTTCAATCCCTCGTCCGGATAGCGCAGCTTCCGCAGCGCATCCTGCAACCCCAAATAGCTCTCCCTGGTACTTATTGCGTGGCCTGCCTCGACAATCTACGATATCATGTACAGCAGCAGCAGTAGCAACAACGATAACAGCAATCTGCTAAGAGCAATCGACAACACCCAACCTGAAATTGAGCTATACACCAGCACTTCTGAAAGACGACAATATGAAAACATGGGTGATTTATATACCATCATTATTGCCACCGAGCACTTGGAACGCGCGTATGCCAGTGATGCTATAACACAAAAGGAATACATGGTGGAATGTAATAAACTGTTGGCACAATTCAAAATTGCAGAAAAGGCCGTACTTGGTAGTGGGGGCAGTGGAGGAGCGGGCAATAGTAGTGGGGGAGGAGGACAGACAATAACAGCAAAAACGACCGAAGAATTTATGCGCCTATATCAAATGGACTGTCCACGTGCCTCACATAGATTATTGCACATGGGTGTTCCTGAACCCACCAAGAATGACAATGGAGCTACTACTAGTAGTCAACATGCTGTGACTGTGGCAGAAACTGTACAACATTTCATCACTACCATGGACGCAGTGAAGTTAGATCTACGTGCCGTGGACGAGTTACAACCACTCTTGAGTGATTTGATGGCTGCATTAAATCAATTGCCAGACATTACACCAACGGCAACCAACGATGGTGGTACTGGTGGTGCCTTGTCTGGTCCAGTGGACAAGGTACGGAAATGGTTAGTCAAGTTAAACAATATGAGAGCGATAGATATGATAACCGAGGATGATGCACGACAACTATCGCATGATTTAGATTCATCCTATTCCGAATTTAGTCGCTATTTACGATCCAAGACTTGAACACGATGATTAAGGGAGATAGTTGAATATTGTTGAGAGGGTAAGGACCATTATTGTAATGACGATAAAATTTTGTAAATATAAACGAATACCTTAGTCTATTCTTCTAGCTGTATCGTCTCTAGAGTATTGCAAAATTCTATCACTCTTTCCAAATTAATCACCAAGACATGAATATCAACTGCAAGAAGAACTCCCAAATTCATCTGTTTCTTCTCTAGTATTACACCTGACAATACTTTTTCCAACTCAATCACAAAGACATAAATATCAACCGTTTCCCCTCTAGCAATACACTTTTCTATTTTTTCTAATTCAACAAACAAAAACATAATATCAACTGCAAGAAGAACACACTTTTCAACCAACACATATGCATTTACTTTCACTTTCTTTAGCCTCTGCGACCTGTCAATATATTCCCTAACCTTCGAAACCCCCACGATGATGACGATTTGATATTGGATTCAAGATTCACAACGTCAGCGGCACCACCACCATTCCTTGATTTCGATTTGCATATTGATATCGATTCAGGTATAACAACATTATTGCCATCTAAGCAATCATCATCATCACCACCACCATCGGATGTCAGCTTAGAATCACCAGACATACGTGTCATGACATCTGTTTTAATATTGGTAGGGACCATCATCCATGAGAATGAAGGTTCACTAGCACTATTGGAATGTCGTGTAATAGTAGCACAACCAGTAACATTATTATCGTGACCACCACAAACAGTATCTTCAAAGTATACCTCAATTATTGGTACATTACGTTGCATAAAGTCATCCACGCCATCATCCAACCCCCCCTCTAATGTTGTTAATTCCTCGTCATGACTAGATAGTATCAATGACCCGCCATCAATAATATTGGTATTGTGATGACAATAGTTACTAGGTATCTTCTCGGTGGCATGTGAATTACGAAGTGCCACACGTGCCATAACAGCCACATCGACCTGTGTAATAACTACATCATTCTCGGTATTGTCAGTATTCACTACTGGTACCTGTGAGAACATGAGTCCATCTTGATACATATTGGTACAATTGCCATCATAATTGACATAAAATTGTTGTTGTTGCTGTTGCTGGTGCTGATGGGGAAGTGTATCGTGAGTAGTAGGAGAGTACTCGCCGTTACTCTTCGTCGGCTCACCAGCAATAGTAATCATCCGTAATGCCTTCATTGCTGCTAGCATTGGAGGAGAGATCAATATCGATGTTGACAGGTCCGTAATTTCCGCGAGCGCATAGTCATTAATCTTCGTTAGTAGGACTATCCCATCTTTGGCGACATATTTGAATGTTCGCCAAAGGAATGCGGATGCCTTCTTTAGCAGGTAGGCAGTAGCTGAATTAATCTCTTCTGGTGCCTCCTTCATGACGTCAGCAGCAATATCGTCATGACAAGAGCATTGTTCGACGTCAATGGTATCAATTTTCGTCGTTGCCAGCGTTGGTACATCGTGCGTTGTGGAGCCCGTCGAGGCGATTTGTATGCGTATGGTCTGCATTGTATATAATGTTTACATTTATTATCAGAGCGGTTAACATAATGAAGAATATTGGATGTGAGCAGATGCATTGCTCAATAAATTGAAAAAAGAACAATTCGTTGCTTCAGAACAAAGCGCTGCGCTCAGACATGCACTTTGCACACTGGAACCTCAGCCTGGACAGGTGACCCACTCCCTACCCAAAACAATTGGAGCGCCAAAGAGACAACACCACGTTGCGAAAAACGACGTACCTTCTCCATCCTCTATAGCAGATGCGGTCGGACCGTGCAGGGTAGCAATGCTACTTCGTAATCGGAACGCGCAGTGATGATATCACGAGTTCACGTCACGTTCTTTTGTGAATGAGTTGAATGTTCTGAATGAAATTTTATTCGCGGAGAGTGTTTGGCATTAAGGGTAATGAAAATTGAAAGTGTATCATATGAATAAATTGATTTTGTCTCTATCATTCTCTCAATCAATCCAGATTTGTTTACTGTGTTGCAATTGCACACGCCTTATTTGACACACTCGTATGAAACCGAAAGGGCTTTCTCCACCCTCTAAGGCATAGTCCGCAGGCGGGGAGCCTTTTTCCTACTTTCGGACTTCAGGACTTTGTGTAATATGTAATTATGTGCTACATACTCTTGAGTACTGCACCTCGTCCGCACGCAGGATTTTGATGTT
>Ga0247843_1004782_pt1 | contig 19823 bp, 17 predicted proteins | sample LaCruzMarch2017__FD_192420 | JGI IMG/M metagenome (GOLD analysis project Ga0247843, IMG submission 192420) | Freshwater microbial communities from meromictic Lake La Cruz, Castile-La Mancha, Spain - LaCruzMarch2017_8m | ecosystem: Environmental > Aquatic > Freshwater > Lake | place: Spain...
CGGTAAGAATCTAAATGACAATATCAATAAAATTTACATGTGGCTTGTTACCATTGCAACAGCAAATCAAGGGTATGAGTTATTCTGGCAGTTTAAACAAAATGCAGTTATTATTAGAACTTAACCAGAATCTTTTATAAGTGTAATCTATTGCTCTTAAAAGTCGTTTGACTCCTTTTTTTAGTAGATTTCATAGAAGAATTTATGTCAATTTGCGCCCAAAAAAATAAAGAGAAATTTTACTCGACTTTTACAATCAACTTTTGGAAACTATGCCCTACTAACGTGGCAAAACCACCAATGATGCCTCCGAAAATGCCTGTGATGCAAACCAGTAAAAAGGAAGAAGTGGGCAGGGGAAATAGTTGCACCACTTTACTGGAAAGTAAGTGTGCGTTATGGCTGTCTAAATAAAAGGCAAAACAAGCCCAAACTAAGAACAGCGCCGTGAAACCGGCAAAAAATGGAGAATGGTTGAGCGCTGAGGTGAAAAACCCAATTATAGCACAAACAAAAATCAAGCTCCACCAAGGCAAATACACTTGCGCCAGGCCGCTAAATGCTGCCAGCAAGAGCACTCTTGGAAGAAACCACTTTCTACTTTTTTGGCGTTCCTCTTTGAGTTGATAAAATCCTGGGGTGCTTTTCATTGGGTTGTAACAATAACAATTGATAATATTTTCCTTTTGCCCAATCGGCAATAAAGTTGGCGTAAAAACGACTTCCTACGTTGCCGCTTTGTCCGCCAGGGTAAATTCCATAGGAATCGCCTTTGCTTCCTGGGCTTACCACCATGCGCCAACTGGGCCCTTTTTTAGAACTGGTGGCGTTTACAATACCTGAATTACCTCCGTTTTGCACGCCGCTAACGCTAAACGCCGCTTGCTGACTTAAATGCGTAACGGTAGTATTTTTAAAATTGGCCCAGATAAATTCTTGCTTGGGATGATTGGCTTTATATTGTTGCAATTCTTTGCTCATGCTTACAAAACTTTGTGTGGCCAAGGTTTTTAATGTTTCTGTAATTGGTGTGCTGACGTTATCTATTAATTCTGAGGAGGGAAATCGTTTTAAAAACCGAATGGTATGAAAAGCGCCGGGCGTTGCTAGAAGTCTGTTGTTTCCTGCAAATTCGTCCCACAACAGGTCTCTGAATTTTGTCCACCAGGTTTCATAATAAATGGGTGCAGCGAGTTCGGCGTCGTTGTAAAATGTCCAGCCACTGAGTTGGGCTAAAATTTCTTTTTGAGAGGTATTTAAGCCTTGAGTGTTGAGGTTCTTAATAAGCAAGGGCAAACTTTCTTCTGCATATAAATTATAATTATCGTTTTGCAGTTTCATCATGTCTTCGGCTTTGATGTTGCTCATTTCTGTAAGCCTTTGGTTGATGCGGCGATTTCTGAAATACTCATAAATCCCAGTATAGTAATAAGGATAACTTTGGTCGGTTGGGTGCTGGTTGGCGCTGCTCACAAAACCTCGTTCGGGATTTAACACATGTGGATTTTGGTTTTGTGGAATGTAGCCTTTCCAAAGTGTGCTTGAATCGGTTCCATCTTGTACAAATCGTCCTTGCTGCGTATTGCGGTCAACAAACTTGCCTTGTTGCCAAATAGCTATGTCGTTATTGGCAGCTGCAAAAACAAAATTCTGACCCGGACAAACGTAATGCTGAATGGCATCCACATAATCGGTATAGTTTTGTCCAACATTCAGTTTGTACAAAGTAAGCAGTTCGTTGCTGGGGCCGTGTGCGGTCCATTTTAAAGCGCGATTTTCAGTTTCTACACCATGGTTGTATTTTTTATCGTAAGCCACCGGTCCGTGTAAGGTGTGCACAATGGTATCGTAAACGGTTGCTTTTCCACGCACCTTAAAGCGCTCTACTACTTTTTTACTGGGCATCCATTTACCATTGAACTCATATTCATTTCTTGATTTATCGCGAAATTTTATGTTGTACCAATCTTTCACATCCATGGCAGCATTGGTGATTCCCCATGCTATAGAATCGTTAAAACCGCTAATAATACAAGGTGAACCGGGAATGGTAGCTCCGTAAACGTTGATGCCGGGCGCGTTTAATTGCACTTCGAACCAAATGCTGGGTAAGTTTAAACCAAGGTGCGGATCGTTGCACAAGATGGGTTTTCCATTGGCGGTTTTGCTGCCATTTACAGCCCAATTGTTACTTCCATAATCTGCTTCTGGGCGCTCGAAAGGGTAGGAGAGGGCAGCAATTTGGGGTAAGAATTTATTGCCAACAGAATCTAATTTGCCTGCTCTTTCGGGAAATAATGTTCCTGAAGGTACAATGGGGTCGAGCAAAGAATCTGGAAAATCGGGGAAAAGTTCATTGAAAACATCGAAAGAAAGAAGCTTAACGGCATTGGTATTTTCGAAATCTGTTTCGTAGCCGGTAAGCATATTGGCCATGTATTTCAACAACAGCATGGCTTTGGCTGGCGACCAAAGCTCAGGTTCGAAATCCAGCAGCTTATATTCCATTGGGAAGGTTGCAGGCGTAAGTGAAGTAATCCATGCATTTACGCCGGCTGTGTAGCTCTCTAAAATTTTCTTGGTTTTCGGGTTGAGGTTGGTGAAAGCTAAGGAGCGTTCGGCACCTAATTTTAATCCGATTCGTCGGGCTTCCATATCGCGGTTAAGCACTTTTTCTCCGATAATTTCTGAAAGTCTACCAGCAGCCACACGCGTTTGCATGTCCATTTGCCACAAGCGATGTTGGGCAGTAACATACCCTTGTGTAAAGAAAAGGTCTTCTTCGTTTTGGGCAAAAATGTGTGGTACCAAACGGTCGTCGTACACTACTTCAACTTTATCTTTCAAATAAGGAGAAGTAAATGCTGTACTTGGGAGTAAATTCTCGGCTTCTGCATTTTGCCAAAAACCAACAAAAGGACTGAAAAATTTCGCTATTGGCGGCAAATCGCTTACTTTGTATTGATACACCACAAAAAGCGAAGTGGTAATAATCAAACTAATTATAAAGCGCAAAAATTTCATTCTTATTTAGTGTGCATTGATTGGGCAAGATAAAAAAACGAATGAAATGAGAATTACTTATTTATTATTCTTTCCAACACCATAATTCTTTAAGGTGTAAGTAAATGTCAATAAGAAATAACGATTTAAAACGCGTGTTTGGTTATCTTCTATGAATGTTTCTGTTACAGTTCTGGTAATATTGGTATTTTGATTCAATAAATCGAAAGCAGAAATGCGCACTTCTGCGGCATTGCTTTTTAAGAACTTATAGCCAATGCCTGCATTCCACAACCAGAAACGTTGATTAAAGTCGGCACCTAGTCCATCGTACCGAAAATGTGTAACTTCTGTATTTAAAACCAAGCCTTTCCATGGCAGCCAATTTCCTTTAAAACCTGCTGATTGAATTATGTAATTATTATTTAATTGAGGTTGCAATGTATTACTAACGATATTCAATCCGCCGTTGTAAGAGATAGTATAATCTATTTTTTCGCTAATGTTACTAGCAATTACGGCACCTCCCGAATATCCATAATTCTGTGTATTATTATTTATGCCATTTATGCTTCCGGGTGTTTTTATGTAATTTAATCCTGTTTGAAGATTTAATGTGCTTTTAATTATTTTAACTGGAAAGCTGTAAGTAATTAATGAATTTAAATTGATGTATCCATTAAAATTTGTAGGTTGTGTAATTTGACTACCATTTCTTAATAAAATATTATTTAAAACAACGGTATCTTGTTTAGCTATGGTTGCTGCATTACCTATGTAGTTATTTGTAAATGAGCCTCCTGCATTTACAAATAGGGCACGACTTGTTTTGGTATTGGCAGTTCCAAATCTAACTGTAAGTGATTGAGAAAATTCTTGTTTTAAATCGGTATTTCCAATTGTTAATTGCAGAGGATTATTATTATTTGGTACGTTTTGTAATTGGGTTAAACTTGGGATGTTTGTATTGCTTCTGTAAAATATTCTAATATTTGTGGAGGTGCTAAATTTATAATTCAACATGGCAAATGGAAGCACATTCACAAAGTTTCTTTTTACCGGAAAGTTAATTGGAAAGGTTTGCGCACTATTTAATTCCAAAGCTTGCACATTTGCGTTCATTACCAGCATTGCACGTGCTGTTCTAATTCTTATTCCGGCACCACCTCTTTGTACAGATTGTATATTGTCGAATCTGTTAGAAAGTGTAGAATCGAGGAGCGAATACCTACTAGTTGTAACATCAAATTGATTGGCAATTTTTTCAGAATAATTGATGGTATAACTTGGTGCATAAGTAAGGAATAATTGTGCAGCCTTGCCCAATGGTTCTGTGTACATAACATTCGCAGAAAATGCTTTGCTATGGTTGTATGAGCTGGTTAGTTGGTCTATGTTTCTTGCCGTATCTGGATTAAAATTAAAATTGGTAGAACGTAAATTTGTTTCTCCTACGCGCTCGCTTAAATCTGTATTTAATGTGATGGAAATAGTGCGTGATGCTTTTTTGAATTTATGTCTAAACAATAAATTATGACCATTGGAGTAGCCATTATTTTCATTTAAATTATCGGTATTGGTTTGATTTATTTTACTGGATACATTTCTAAATGTTTCTCCGTTGAGCAAGGCGCCTGTTAGGTTTCCTTGCCAGTTTATTCTAGGTGTGTAAATGATAGAATTGGAGGTGTCAAAACTTACCTCTACCCTTAAATTTAATCGGTGATTTAGGTTATTGGCCCAACTATTATTTTCTTCTAAATAATTTTGCGTGGTTGTATCATTTAAAAATTGATTCCGGTCTATGTTTTTATCGGTTTCATTTGCGCTATTGTTAAAAAAATAGCTTCCTCCAACTTTTATTTTTTTTCCTATGGAGTCTTGGAAATTAATTCCGATTGAATTGGTGTTATTGATACCACTTTGTTGGCCTACCATAAAGTTTGACGGGTCGTTGCTTCCGGGAACCATGTTCATCATTCTTCCCATTCCGCCTCCACCTCCACCACGACCACCGGGAGGTCCTCCAGTAGCTCCGCCAGCTGTAAGACCAAGTAAATCTTGACTTGAAAAATTTTGAACGTTAATGTTATTGCTTTGACCTAATAAAGAAATTCTTCTTGCACCTTTAAAAAGATTTAAATTCATTCCTGCGGTGTAGCGTTCTTCGTTGCCACCACCGGCGTAGAATCTGCCAAATTGAGAATTTCGTAAACCTGCTTTGGTAACAATATTCATTGTTTTTCGTGAATTTCCATCATCAAAACCAGTAAATTGAGCCTGGTCGCTCAACTTGTCGAACACTTGAATTTTGTCTACCACTTCGGCAGGTAAATTTTTCAATGCGGCACTGGCATCGTCTCCAAAATATTCCTGTCCGTCAATTAAAACTTTCTGTACGGTTTCTCCCCCAGCCTTTACGCCATTGGCATCAATAGTAACACCAGGCATTTTTTTGGCTAAATCTTCAGCCGTTGCATCAGGATTCACTTTAAAGGCATTAGCATTAAATTCGGTGGTGTCGCCTTTTTGTTGGGACCTAATTTGCACGCCATCAATTTCAGCAGTTTTCAATTGATTAATCGAAGTAGAGATTTTAACATCCCCCATGTCTATATCATTTCCTTGAGCTACAATTCTTTCGAACTTGGTAGTGAAGCCTATTGATGATATTTTCACTATAAAAGGTCCATTTCTTTTGGTTTCAATAAGAAATTTGCCGTCTAAATCAGAAACAACGCCCGATGAAATGCTGGAATCTCTTGGGTTTAGGAGCACAACAGCGATTCCCGGTAATGATTCTGAAGTTGATTGGTTTTTGATTGTTCCGGTAACTTTTACTTGTGCTATTGAAATTATTGGGAAAAATAAATAGATTACCACCCAGAGGATTTTCCTTAAATAAGTTATAATCATATTTCTTTGCGTTATAAAATGTATGTTTAATTATGAAAAATCAATCGGATTTAATATTTAATTCTTAGTTTATAATGACAATCTAACTGTTAAAAAGTTTATTTTATAAAACTACAAATCATTTAATATTTTATGAAGTTCCAAAACCTGAGGCAATACCAATTCATCCTCATTATTATTTATAACCCAATCGCATTTATCTCTTAATACTTCTTGATTCATTTGATTGTTCATTCTGGCTCTTATTTCTGCCTCAGTAAGTTTTGACCTGCTCATTACTCTTTTTATTCTAATTTCCTCGTCAGCAATTACTCCAATAACTCCGTCTAATTCTTTTTCAAGACCACTTTCAAATAAAATTGCAGTTTCTTTTAAAATGTAATTTCCTTTTTGAAATTTACTCCACTCAATAAAATCAGATTTAACTTCTGGATGAATTATACTATTTAATATTTTTAATTCTTTTTCATCATTAAATACAATTGTTGCTAATTTAATTTTATCTAGTAAATCATTTGAATCAAATATATTTTCACCAAAGTTTTTTTTTAACTTAGATTTAATCTCGGGACTATTTTCAGTAAGCCATTTTCCTCTTTCATCCGCATTGTAAACAGAAACTCCCAATATTTTAAATATCCCGCTTACCTTAGTTTTACCGCTTCCAATTCCACCAGTTAAACCATAAATTTTCATTTTTTAAGTATTATATAGTCAATATATTCTGGCTCGATTTTTACATTTTTTACAAAATCTGGAAATGTTAAAATATTTAATTTTAATTTATTTATATTTTTATTTTTTAAATCGGCAGCATCAGCATATACCTTAAATTGAGAAGCACTTACTTTGGTATAGTTGCTTAAAGCAACAAGATATTTTATTTTTACATTAGCTGGCATTATTTGCATGCTATCTTTAGAAAGCAAGTGATTTACATAAATAGGAACTTCTACAATTCCTTCTGTAAACTTTTCAATATTCAGTTTTAATGTTACTAATGAAGGCGCACAATTTACTTCTCCTCCTATTGATTTTATTTTAACAGAATAACTTCCAGAACTCATTAAGTTTTTAAGTATAATAATTTCTGTTTCTACTTGATTAATTGAATCCAAAGCAGCTAAAGGGCCGCTTATCTGTGCACTATCAGGCAGTAAAGTTACTTCTTCAACTAAATTAAATTGCTTTTCAAAATCAAATAATGCATTTAAATGTATCGGCACATTTTTAAAAGCCCTTTCCGGGAAATTAAAAAACAAAGTATCAGGCTTAATCCTCAATAAAGTAATATCAATATGTTCTCTATTAAAGAAATCAATACCTGAATTGGTCGTTAAAAAAGCCCTTTTTTTAGAATTAAGAGGACCCATTCCAGCTTTTCTTAAATCTAATTTTATGTTTGCTTTTTCTGGAGATAAATAATATGATAATAACTGATATCCTGTTCCTGAAATTTCAGCCTCAATTTCTTTGGGCAATTTTTCAAGTAAAAATTCATCATTAGGCATGTTAATATAAGTAACAGGCACTTTAATTACTGTAGAGTACCTATTATTTAATGCCAACAAAAACCAAAATAAAGATGAAATTACAAGGCACCATGCAAAGACGTATACCTTACTGCTAAAGAGCCAGGTACGTATTTTAGTGGTACGCTTTGCTCTTTTCATAACAAACTATTTCCCTTGTTGTTCAGCCAATTGATCAGTTACACTCGATGAAACAGCTGATTTTTCAAATCTCAACTTTGTTCCTCCTTCTGTTTCAATTAAAAATGTAGTATCCGCAGTGTCAATTATTTTTCCATGTAAACCACCTATCGTGATAATTTTATCGCCCTTTTTCAATGATTCTCTAAACTGTTTCGCTTGTTTAGTTTTCTTTAATTGTGGTCTTAAAATAAAAAAGTAAAATACAACTCCAATTAAAATTAATGGGAGAAATTGTTTCCACAAGGGTTGTCCTGGCGCTGTTGCCATCAACAAAATTGCATTATTGAATTCTGAAATATTATTCATCTTTTTTTGTTCCTATTACGTTTCCTACTAAATAAACTACTGTTTGCGATGGCTCTGTATTAGACAATACAGTTACAGATTTCATTGCTTTCCCAGCTCGGTTTTCACTGTTAAATACTACATCTATTGTTGCTGATGCTCCTGGTTTAATTGGTTCTTTTGGCCATTCTGGCACCGTACAACCGCAACTTCCGTAAGCTTTTGAAATAATCAAATTATTTTTCCCCGTATTTGTAAACTTAAAGGAATGTGAAACTTTTTCACCTTCCATTACTTCACCAAAATTGAAAGTGTCTGACTCAAATTTTATTGATGCCAGAGGAATGTCTTTTTTTCCTTCTGCGCTCTCAGAATTTGTAACGTCATCAGCACTAACTTTCCCACTTCCTTTTTCATCGCAAGAAGCAAAGTAAAACAAAGCACTTACTATAATTATTGATTTTAATTGAATCATTTTTTTTAAAATTGAATGTGCGAAATTAGTCAAATAATACACCCGACGGTTTATTTTAATTATATTTTAACCAATATATAATCAGGTGCTTACTTATTTTTGGGCGCCTTTCCCAGCTTTTCATTTCAAGTCCTCCCCCGAATGCTTTCGGGGTGCGGGCTTTTCATTGCAATCTGGGGCGCGGCATTAATAGTATATTTGTACATTATTATCTCGATTAAACTTCACTCAAATTAAATTGTATGATATTAATTTTCCGACCAACATTCATTTTAATGTTATTATTTAGCAGTAGCCTTTGGTCACAAAATTCGTGCTCTGTATTTACACAAGAGCAGTATTCTGATTTAACAATCGTTCCTTCTATTCAATATGCTCCCAATCAAATAGACTTTAATGGAAATAGCTTTGCACCATTTGCTAGACTTGTAAAAGCTACAGCTAACAACTGCCCTTCTTCGCCTTTGTTAATTTTAGTTCATGGAGGTGGTTTCACTTCTGGAAACGCCCTCCTTATGGATAGTCTTTCATTTAAATTTGCAAAATTGGGATATGTTTGTGCTTCAATTAGTTATCGCTTAGGCTGGCAAGGCGCAGAATGCCCGCTCGATTCTAATGAAGCAGTTCGTGCATGGTTTAGATGTATACAAGACATAAATAGTTCAATTGGTTTTTTTAAAAACAATTATGCCCAATATCAAATAGATACAAATAATGTGTTTCTAGCTGGTTGGAGTGCAGGTGGTTTTGCAGCAATTGGAGCTGCTTACACGGATCTTCCAACAGAGATTCTGTCCTCTTGTTCAGATTTAGGTCCTATTTCTGGGGCTTCAACGTTAAGTATTCACTTTCCAAGTATTAAAGCTATAGCTTCTTTTTCTGTAGCCTTTTTGTTTCCTCAACATATTCAAAATGGCCAAAAACCTGGAGTAATCATGTTTAATAATGCCGCAGATGCTTATCAAATTCCATTACAATGTGGAAAATGGTGGAATTTTGGGAACTGCGAAAATAGCTTTCCACAAGCCTGCGGAATTGATTCTGTTTTACCTGTTTTAGAACAAAATAACGTGCCTTTAGGGTATATAGTTTACAATTACCAAACAAATAACCAATTTAACTCTCATTGGCTTCATAATCCTGCTTTTTTCCCTTATTGGGAAGAAGAAACTGACAGCATGGCTTCTTTTTTTCAACAATTTATTACCTCCGACTTTACTGTTGGTTTAAGAAAAACATCTACACCAAACAAATTCAATCTTTTTATTCCTGCTTATACAGATTATGTATTGCCCGAAAAAATAGATGGTAAAATATTCACTTTAACAGGAACCTACATAATGAATGTTTACCAAGGGATTATTTCTACACTTTTACCAGGTATTTATCTGCTAAAAACAAATACATCAAACATTAAATTAATTGTAAAATAAAAAACAATTTTATTTATTTTTCAATTATGAATTTACCCCAATCTTTGCCTGCTTCATCTTCTACTGATATAAAATAAACACCATTTATTAAAAAACTGATATCTAATTCATTTTTTAATTTATTTAAATTTCCATACATCATTTTTCTCCCTGAGGCATCATATATAGAATAATTGTTTTTAAATGAATTAATATAAAGAATGTCTTTTGCTGGATTCGGGTACATTAAAATTGACTTATTATTTTCTTTTTTAATGCCTACAGAGTTTGTTACGTTTATATTCATTAAGTTTGGTTGGCTTCTACATCCATTTTCATCTTCTGCAATTACTTGCACACTCATTTTACCTTCTAAATTCTTCCAAAAAACAATAACACTATCCTTATCATTTGTATATAAAGTATTATTAATCAGGCCTGTGTTTCCGCTAAAAATCCAAAAATAAGTATAGCCAACCTCTCCATTTACATTGAATACGGCAGTACTTCCAGGAACTTGAATACTATCCCCAATAATTGAAACCACAGGAGAAGCAAATACAATTGCTTCAACTGTATCGCTTCTATTACTGCAATTATTCAATGTCATTTGAACAATGTAAGATCCTGAATTTTCAGGAATGCTATTCAATATTTGCGTATTTCTGGCATTTACTGCAAACCCATTTGGACCTGACCATGTGAAACTTGCTCCAGGAACTTCAGCAGCACCTAAAAACAATATTTCACCTTCACATACCTGAGTTCCAGCTTCAAAAATCACAGGTTTTGGAACTGAAACAACATCAACTTCAATTGACCTTTCGCTCACACAATTTTGTCCAGTAATTAGCACCGTATAAGTTCCCGATGCGAGTGCACTTGCTTCAGTTATTAATGGGTTCTGTACCGTTGAAGTAAATCCATTAGGACCAACCCATTGATAAGTTGCGTTCAAAGGAAAATTCGTTGTTAATATTAAATCTTCACCTTCACATATTGGTCCATTTTGAGAAATAGTAGCGTTGCAGGGCAAACAAACAGGAGGAGCAGTGATTGCTTTTGTTGCAGTGCATGTGGTATCAGCAGAAAATTCAAAATTTATTGTAGCAGCAGCCCCATTACTTGGTAATCCTGTAAGTGTATATGGAATGGGTGAAGGTAACGTTGCATTATAAGTAGCATTTACTCCCAAACAGCTAACATTTAATGAACCACTTTCAGGAGCATTAAATGTATAAATTAATCCAGATACATTGTATTGATTTGTTAAAGGGTCACAAGTTCCAACATTGGCAGTCGTTAAAGAAATCAAACAAGTTCCAGTAAATTCACAATTGAAATTTCCTGTACCCGAAGACTGAATAAAATTAACATTCGTAGGCTCATTCGTAAAATTTGTAATTAATAGCACATAATAATCTCCAGCATTAGTTGAGGTAAATGACGCACTCTCAGATGAACCACCTGAATAGTCGCAAACTTCAATATTTGGAATTGTTAATTGATTGCAATAGCCTGATATAGATGAGAATGGACCCCAAATTATAAAGTCTAAATCGTTTGAATTAGTGTTTGTAATATCTAAAACATGGCTACCAGGTGTATTTACTTGAAAATAAAACCAAGCTGGATTTGGTCTTGTACTTAAACATCCATAACTAGGGCCAACTTCAGCTGCTGGTGAATTAGTAGATGCTGGAAAAGTAGCTCCAATATCAGGGCATACTTGAATGGCTGTAACACAAGTTGAGTTTCCTACTTGAGCTGATAATGAATGATAGTTTATTAAAGTAATTATTAAAAAAATTAAACGTTTCATAGTGATGTTTATGAACGCAATTTAAATATATTATTGAGTTTAAAAAACTAATAATTCTTCATATAATTCATGCAAAGGAAGTCCCATAACATTGAAATAAGAACCATTCATTTTTTCTACACCAATGTAACCAATCCATTCTTGGGCGCCGTATGCACCCGCTTTATCTAATGGCTTAAATTGTTCTACATAAAAATTAATTTCCTCTTCTCTTAGAGTTTTAAACCAAACCTCCGAAACTACATAAAATGAAGTAGATTTATTTATAGCATTTAAGCTCACCGCTGTTATTACTTCATGCATTTTTCCAGAAAGCTTATTAAGCATGAGCTTAGCTTCATTTAAATCTTTTGGTTTATTTAAAACAGAATTCCCAATCCAAACTACTGTATCTGCTGTAATTACAATTTCGTTCTCTTTTAAAGAAAGTTTTGCAGTCTCTGCCTTTAATTTTGCCAGATATAAAGGAATAGATTCCCTTTTCAATTTATCTGGATATTCTTCATCAACTTCTATATCAAGTAATTCAAATTGTAATCCTAGTTCGCTCAATAAGTATTGCCTTCTAGGTGATTTTGAAGCAAGTAATATTTTTTTTTCTTTTAATTTTTCTTGTAATAGCATTTTATTGAATATACCTAAAAATAAACATTGAAATAACCCCAGTTGAAATGATTATCTTACAAATTAATGACGCTTTGCTGTATGAGTATTTATCAAACGAATTCCATAAAATGTAAAGAATATATAAGAGAGGTCCTTGTACGGCAAATATTGTAAAATAAAATAATATTGTTAAATCCCACTTCCAGATATATTGTTGCACCAAACCTAGAAAAATTGATGTGCAAACAATTAAACTCATCGCAATAAACTTGGAAGGTTCTTCCCCAATAACAATTGGTAGAGTTCTACAACCATCTGCAATATCCCCTTCAATATCTTCAATATCTTTAATTATTTCTCTAAACAAATTAGAAAGGAAAGCAAATGCAGCATAACCAATTACCATAAATGCACCCTTTTTTAACACATAACTTCCCATTTCAGGCACAGAGTTATTCAATATTTGCAGATTTATTATTGCTCCAGAAGCAAATTCATACATTCCAGTTGTAATGGGAACTAATGCAGCCAATAGCGCAATTAAGATATTTCCAGCTAACAGTTGTTTTTTTAAATGAGTTGAGTAAAACCATAATGCGGCTATGCTAAATAATTGTAACAAAGCTAGTTTTAAATTTCCAGCAAAATATGCCAAATAAATTGATATTAGCAATCCTACAAAGCTTAAAGAAATATGCAAAATAATTGCAGCTCTTCTTTGAATTGTTTTTCCAATTACAACTTTGTTTGGTTTGTTTATCCTGTCTGTTTTCGTATCAAAATAGTCATTTATTATATAACCTGCAGCCGCAATGAAAATTGTACTTATAACTAACAATGAAAAGTTAAAGCCAGGCATATGCAGCCCTATTCCTCGAACCAAAAATCCTCTTTCTAACATATCCTTAATCACTGACCTCCATAAGGGTTCTAATAAACCATACCTCACTCCAACCATTGTTAAAGCAATGATTACTAAATTTGGAAACCTAATTAATTTGAGAAAGTGTAGCATACTAATTATTGTATTTATCAATAATCGATTTAGTAAATACCTTATAAATATTTTGTAATTCAGGATAACCTTTAAGCAAAGAAAGATGCTTTTGTATTATCATCTCATCTTTTCTAATGGCAGGTCCTGTTTGATTTTCTCCATTATCCTCGAAAAAAAACGAAGCTGTTGTTTTTTTTAAAATATTTTGAAACAGAAGACTATTTATGTTTTCATTTTTAGTCCATTCTTTAGTTAGAACGAGCAAATGATAAATAAAATTATTTAGGACAACTGCAGTAAGATGCAATTTCATTCTTTCTTCATTATTCAAGAAAATATATTTCAATTTTAAATTATTAATTAAATTTAGTATTATTTGAGATGAATATTCATTAGATGCACTTATACCACATACCACTTTTGAGAGATTAACCTTTTTTGATTTACTAAAACTCTCTAAAGGCCAACAAACAGCACTATCTGTTGTGTGTTTCGTTAATATTTCTAAGGGTGTTGTTCCCGAAAAATGTACAATTAATTTCGCATAATTACCATATTTTATTGTGCAAAGTTCAATTTGTGAATCAGGAACAGCCAATAAAACAATCAAATCATTTTTACTTTCTAATTCTTTAAAATTAATTGTTTTACATTTCTTGCAGAATTCTATTGTATTTTTAGCATTTGAGCCTTCTGAATAAACAATATATTTTTCACTTTTAACTAATGCAGAAGCAAAAGATAAGGCTAATCCGCCTGTGCCTATAATTAAGATTTTATCAGGCTGATACTTTTGCATTTTTAGGCAATTTAATTCTTGACCAAACAGCTAGGATTGTTCCAATTGCCATTAAAATACTGCCAATCCATAAAATGTTAATTCCTGGGAAAATTATAGCTTTCATAATTATAAAATCACCAGCATTACTTGCTTTCTCCCTAATTCTAATATGGAATGCTTCCTTTTCAGGATTTATTTTCCAAAGACTAAACTGTAAGCCTTTTGCCTCCAATATTGTATCAATTGCGAAACTTGTTAAGCCCCTAATTACAAAAACAGGTTCCACAATATTTTTTTCGCTGCTCATGCTTAAAACGTTTAATTGGGCTCCAATTGCAATATCGTTTTCCTGAAGTCTATTTTTAGATTTATCTACATTTCTATTTACACCATTTAAAATTACCATTGCATTACTTGTAAATATTGTATCTCCAATAGATAGTTCGTAATCTTGCGCTTCTTCCCACCCTCCATTTTTTATTTCTTTGGGGTCTTCCATTTTTGCATAAGTAATGTGCGTAAAAACATCTTTATGGAAGTAATGCTTTGTTGCAGGCTCTGCTACATTGCCCATTCTAGGATTAGTTTGTATAAATGGATTAAGCGTGAAAAGTTTTTTTATTTCACCTTTTTCATTCTTTTGTAAATAGTCAACATTGTAATAAATATTAATTCCTGCGCTGGAATCTCCTCTATAACTTACCAAGTATTCACCCATTTGAACTGTATCTTTTCTTGCTAAAAGAATGTTCTCTTTATTTGGAAAATCTTTTCCTAAATCGAATTTGCTATAATTTTGAGAAATGATTTCTTTTTTTCCTGCTGATATTAATGAGCCAAGTAAAATCATTCCAAAACCAATGTGAGCAATAGAGGAACCAGCTTTTTTTAACTTACCTTTTAGTATTCTAAATAAATAATCAATATTTGCAATTGTTGCGAATAAAGAGGCAAAAAGTAATAAAATAAGTAGTGAGTTATCTATTTCTAATGTTAACGATAAAACCAAGGTTAAAACAATTGATGAGATCACTGATAACCAAACATTTTTGATTAATTCAAACGTATTTGTTTTTTTATATTTTAAGAAATGTCCAATTCCAATTAGTAAAGCAGTAATAATCGCAAAAGGAATTTGCCAAGCGTTGTAATGTCCAATAACATCTTTAGGAGTGGCCAATTTCGCTTCAGATAATTTTTCGAACAACGAATTAGGTACTAATCCATTTAGCCATCCAAAAAAGTCAGCTACATTACCACTTAAAAACTTATTAATCACAGGTGTTGATGTACTGAATGTAATTTGAAATGCAGCAATTAACAATACCAAAGCAGCTACAAACATCCAGAATTCTCTTGAACTTAAATTTTCTTCTTCAGTATCAGTTTTTGTTGCCTTAGATATGTTAAACAACATCAATCCTAAAGAAGCAGAAATAAATAATACTGTTGTTAATTTATAAAAACCAGTAAACAAGCTAAAAACAAACAAAGAGAAACTAAATGTTAGATAAATAATTTTAAAATTCCCTTTAGGCATGGAGATAGCTGCTGGAAGCCAAATGAAAAACAACAAATAAACCAATAGTTGTCCGCTCATTCCTAAATCTGTAAAAGCGTGTACTGAAGTGTCTCCTAATATTCCGCTTCTGGTTAGAAATGTAGAATATAAAATCAGAATAAATGTTATAAAAATTAAGAAAAATGCCGTTGTGACTGATTGGCCTTTATTTTTATTGATAAGCATTACGTGACCTCCGGCTACAAAAGTTATCCAAGGAACTAATGAAGCATTTTCAACGGGATCCCATGCCCAAAATCCACCAAAACTCAAAGATTCGTAAGCCCAAGCACCACCCATTAATACACCTGTTCCTAAAATACTGATTCCAAAAAATGTCCATTTTAATGCTGGATTAATCCACTCGCTATATTTTTTTTGCCAAATACCTGCAACAGCGTAAGCAAACGGGAATAATGTAGATGCAAAACCTAGGAATAGGGTAGGAGGGTGAATTGTCATCCAATAATTTTGTAACAATGGATTTAATCCTCTTCCATCTAATTTCTCTAAATATGTTGTGCTTTGAACGAAAGGTAAATTAACAAAATCAGGATGTTCTCTCAAAAGTAAAAACGGGCTACTTCCTAAATGCACATCGCCAATATAAATACCCAAAAGCATCGAAGACAAGAAAATTTGAACCATTGCAACAATTGCCATAGTGGAAAATTCCCAACTTTTTGAGGTACGAATAAGCACATTACCAAGTACCATATTCCAAAAAGTCCATAGCAGAAAACTGCCTTCTTGTCCTTCCCAAAAGCAGGAAAGAATATATTGCATAGGCATTGCAGTATTACTATGTTGCCATACATAATGATATTCAAACCTATGATTGAATAGAAGATAAAATAACACTCCAATTATTCCTAAAACACCAATCGAATGGATATTAAAACCTAAACGTGCGAGCTTTTTCCATGATAATTCATTCTCTTTCTGAGCAAAATAATAACAGATCGCCGAAAAAAAGGCCCCCAAGAAAGCAGCAATTACAAACAGATTACCAAATACACCCCATATAGGTTCTTCCCCCACAAAAACTTTATCCATCCTAAGTTATTTATTATTTAAACTGATTTTATTGTCCGCTTCATGGGTAGTTTCTTCCATTTTGCCATCGTTATATTTACTCGGACATTTCATTAATATTTTATTCGCATTAAATACATCACCATTCATTTCTCCAACAATTACAACCTGCTCAGAACGCTCAAAGTCTTGTGGTTTGGCCCCGTTGAATAATACTTTTTTTTCTGTTCCTTCTCTATCTGTTAAGTAGAAGCTAAACAAATTGGCATCTTTTTCAGGAGAATAAACCATTTCTTTTGTTTTATTCAATTTGCCAACAACATGAAATTCCTCTTCGGGTTCTTTGATTGCCTCATTGAATGACGCGTAAGTACTAGAATCAGAAAAGGTACTTAAAATTGCTCCTATTGCTAGCGCAATTAATACAATTCCAATAATATGTGATTTTTTCATTCGGCTGTTTTATTTAATTTTTTTTCAATTCTGCTTATTTTACTATCTAAACGAATGAGATAGGTAATAATTCCAAGGAAAATAATACTTATTACCCCAACTACAACGTAAATTTTGCCATTACTCCGCATAGTGTCGGCCATATCGATTGTATCCTGAGCCATCCCAACGTTTTGAAGCAGCGTAAATAATAAAATTAATAGGCAATTATAAGATTTCATTGTTTTTATCAATTTTGTTTTTAGTAAAAATCGTCATTTGTTCGTATGCAATTGCTTCAGCCCTTGCTGATAAGCGTGAAATCCAAATTCCTATCAAAATCCAACCCAATACAGCAGGGTAAAATACTATGCGCATGTTCTTATCTAAATCGTAAGAACTAAATCCAGGATTTCCGCCATTTCCAGGATGCAAACTATCAACCTGATTTAAACGAGGGTAAACCATTACGAATACCAACATCAACACAAATGCGAATATATTATACACAGCCGCAACTTTAGCCCTTTTTTGCTCCTCGTCCATAGAATTTCTTAACACCACGTAAGCGAAATATATCAAAATTGAAATGGCTGCTCCATTAAGTTTAGGGTCGTTAACCCACCAAGCACCCCATGTAAATCTTGCCCAAAGTGAACCTGTTATTACACCTAACGAACCTAATAGAATTCCTGTATTTGCAAATTTTTCAGCATTGATATCATCCCTGATGTTACTTTTAGTGAGATACATAATGCTATAGTAAAGCGAGAAACTAAATATAGCAAGCATGCTAAACCACATAGTAACATGAAAGTATAGATTTCTAACCGATTCATGCAAAATTGGTAAAACAGGCACATCTCCTAATAGTCCTGCTACTATAGAATACATTACTAATATTGCTCCGGACGCTTTCCACCAATGCTTACTAATCCATGAACGAGGCTTTGTTTCTTGAAACATTTTCTTCGCTTAATTCTTGCGCGAAATTACCAATAAAACACGTTGATTATTCGATATGTTCAAAAATATAATAAAAAGATTTTAGCAGATTGAAAGGTTTTTCTTCTCAATTTCATATCCTTGCAATATTAATTTAACTAATACTGCAATAAATATTTTAAATCATGGAAGAACAATTACTAAATGATGCTACAGCGAATCTGTAAGAATTAGAATATGCTGCTTCTTAAGTAATTTTTTTCTTTACAATTCAAAAGACCGACGTTTTTTGTTGTTGAGAATAAAGATGATATTAATCAATAAAAGTTGAGACCAGCTACAACTTTATAATAAACAGGGAGTATTCCGAAAATCCAAAAGAGTAGGTAAATGATAAATTTGAAATGAAATGAAAACAGAAAATCTGATTTTAATGCAAATGGCTAGGGAATCCCTTAAAGGTAAATGGGGATTAGCCATTGGGACATTAATAGTGTATTTTTTAATTACAGTAGTTCTGCAAATTATTCCAATTATTGGACCTATTGCTATGTTAATTTTAACTGGGCCATTATCAGTAGGTCTTGCTATTTTTTCATTGTCTATTTCAAGGAATAAAGAAGCAAAGCTTGAACAGATATTTAAAGGGTTTAATAATTTTGGAACCGCTTTTGTCGCTTATATATTAATGGTTGTGTTTATTGTATTGTGGGCTCTTTTACTTATTATACCTGGAATTATTGCAGCCATTTCTTATTCTATGACTTTTTACATTTTAGCTGATGACGATAAAATTAGCCCAATGGATGCAATTGATAAAAGTAAGAAGATGATGGATGGTTATAAATTGAAGTATTTTTATTTGGGATTGAGATTTTTTGGATGGGGGCTTCTTTGTTTATTGACATTTGGTATTGGTTTTTTGTGGCTTATTCCCTATATGCAAGTGAGTTTAGCAAAATTTTATGATGACATAAAAGAAGACGCATTGCCTGTTGAAAACACGCTTGTTGAATACTGATTTAGTTTTTCATTTTAAAATTTATCTATATTCTTTTTTTTAAATTCAAATTAATAAATCACTTTCGATTATTTGTTTCTATTGAGTTATAATTTTTTGATAATAATAATTATTGAAAAAAATCATGGATTATTTCTTAAACAAAAAATTCTATATTTACCTATACATGAATTGCAAAAATTTCTAACACTACACTTAAACATTCTAAAATTATGGAAGAACAATTACTCGATCAAACTTCAATGGGGTCATTTGAGGCCGAATATGCTGGCTTTTGGATAAGATTTGCAGCAGCTTTTATTGATGGAATTATCTTATCTATTCCTCAATTTGCAATTCAATTTGCTATGGCAGAATCTATTTCTGAAGGTGGAGCCGGTCTTGGCATTTATTACATTATTATACTAGCTATGAATTGGGTTTACTTTGCAGGAATGGAGTCGTCCTCTAATCAAGCTACTCTTGGAAAAATGGTTGTGGGCATAAAAGTTACTAATATGGAAGGTGAGCCAATTAATTTTATGAATGCAACTGGAAGATATTTTGCAAAAATAATTTCAGCAATCATTTTATTGATTGGATACATTATGGCTGCATTTACACCAAAATAACAGGCTTTGCATGACCAATTAGCCAAAACATTGGTGGTAAAAAAGTAATTTATTAGCTTTTAACGAAGGAAGTCGAGTTTTTCTAAGTACACGACAAAAATCTTATTATGTTGATATTTAGCTTATTAAATCCAGATAATAGGCATTCTGATATATAATCCAACCCATATCTAAATATTGATATAGCTCTTCTACCATGTGTTTTA
>Ga0247843_1004784_pt1 | contig 19820 bp, 15 predicted proteins | sample LaCruzMarch2017__FD_192420 | JGI IMG/M metagenome (GOLD analysis project Ga0247843, IMG submission 192420) | Freshwater microbial communities from meromictic Lake La Cruz, Castile-La Mancha, Spain - LaCruzMarch2017_8m | ecosystem: Environmental > Aquatic > Freshwater > Lake | place: Spain...
TCACCGCATCACCTTGACCTACGAGGCCGAGGCCGAAGAGAAGACCTCGGAAGACATCGTCCAGCGCCTCTTCGACGAACTGCCCGTTCCCTAAACGCCAAAGTCTAGACCGCCCACGTCTAGACGCCAACGCCCGAAACTCAACTCCGGCACACAACCTCGGCGCATGCCCCTGCCCCTCTGCGTCGTGGACGCATTCACTCGGGAAGCCTTTCAAGGCAACCCCGCAGCCGTGTGCCTGCCGGGCCACGAAGCGACCACCGCTTGGATGCAATCGGTCGCCGCCGAACTCAACTTGTCCGAGACGGCCTTTGCGGTGCCCTTGAGCGAAGGTCGTTGGCGGCTCCGCTGGTTCACGCCCAAGGCCGAAGTGGACTTGTGCGGCCACGCCACCCTCGCCACGGCGCACGCGTTGTGGGAAGCAGGAGAGGCGCCCGCCTCACAGCCTCTGTGCTTTGAAACCCGCAGCGGCCCACTCCATTGCCGCCTCGAAGACGGTCCCTCCGGGAACGCGCGCATCGCCATGGATTTTCCGGCCCAGCCGGCCCAGGCAACACCCGTGCCTCCAGGGCTTCTGGAGGCTCTGGGAGCCCCAGCCGTCTGGGTGGGGCGGAGCCGTGAAGACCTGTTGGTCGAAGTGGCGAGTGCCGAGGAGGTCCGCCGCCTGACGCCCGACTTCAAAGCCCTCGCCGCGTTTCCTGTACGCGGCGTCATCGTGACGGCCCGCTCCGACCATGCCGATGCCGACTTTATCAGCCGCTTCTTCGCGCCCGCAGTCGGGATCGACGAGGATCCGGTCACCGGATCGGCCCATTGCACCCTGGCCTGCCACTGGTCTGATCGACTCGGACGCACCGCGCTGACGGGTTTTCAGGCCAGCGCCCGGGGAGGCACCGTGGGGGTAGAACTCCGGGGCGATCGGGTTCGACTCCTAGGCCACGCGGTCACGGCTTGGCGCGGTCAATGGTTGGGCGCGATATTCTGAGACGGAATCCGGGCTGAGGTTCCCGCGCCCTCTTCCCCCGTCGTGGGCGGGTCGCCTGCAGAGCGTCAATCGGCCTTGCGACTCTGGATCCACTGGAGCCCCCCGTCGGCTTCACTGACCACCAGATCACTCACCCCGTCCCCATTCCAATCTTCGGCCACCACATCGCGCGGTTCTCCGAGCAAGCGGAAGCCCAGCGAGCCGGAAGGCACCGACTCGAAGCTTCCGTCACCCCGACCGAACAAGAACAAGCCCTCGCCGGCATCATCGCGAGACCCTCGGAACCCATGGCCCGCGAAGCCCATGGCCACGAAGAAGTCACGGCGTCCGTCGCCATTGAAATCACCGGGTGCGATGGCCCGGATTGGCCCCAATTGGGCGGCATCCGGCAACGGGCGCGCCTCGAACCCCTCACCGCGGCGCAGCAGCACCAGCGAGCTGAGCCAGCGCGCAGAAACTTTGGCCGAGGGCAGGCCTTCCAGAATGGCCTCCACGGTGGCCAGCGCGTAAGCCCGATGGGTGGTGAACCGCTCGGCGATGCCGGGAAACAATGGCCCAATCTCTTGCAAGCCCCGCATGGGAAGGATGCGCCCGTCGAGAGCTGTGTAAGCCTCCAGACACCCGGTGACACCGTCTTGGTTCCAAGCCCCGTGGAAGAGGTGCAATTCCCGAACCGGGCCGGCCGGCGACCGCGGAGGTCCCGCCATCAACGACTGCCACCCGTTGAGGCCCCAGTTGCCCAGAATCAAGTCTTCCTGCCCATCGCCGTCCAGGTCACTGACTTCGAGTCGCTGCCATTGACCCGTCCAGCGACTCAGCGGCAGGGATGACTCGGCGTCGCCCGGCGCAGACACCATCGGATCCATGGCCTCCCAAGTGTCTCCACGACGACGAAACATGCGGGGAGAACCCCAGTCCGACACGCACACCATTTCCGTCGCAGGACCCGACGGCCCGTTGAGAAATCGCGCACCCGACACCAGGCCCAACGGGGCCGACAAAACCGAACGGTATTCTTCACCCACGCGGCGAAACCATTGACTGGGTGACGCCGTGGGAAATTGTCCCGGTACCGCGGCACCGCCGAGAAAGATCTCGGCGGGCATCCCCTGCAATTCACCCGAAACCGCAGCCACCGCGAAGTTTCCCGAGGTGATGCACTGACGCTGACTGGAGGCCTTTGAGACCCAATCGACACGCCCCGTAGAGCCCGTCCCGGATCCGCTCGCAGAGGCCCCCAGCGACACCGCCAGAACGCCCTCCACTGCGGGCACGAGCGTCACCTCGGTGGAACCTGGGCTCACCTCGCGCACCGGGGCGTCGGCGGGTGGCACCCGGTATTGCAATCCGCGGGCACCCGATCTCCCGACCCAAAGTCCCCGCGGAAGGGAGGAACCGCGATGGACGGCCAAGGCAGAGCCCAATCGCAACCAACGCCGTGGCAGCGAGGGCTGCGAAGCAAAGGCCTCCGGGCCCGCCGGTCCCGAGGCACCACCCCAAGACCGAGCCTCGAAGCGCCACCGATTCCCAGGGGGCGCGGCGTCCGCCTTCCCGAACAACGTCGGCACTGGCGCAGTCGAAAGCGTTGGCGGGGCCGATGTCGCCGTCGAAGCCGGTTCCTGAATCTTCAGGGTCGGCCCACCGGAAGAAATCCCCTCGTGCACCGTGATCCGGCCAGAAGGCCACCGCACCTCCAAGCGACCGGATCCCGCACCCGGCGCTGCAAAGGTCTTGCCCGGGGCATCGCCCGAAAGATATCGCCCCCCGGCCGTGACCTGCGCCAGTTGCACCGGCACACCATTTGAACGGCCCGTCCAGGCAAAGCGCAGCACCGCACCGACCGCTTGCACATTGGGAGCCTGTCCCTGAAGCACCACCGACACCCTCCCGCTCTGGGCTTCATTGCGATACATCCCGGCCGGGGCATTGAAGTGGTTCACCACCACATCCAAATCGCCGTCATTGTCCAAGTCGCCCAAAGCCATACCGTGGCTGACCCCGTCGAAATCGAAGCCCCAGGCCGCGCTCGAATCCTCCATCACCGGCAGGCGATCCATGCCGGAAGCGCCGCGGTTTCGGAAGGCCCGCAAGGGCACCGACAACCTCGGGAAGCGCTGGCGTTCCCGAAAGAGTTGGGCGTCGGTCCGCAAACCGGTCCGCCGGTAAGCCTTCAGTTGCTCGGCGATATCGAGGTCCCGCGAACCGCGTTCCTGGCCGGTGGTCACCAGCAAGTCCGGAAAACCATCCAAGTCCACATCCATGAAGGCCGGGGTCCACGACCAATCCGTCGCCGTGATGCCCGTAAACGCCGCCATCTCGGCAAACGAACCGTCCGGTCGCTGCACGAACAGCGTGTTGGCATCGTGCTGGGTTTGAGACAACGGATCGGCCGGATCGATGGCCACCGTGGGAGACCCATCGAGCAAGGTCAACCGGCGCACGGGGTCGGGACTAAGCATGTCGAGCACGGTGAAGTCCCAGCGGCCGTCCTGATTGAGGTCCGCGAAATCAACCCCCATCGAAAACAAACTCGTGTGCCGCACCATCGCCGGCGGTGCGGCCCGGAAACGCACTTTCCCGCCACCGCCCTCGTTGAGCCAAATCCGATCGGGCGACTGGAAATCATTGCAAACGTACAAGTCCGGCTTCCCATCGCCATTGAGATCGCAGAACTGGGCCGCCAATCCCCATTCGAAGGGAGGATGCGGAAGGGGTTTGCCTGCGGCATCCAGGAACGCGCCCTCGGTCCAGGGCACGGCCACCCATCCGGTGCCTCGATCATTCCGGTACAGGACATCGGGTTCTCCGAGTTCTTCGATGCCTCCGGAGCCGTTGACCTCAAAGCGATTGGTCAGGTCGGGCGCTGAAGTTGGACGGCCATCGATGGTGGCCACCACGGTTCGATCTCCCTCGCGCCGAAATGTGGCCCGCGCATTGGGCATGTCCATCAGGGCCTTCTGGCGGTAGTTGGAGACATACAAATCGATCCAGCCATCGCCATCCACGTCGGCCAACGCCAGCGAATGCCCCCCGCGCGCAGAGACCTGAGGAAAGGGGCGCAATCGAAACGATCCCTGCCCGTCATTGATCAAAATGCGCACCCCATCGGCATGGGTGTTGAGGACCAGATCGGGCCGGCCATCCCCGGTCACATCGGCGGCGGCCACACCCGTCACATCCCCGCCGAGAGATTCCAGTCGCTGCGGGAAGGCCTTGTCGGTGATGTCCTCAAAGCGCCACTCGCCCCGATTGCGCCACAGCGAGGAACGGCCACCGGCGGCCCCGAAGAACACATCCAGGAGTCCATCCCCATCCACATCGGCGACAGTCACCCCGGACCCGTCGAGCAGCAGTTGGTTGGTGAGGTGTCGTGCAGCGGGAACGGTGTTGGAGAAGGTGACGCCGGTCTGGGTGGCTTCGAGGCGCAGGAAACCCACTCGACGCGACGGTTGCTCCGCCATGAGCGCCGCTGTCACCCAGCCGGAGATCAGCCAAACAACCCAAGCGCCCCACGGATTCAGGACGCAAGCACGGCTGAGCACGGGCCAAGGATTCATGCCTTCGAGGAGCGGGGATGTGCGAAGAGCATAGTCACCGCCCACACCCGCAGCCAAGCCCACGGTTCAGAGACCGGACCTCTCCGGTGAATCTCAGGGTTGGGTTCCGGAGATTCCGCGGGTAGCGTGAGGCACCACGTACATGAGCATCCTTGGAATCGGCATCATCGGCTGCGGCGGAATCACCCTGCAGAACCACCTCCCCGGCCTGGCTCTTTGCCCCGACGTCCGCGTCGCCGCCCTGTGCGACAGCGATGCCGGCACCTTGCAACGGGCCAGCGCGGCCACCGGATGCACCGTCACCACCACCGACTACCACCAACTGCTGGCCCGCGACGACGTGCACGCGATCATCATCGCCACGCCCAACTTCCTGCACTTCCCCATCGCCATGGCCGCCATCGCGGCCGGCAAGCACATCCTTTGCGAGAAGCCCATCGCCATGGCGGCCGAAGAAGCCCGCACCATGGCCCGGGCCGCCGACGCGGCGGGCGTGCGCCACATGACGGCCTTCACCTACCGCTTCGTGCCGGCCATGCGCTACTTGCGCCACCTCATCGACCAGGGTGATCTCGGCGAGCCTCGTCATTACCGCTCCTGCCGACTGCAAGACTGGGGCACCCGCAACCTGGGTTGGCGCATGGTCAAGAAACTCGCCGGAACGGGCGAACTGGGTGACATGCTCAGCCACCGCATCAATTTCGCCCATCACCTGATCGGCCCCATGAAGCGCATGGTGGCCCACGTCAAGAACCTCACCCCGATTCGCTACGGTAAGCCCAACGACACCGACGACTGGGTGGGCATCCTGGCCGACTTCCACAATGGTGCCACCGGCGTGCTGGAAAGCTCGAAGCTGGCCAGCGGCCGCAACGAGAGCTGGCGCAGCCTCGACTACGTGGAAATCAACGGCAGCGAGGCCAGCTTCGAGTTCACCACCGGCAAGTGGAACGAACTGCAGTTTGGCAAGCTCGGCGGACCTGGCATGGCTCCCCTGTCCGTGCCCCGCGAATTCTGGGTATGGCCCGGTTCACCGCGCGATCCGGGGGTGGGCGATCCGCTGGTGTCCTTCCGCTACGATCAGGCCGTGGAATTCATCCACGCTATCCGCGAACAGCGCCCGTGCAGCGTCACCTTCCATGACGGTGCCCAAACCCAGGCCGTCATGGACGCGGCCTTGCATTCGGCCGCCACCGGATCGTGGGTCGACTTGTAACCGTTGCTTTCCGTGAACCCGGCCGAGGCCCTCGCCTACCTGCACCAGTTGAGCCAATTCGGGTTCCAACCCGGATTGGACTCCACCCGACGTCTGGCGGCGGCGGTGGGCAATCCGCAAGACCGCCTGCGCTTCATCCATGTCGCTGGGACCAATGGCAAAGGCTCAACCTGCGCGTTCCTCGAAAGCATGTACCGGGCGGCCGGGTTCCGGACCGGACTTTACACCTCACCCCACCTCGTGCGCTTCGGCGAGCGCATCCAGGTGGGCCGACACCCGTTGCCCGAAGAAACACTCGCCCGTCTGGTCTCAGAGCTGCGGCAGCGGATGCCCGCCGACCTGACTCCCACCTTCTTCGAATTCACCACGGTCGTGGCCCTCATGGCCTTCGCCGAGGCGGCCGTCGATGTGGTGCTCTGGGAGACGGGGCTGGGCGGGCGGCTCGATGCGACCAACATCGTCACCCCGCTGGCCTCGGTCATCACCTCCATCGGATTGGACCACATGCAAGTGCTGGGCGGCACCGTGGGTGAAATCGCCGCCGAGAAAGCCGGCATCATCAAGCCTGGCGTGCCGATCCTAACCTCGGTGGATCGGGCCGATGCTCTGGCCGTGATCCAATACCGGGCCCGGGAACTCGACTCCCATTGCGTGGTGGTAGACGCAGCCGCCGTCAGTCGAATGACTTGGCCGGTCTCTTTGCTCGGGCCGCATCAGCGCGTGAACGCCACCCTGGCCGTGGTCACCGTCCGCCTACTCCGCGCCTTCTTCCCGGTCTCCGACGAACACCTAACCCAGGGTCTGGCCCACACCCTATGGGCGGGCCGCATGCAAGTCTTTCAACGCGGCGAACAAACCTGGCTGCTCGATGGGGCCCACAATGCGGATGGCGTGGCCGCCTTCCGACGGGCGCTGACCGACCACTTCCCGGACCGCCACCCCGTGATGGTGTTGGGCATGCTGCGCGACAAGGCGTGGCGCGAGATGGCCACCCACTTGGCTCCAGCCGCCTCCCGATTGGTCATCGCCCCGGTCTCCAGCCCACGCACCGTTCAAGCCGAAGAACTCCGCCAGACGCTTCAGGAGGCCCGGTGCGGGAGGGCCGTCCGCGCCTGCACCAGCGTGGAAGAGGCCCTTCGCGCCGTCGCCCGCGAACCCTTCGTCGCCGTGACCGGATCCCTCTATTTCATTGGGGAAGTGCTCGAGCAGCTTGGATTGGCCGATCCGAACGACCTCAACAGCCCCACGGATTCTTCCGGATCGAGCGAATCCTCCGGCACTCATGCCACGGGCGACACCGGAGCCAACCAACGCCAACTCAATGAGTGGGCGCCGCCTCCACCTCACTGAGAGCACCCGAGAGAACGAGGCTGAAACCGATGTTGCTGCTGCGGAAATCCGGGACACTGCGCCCCCGATAGGCCGATCGGCAGCAGCGAGCTGCATCACTCCAACCACCGCCTCGATAGACCCGGAAGGTGCCGAAGACAGGCCCAACCGGATGGTTCAAGGGCTCGAATGGATACTGGCTATACCAGTCGAGACACCACTTGCCCACATTGCCGTGCATGTCGTGAAGTCCCCAGGCGTTGGGTTGCAAAGCACCCACCGGATGGGTCTGCCTATTGGAATTGATCTGATACCAGGCCACCGAATCGATCGGCCCATGGAACATCTCGGATTTGCGGGCGCGACAGGCGTACTCCCACTGAGCCTCTGTGGGCAGGTCCCAGCGCCAGCCGGCGGTGATGAGCGCCGATTTGTGGTGGAAATCGGTCAATCTCCGAGCGAACTCCCGAGCCTCCTCCCAACTGACTTGTTCCACGGGCCGATTCCAGCCCCGGAACGCACTGGGATTGTAGGGCATAAGCAGAGACCACTGCGCTTGCGTGCACGGTGTCTCCGAAAAGAAAAAACCGTCAGGCAAGGTGACGCTATGCAGCCCCTCATCCGGCTCGCGATCCGGTTCGTGGATTGAACTGCCCATGAGAAATCGCCCCGGCGGGATCCAGCGGGCTGCCAAAGTCGTGACAGTGCTCCCCGGCGGCAACGGGAATTGTTTTTGTGAACCTGCAGTTCCCCGATAGGTGGTGATCACCTCGCCCAGACCGTTGAGAAACTGGTACTCTTGCTCGTGGTCGACATGGTGCACTCTGCGCAGGTGCTCCCGGGCAGGACCACGGCGCTGCACCGGCGCCTCCAACAACACTGCCAACTCGCTCGAGCTAGCCGCCGGCAGGCCTGCTTCTTCGGCTGGCCCCGATTCCGCCACCTCTTCGGTCCATTCTTTGATCACCGTCCGCCGCGCCTCAAAAAAAGAATTCCGCAGCAAGTCACGGTCTTCCGAGTAACCGAGCTCGAAGTACCGCTGGAAGTCGAGCAACCCTCGATCTGGCGCGCGTTCCGCCAAATCGACCACGCGTTGAGCGGCAGGAGTTTCAGCCAATTCAGGGCAATCGCCCATCCACTGCCGAATGCGTGAAGCGACCGGAGACACCTCAGACTGGATCTTGGCCAATTGCTCCTCACGCAAGGTGCTGAGGAATGCCTCCAGCTTTCCGGCATGTCGCTGAAAATCCCCATCCGCGGCCGCCTTGAGCAGCAGGATCCGGCCTGAGAGGGGCAGCCATCGAAGTGTATGCAACGCCGGATCGACCTCACCTCGGGCCACGCGGAATTTGGCCGATTGGAATTGGGCTTCCGCGAGATCCACGTCCAGATCACGGGCCTCGTCGGTGTAGCCCACCGCGGCCCGCATCCGACGATCCGGATCGCCATTGTCACGGACATAGGCTGCCCACCCGGCCCCCAGAAGTGCACGGGCCGCATCCAAACGGTACTCGCTGCGGGCATGGCGCGCCGCCATGAGGAAAGACTGCTCGGCCTCGGCCGGATTGATCAGCCGGGGATCCGTATTGTTGTCGGACCCGAGCAGCACCAGAGCGCGAAGCAAGTGGATCCGCCAAGCGAGCCTTCCGGCCACGTTCAGATTGGGTCCGATGTCCAGAGCTCGACCCAGAACCTCCAAACTTTCTCTGAAGCGCCGCTCCAGAAAAGCCTCTCGGGCGACCTGGAACAGCGAGACCGCCTCGGACTGGGCCTGAGAACGCGCTCCCACCATCAATTCTTCCACCGGCACCAACATGCCGCCCATGGAAGCCAACACTTCTCCACGGCTCCACGTGAAGGCTGCTGAAAGGCGCATTCCGGTGGGATCCAACAAACTGTTGGTTGGGTGCACCAAAGATCCGAAGATCGCCACCAATGAATCCGGGGATCCGATGAGCCGAAGTGTGGACTCTGGCAACCCGGCAACCAGAGCCCGAACGATGGCAGTGGGTCCATCGCCTGCGACACGAGACCGATCTGGATCTCGCAAATACTCCAACCAAGAAAGGCCACCGGTGGGAGAGCTGCTGAAATTCCAAGTCGGATTCGGCATGGCAGAGCACTCCAATCCTCCCCGAAAAATTTTTGATCCTCGCAAGGGGGACCGGGAACGACTGGAATCTGAACAACCATTACCCTCTTATCGATATGTTCAAGCCCAATTAGCAGGCCTAACTCAACCCAAACCCCTTGAATCAAGATTGATTTAACAACAACCACATAGGTTACGGCTTCAAGTTGAAGTGCCTTTTGACGACTCGTCTTGATCGAGGAATTTCAGCAAAGCCTCCAAAAATGAAACCGCCTGGGGTTCCATGGCGACGATATGCATAAACTCGCGAATCAAGGCACGCTGCCGCCCGGTCAACATTTCCAAATCAATTTTCAGGCTTCTATCGAATCCCGTCTTACCCAATTTCGATTTGGCTCGAATCACCACTTTGGACCGAAATTCCAACGGGCAAAGGTCTTGAAGGTAGGCCACTACCAATGGAGTCATCTGAGTTTCGGGAAGCGCTCTGGCCAATCGATGGACAGTGGCACGGTCAGGCATCGACAACCCTGCGCATTGTCGGCTCACCACGCTTTGATCGATCCCTACAGAACGAGCGAATTTCAGTTGGCTCCCTTCGAAATCACGGTCAATTAGCGATGCCAACACCTCTGAAAAAAAACTCACTTCAAGTTTATGACAGGTTTATCTGCTGCCTGCAAACAAGCGTATTTCGCATAATTGCTGTAGGGCCATTGTCTATTGATCATTAAAAAAAGAACGGTGCGGTAGACTCAAAGAGGCCAAAAAAATGCCCCAAGGGCACCACCAACCCACCCCGGGCCGAGGGCCAGCGCCCGCGTGGTCAGCAAACCGCGCTGATGTCGATGCCCCGGGGTTGCCTTCGCCCCCCTGAAGCCCACCTTGCGGCAACGCTGCCCCTTTGCAGGCAATTGACGACGGAGATGACCTCCGGTTGCCTTGGGCCCGATGCAACGCCCCCTCGCTTTACTCCTCGCCTGGACCTCGCTGATGCCTGTGTTGACGGCCGAAGAAGTCGTCACCTTGGATGGCCGAACCTTCCGCGAGGCGACCGTTCGGCGTCTGGATGAAGACCGCCTGGAACTCCAACACTCCGGGGGGCGGACGAATCTGTTTTTCTTCGAGATGCCCGAACCGCTGCGACGACGGCTAGGTTTCGACACCGAGTCGGCCTTGAAACGACTGACGCTCGAAAACTCCCGCCTGCGAGGCACCCCCCTTCTCCCATCGGCTACGGCGAGTCCGACATCCGATTCCGCCACGACCCAAGCCAAGCCGATGACAGCTCCCCAGCTCTTGGCCGCGGCCAAGCCCGTGTTCGAAGCCCTCCAAAATGCGCGGTGGTCTGGCCTCGTACCTCCGGCCCCGGCCTCCCAACTGCCGCCAGTGACCACCGCTCAGGACATCAGCGTTTGGGAACTGGTGAATCACTACCGCTCCGATCCCCCGGCGGCCAATGCGCGGTATCAAAAACGCTCATTCCGTATCACGGGCGTGGTGGAGCGAATGGAGCGGGGCATCGTCAGCCGCAATGTCCGGGTCTTCCTGGAAACGCCAGACCCCGCCGTGCGACCGGTGTGCGAATGGCGCATCGACGACAAGATTCCTGCCTTCCACACCCGCCGCGACGGGCGGACGTTGATCGCCGAGAACAACCGCTCGAAGTGGCAACTCCTCGAAGCCGGCCAGACCGTGACCTTCGAAGTGCGTTGCGCCGGGATGGAGGACGGTTTGGTGGAATTGAAGCAGGCCCGCTTGCAGCCCTGAGCCATGGATCCATCGATCCCGCAAGGGCCCGATGTTGGAAATAGCAGCGAACCATTGCGGACCATTCCCCGCCGAAGGCGCCTCTACCGGGGAGGCTCGTCGACCTCGGCCGTGACCGTAATCTGGACGGCGGCATCCAGCGGCATGTCGGAAACCCCGATGGCCAACCGGGCATGGGCCCCGCGGGCACCGAACACCGCGTTGAAGAGGTCGGACGCCCCATTGAGCACTTGCGGATGCCCACGGAATCCCGCGGCGCAGTGAACATACCCTTCCACGCGCACCAAACGACGGACCCGATTGATGTCCCCGCCAGCAGCCGCCTGGAGCTGGGCCAAGGCGTTGAGCGCGCACTGTCGGGCCGCTTGATACCCCTGCTCCACCGTGAGTTCGGCACCGAGCCGGCCTGCGTAAGCCATCACGCCGTCGCGCCAGGGCAACTGCCCCGAAGTGAACACCCAATGCCCGGTACGCACCCACGGCTCATAGGCGGCCACCGCTCCCGGTGCCGGCGGCACGACGATGCCCAAATGGTTCAAGGTTTCGGTGACAGTCATCGCGTTGCCCATGCTCTCAATGCGGTTCCACGACTCAGGCCGCCGACGCCGCCGGAGCCTTCGCTACACCGCTCGCGGTCGCCGAAAAACTCCGCCAATTGGCCTGCGGAATGAGCCCCAGCGCGATGAGCACGCATTGGCTGCCCACAAACACCATGAGCGCCGTGAAGGCCCCACTCATGAAGCCGTAGCTGTGGAGGCCCACGCCCAGCAAGTTGGTACCGAACCAAGACCAACTGGTGACGATGTTCCCGAAGATCGCCAGGTTCATGATACCGCGCTCCCGAACCATGCCACCCCAGCGGGCGTGCAAGATGAGCGCATTCCACAGCACGATGATGAGGGCCCCGTTTTCCTTGGGATCCCAGCCCCAAAAGCGCCCCCACGACTGATCGGCCCAAATGCCGCCCAGCACGGTACCCACGAAGCTGAACAGCGTGGCAAAGCACAAGATGCCATAGACCATGCGCGAGAGGCTCTTACCCATGTCGGCGGTCATCACCTTCGTGAAGAATCCGAGCACCACGTACAAGATGGCCAAGAAGCCCGCGACGTAGGTGGCTGCGTAGCCCAGCGTCACGATGACCACGTGGGTCGCCAGCCAGAAGTTGGTGTCGAGCACCGCTTGGAGCATCACCATGGTGTCACCGCCGAGTGCGAGATTGTGAGCCACGATCTGGGTGGAGAAACCAATCACGGTGGCCACTGCCAACCCGATGGCGTTTTTCCAGAACGATTCGAGGATCAACCCGAGGCCCACCGCACCCCAGCCGATGAAGATGGCCGAGCTGTAGAGATTGGTCACCGGCGGACGTCCCTCGAGCCACATCCGGGCGATGAGCCCCAGCGTGTGGACCACGAAGGCTAACTGCACCAGATGCAGAGACGTCTTGCGGCTCCATTCGGCGAAGTTGAACCAGAACCCGCAGCCGAAGAGGAAGGCCACAATGTACAGCGAGGCCGCCTTCGAAAACGGCGCAAAGCCATTGTAAAGCTGCTCGCGCGCAGACTTGGTCAGGGCCTTGCCCAGGCGAAGCGACTCCAAGTAAGTCTGATAACTGGCCACCGCGGTATTGAAGCCCGCGACCTGACTCGCGCGGAAGGCGTCAGCCATCGCCGCCCAATGTCCCACCGCCGGCGACAGCGGCCGGGTGCCAGCCGTTCGGATGCCCTCGGCGACGGCTTCAGGCGGGAGTTCGGCCTTGGGAACGCGCATCAGGTGCTTGAGCAACGGCGCCCCGAAGCTCGGCTCCAGCAAGGCCTCGCCCATGCGCTGCCAGGCAAAGGAATCGCCCCCGTTCGCCGGAGGGATCAATAGCGGCGGCTCGCCCCGCAGCGTCACGAAATACCGCTCGGCATGTCCAAACACCTCAGTCAGCGCATTGGTGTCGAACGCATCGGATCCTGTCATCCGCTGTTGGAAGGCCTTCACGCCCGCCGGGATGGCCTTCTGATAGTCAGCAATTTCCGCAGCAAAGCGAACCGTGTCTTGCGGGTGCACCGTGTTCTTGAGGCGCAGGTACAGGGTCATGGCCTCGTACAACCCCAGGGTGGCGTTGTCGAAGGCGTTGCGGAGCGACGAATCCTTCTTGGTCTCCTGGATGTTCCGGGCGCTTTCCTCGATTTGCTTGAGGCCTGTCTCGCCGAACTGGTTCCATGCGTAGTGCTTGCCGTCTTCGCCGGCTGCGGGGTTGGGCTCGGGCAACTTGAGCATCGCCTTGAGCTCCGGGTGATCCACACGGAAGACCTTCCAGCCGTCAGCGGCCTCAGGCCGGGTCATGAGCGTCAGCAACCATTCGGTGGCCGAGATGATCTTGGGCCGCTCGTACCATGCCTTGGTCGGTTCGAGGTTGGCGGTGTCTTTTTCGCGAATGCGGGTCAGTGAATTGCGCGCCAGCGAATCCAGGGGCTGCAGGCGGCCATTGAAGACCACAGGCAGGCGGCCAAACGCCCCAAAGGCGTACTCGGGGTCACGCCGGGGCATCAGGGCACCCAGGATCCAAAGTGCGAAGATCGCCGTGATGATCAGGGGAAGGCGTTTTTTCATGGTTCAGGCGGTGCGCGTTGAGAGGAATCCGTTTCCAGCAATGGAGTTTCAGGCGGCCCGGGGCTTGCGCCGGGCGATGAACTTCGTGAGGTGCATGAGGAACTGAACCAGCAGGCCCACGCCCACCAGAATGCAGCCGAGGTAAGGGGTGACCCACGACGGGTTGCGCACCACCTGCAACGCACTGGTGCCACGCCCGCCGTCAGCCAACTGCTCCTTGCCCATTTGATACTGGAAGAAGGTGTAGCCGCCGTACCGCAATGGTGAATTCATGTAAATGTCCACCTCGCGGTCTTCGTGGGACTCGGTGTTCCGCAACCGCACGCGACTCTGGAAGTTCTTCGGGATGTCCGTGCCTGGGTAGGTTTCGTGGGTGGTCTTGAGCAACGTCAGGGCAAAGGGTTTGTAATCGCGCACCGGGCGGTACTCGAGGCGCCACTCCGTTCCCTCCACGGTCACTGCCTGGGACTTCAATTCTCCGGACACAGCCCAGGTTCCGAGGCTCGATGGCCCTGAAAGCTCGATCACCGCGGCCGGCACATTGCGGGCATCCATGGTGCGCGTGGCTGGTTGCTCATCGATGACGATCCGGGCGCCCACGCCTTGGGTCGCCGCGGGCGGGCGATTGGAGTCCATCACCGGGGCGCGCAGGCGGATCCGGGCATTTTCATAGGCCTCCTTCACCCGGATGGCAAAGGGCAGCAACTCGTGGCGCAGTTCGGCCCCCGGCTTCAAGCGCACGGCGGGGATGGCCACCACCTGGTCGAGGGTGTTGCTGCCAGCACTGCGGAGCACGGCCAATTCGAAGTCCATCGACGACTCGGAATAGTTCCGCGTGTCCCCCTCGCGGAAGCTCATGATGCTCTCGCGGGCCAACATGTCGGTGGCCAGTTGACCCAGCAGCAGCAAGATGATGCCGATGTGTGTCAGGAAGATGCCGCTCTTGGACCAGGTCCATTTGAAGCGGGTGAAATGGGCCACGATGAGGTTGATGACCAGCATCGTTCCCAACAGATATCCGCCGGGCAGCGGCACCACCGGGAAGGCCGATCCGTGCGGCGTCCAGTAGGCGAACCAACTGCGGAAGTAGCGCTCCTGGGCCACATAAAGACCATCGCTGGTTTGGCCCAACGTCCCGAAGAACACCACGACGACACCCAATCCCAACAGCACCACGGTCAGGCGCAGGGACGACAGGAACTGGAATACCTTGGAAAGCATGGACAAAGGTTCGGACGGTGGCCGATCGGGTTTGATTGAATCAATTCTTTGAAAGTGCGCCGGAATCGTTCGTTTCTCGAAAGGACGAGAGGTTTACCCCCCAATTAGAAGCGAACCGAGCGCACGAACTTCTCGAAGGCTTCGCGGTTTTGGACGGCGACCGAGGAGGGCGCTGTCATTTTGAAAAACCACGAAACCCCGTCCCGGGCGACGATCGCTCCGAGGATGGTTTTGTCGGCGCCCTTCAATTCGACCCAAGTGCCGCTGTCACCACCGGCCGTGGTCAAGGCCGTCGAATTGGCAGCCAAGGCCGAGGTTTCCAATGGTGCCAAGCCCACTTGGCCACGCCAGCGGTTCACATTGGCCAGGAGCCCGCCGCCATCGCCGTTGAGCTTGCTGATGGACACATCGCCATTGCCGGCGGCATCTGGGATATCAAAGGACGCCAAGCGCATGGGCTTCGGGCCGGCGGCTTTCCAGCCGGAGGGCACCTGCCAATTCGGGAGACCATCGGTCCCACCGCCAGCGACCGAACCGGACGAGGCAGTTGAGCCCGCCGGAGCGGCCGAGGCTGTACCGGACACCGGGGCCGCCGAGGCTACCGAAGGCGCCTCGGGAGCCGGTTCGGCGCTGCCGCCGCTGCCGCCACCCGTATCGACTGACTTCAACCAGGCCAGGAACTGGGGCTTCTGCTCGGCCACCAGCGCATTCTCGCCGGTGATCTTGAAGAACACGGTCATCTCACCGGCGGGCAAGATGGCTGCCAGCGTGCGTGCGGCATACTTGCCGTCGAGCACCGCCTTCTTGCCGTCCAACTCGTACACCACCACCTGGCGATTGCCGGCCGGGATGAGGGAACGCATACCAGCCAAGTCCGCTTCGGTCGCCGGCTCCAACCCGATCTGGTCGCGCCAGCGGTTGACGTTTTCCAACTCACCCCCGGCACCACCGCCCATGGCCACCACCGAAATATCCGCCGATCGCCCATCCGGACGCTTCACGCCATAGCTGGCCACGCGCATGCCGGAGGCGGGCTTTTCCTCCCAACCGGCGGGCACGGTCCACGGGACGGCCGGCCGTTCCGAAGCGCCGGCCTCGGCTGCCGCAGATCGAGAAGACGCGGAGCCAGAAGCGGGGGAAACCGAAGCATCTTGAGGCGTGACACCCCGAGCATCGGCGGCGGCCACCGGCGCGGCATCCTGAGGAGCCTGATACACCCGGACCTCATCCTTGCCGCAGCCCGCGGCCATCCAGGCCAACGCCGAAACCACTGTCACCACTGTGAAACGCATATCGACAGTCTGGACGCATGCGGCAATCCGGCAAGCCACGACTCCGAATCCGACTAGGACTCCGGCGGGATGTACTTGCGGACAGTCAGGTACACGAGCCCACCAATGGCGCTCCAGGCCAAGTTGAGCGTGTAGCCCAGCAACGACAGCGACAGGGCCTCGGCCGGCTTGATCCCGAACCCGGGAAATTCTACCGCCAGCAAGCCGACGAAGAGATGCTCGCGGACGCCGAGGCCACTGGGGGTAATTGGCAGCGCGGCCAGACACACCACCGCCGGCACCACGAACCACAAGTTCCATCGAGGAATTTGCAATCCCAACCCAGAAGCCAGCGCCGCAAAGGTTCCCACGATGGCCAAATTGATGGCGATCGACAGCAAGGCGCTCCGCCAAAGAAATCCCGGATTGCGTCCAAACAGCCGGCACGAAGCCAAGGCACGCAAAGGGCCCTTCATTTGCGGGAAACGGCTCATCCATCGGCTCAAACGACCCTCTTCAGAAAGAATGTCCGTAAAGAACCCGGCACCGGCACACACCATCGCCACGACCATCATGCCAAAGATCGCCAGACCAACGCCGTCATAGCTACGAAACCGCAGGAAGAGCGGGCCATTGGGAATGGCGAAGAAGACGGCAAACACCAGCAAGGCCAGGATGCCAATCAGGCGGTCCACGAAGACCGTGAGCGCCGCTTCCGCCTTCTTGTGATGGGTGCTCCGTGCGGCCGCATAGGCCTTCCAAACATCCCCTCCGGTGGATCCCAACAGAAAGGCATTGAAGAAATGGGCCACGAACGAAAGCCGGGTCACCTCGCCCAGAGGCAACTCCAGACCCTGGACCCGAAGGGCTTCCCGCCAACGAAGCCCCCCCAGAAAAATCAGGGCACCGCAGAGGCCAAAGGCCAGGCCCAGACTCCCGGAATCCAAACGCCGGGCCGTCTCCAGAAGCTTCGCAGGGCTATGGGTCCAAGCGTATTGACGCTGCTCCCAACGCCCCATGGTATTCCAAGCCTCGGGCTTGCCCTGGGCCAGAAGGTCGATCTGCGCCTCGTTGCAAAAGATTCTGTGGAAGATGGCCGCCAAAAGCAGTCCACAAACTGCCAGGCGAATCAATTGCACCAGCGTTCTTCGAGAGGAGTTGTCGGGACGGGAAGCCATTCGAACTACTCCGGCCCCCAGACCGATCGGATATGGGCGTGACCCTTGCTGACATCTTCCGGCGCCACCCCGGGATTCAATTCTATCACCTTGATATGCTCCGGGCCCACGAACGGCTTGAGGGCGTCATAATCGATGACACCCGCACCCGGAGGGGCATGATCGTGGGCTCCATCGGGCGTGAGCACCACGTCATGGATGTGCAAACCACCCAAGCGCTCGGACAAACTCTCCAAGTGCATGCGGTGGTCGATGAAACCCATCTGGTGCTTGATCTGGGCATGTCCGCAGTCATGCCAGTAGCGGACGTTGTCCGGCAACTGGTCGAGGAAGAAAAGCATGTCGTGGTCGAAGGGGATTTCTTCGACGGATTCCCGATTCTCGATACCCAAGAGGAGGTTTTTCTCGCCCGCCACCTCGGCCAATCGGCGGATCATGTCGACCGCCAACTCCATGGGCTGCTCCTTGCGGGCTTCGCGACGCTGCTCCAACTCGGCCAGTAGCTTGACGTACTTGGGGGAGTCCTGCTTTCCGGCCGCGGCGAGGGCCTCAAGCTTGTCTTGATAATGGGGATCTCCGAAGAAACCGGAGAGATCAACCGCCCCGGAGTGCAACACGATCAACTTGGCCCTGAGGCGTTCGGCCGTCTCGATGGTCTTGATCGAGTGCTTCCATGCCAAGTCGCGCTCCCGCTTTTCGGAGGCCGAGAACTTGAAGAGATTCGGCGCGGCGTGGTTCACGCCCATGGGCAGCGGGCAGAAATTGTGCAGGGTGCTGATCTTGATCACGCCCGCTTCCACGGCGTCGATGATTCCTGGCACCAGGCTGACGCGGACACCGTGGCTCAATTCGGCGTACTCGAAACCGAGGTCTCGGATCTCCCGCAGCATATCGCCTCCGTCTTGATGGCGGCTCGAATTCCAGCAGGTGGATAGAGAATACATGATGTGAAGTCCTTCGGCTCTACAGTCAGGGATCCAGACTCCTGTCCGGAAACAAAAAGGCCGAATGCGTTCACGAAGGAAAGCATTCGGCCCTGTTTAATGCAAATCGCCTTACAGCGCGTCACCTCGCCATCGACCATCAAAGGTCGGCATAACGGGCAGACAGCATCGCGGAGAACTTGGAAACCTTCATCTTACGACGCTTGGTTTCACTGGGCTTCTCGTAATGGCGCTTCATGCGTACGTCACGGAGAGTGTTCTCGCGGTCCACCTTCTTCTTCAGGCGGCGCAGCGCGCGATCCACGGGCTCGCCCTTCTTCAGTTTGACTTCGCTCACTTCAAAATTCAGCTCCTTCCCGGACCTGGCGGAAACTCCTTTCAGAATCTTCCGCATTCAGGCTCACGGCCGAGGCACCTCGGCACCTCGAACCACTGGTCGAGGCATGGGCCTGGCGACCAGAGCCGTGAACAAAGCCTGTTTTGCCGCGGATCTGCAACGGGTTTTTCAGAGTTTCACCACAATCCATTCCGACCCAAGTCAGGCTCGAAGGCCGCAATGGCACGCCTCAACCAACACCGCATCGAGGGCCAAGTTGAGACTCCATGGCAACGTCGCTCGAAAAACCTCGAGTACAATCTCCCTATCGGGGACCGCATCTGGAGCAGCTCAAGATGGGCGAGAATTGATCCGCAACGGCGCGCCAAACGGCATCGAGTCCGAGATCAGCCAATCCACCGGGATGCGACACGGTCTGAACCCCGGGACCACCGGGCTTCCAGACCGACTCGTTGGAAGGCCCCCACAAGGCCAGGCATGGAATCCCCACAGCCGCCGCAAGGTGGGTGATCCCGGAATCATGCCCGAGGAACCCCCGGCAACGGGAGAGTTGTTCGGCCACCGATTCCAGAGGACGGCCTCTCAAAACCTGACGTCGCGCCGGCGGAATCAACCGCTCCAGGCTGTCGAGGGCCTCGGCCTCGGCCTCGCCGCCGATGAGCACCAACCCCCAATGGGTCTGGGCCACACAACGGCTGACCAAAGCCTTCCAGCGCTCCAACGGCCAATTCTTGCGAGCGCTGCCGCTGCCCGGGTGCAGGGCGATCCAACCTTCCATACCCGGCCCCATCCCGGCCCAGCGGAGGCGGGGCACCGGGTCGGCATCGAAGATCGCCAGGCGTTCCAAGGGCGCGAGCAATTGGACCGATGCGGGAACTCCGGTCGACTCCTCCGGACGGTGGGGACCTTGGATGACCTGGGCGCAGGTCACGCGAGCGATGTTGTCGCGGAAGAGCTCATCCGGATCGTACAGAAAACTGAAGATCACATCGAAACGGGCAAAGCGCTCCGACTCCATTGGATCGAGCGCCCCGTTGCGGGCAAAGAATCCTGCCAGTGGCCGCGATTCGATGGCGTGCGCCGCGTCCGCCAAGCCAGCGCGGACGGCCAGTGTGGCCACCTGCGGGTAGGCCAACACCTCGAGTCGGGTGTGGGGGAACTGGTTCCGCAGTGCGGCCAACACGGGCAGCGTGACAATGAAATCGCCCAAGGCCCCTCCGCGAATGACCAGGATGCGCCCACGCTGGGAAGAAGCGGGAGTCGAAGCATCGACAGTCATTAGACAACGGGACTACCGGAGAGCCTCCGGCGAGGCA
>Ga0247843_1004787_pt1 | contig 19806 bp, 18 predicted proteins | sample LaCruzMarch2017__FD_192420 | JGI IMG/M metagenome (GOLD analysis project Ga0247843, IMG submission 192420) | Freshwater microbial communities from meromictic Lake La Cruz, Castile-La Mancha, Spain - LaCruzMarch2017_8m | ecosystem: Environmental > Aquatic > Freshwater > Lake | place: Spain...
GTGTATTTGATGCATTCAACACCAAGAGGCGTCGTGGTACTTCTCCTATCACTAATGAAATGATTCTATTTCTAAAAGAAAACAAGGATCTCTGGGGGGTTGAAGATGTTCACCATGCCAATTTGAATCATTTGTCAGCTAACAAGAATTTGAGGGTGGAAAAAAAATAGCTGAACACGCGGAGATGATGGCAAACAACAATTAGATGTTTTGAAATGTAGCCGGGTGGAGCATCAGCTCCTGTGACCCTAGGGCTAATGTCATGGTATTAGAGTTAGACATAGTTACAGCTATCAACAATTAATCAATTAATTTTAATTTTTAATTTTTTCCAATTAATTTTACCAGCTTTGGCGCAGCCAATCAATCCTTTGGGGGGGTCAGAGAGGCAAAATCAATTAAAATTTAATTTTTTGGGGGTATGGAAGCCAACCAACTACAGAAATCATACGACCTTGATGGATATGAATCCCTTGCACTTCCCGATCTTCCTCCACGCTACCAGCATTTGCAATTGCCAATGGGGTGGTTCGTACCGGGAAAGAACTCCAAACGAAAGCATACAAAGTCCGAAAACGACTGTGAGTTATATGTTTCGTAAACACTCTCTGATTGCTATAAACACAACACCTCATTCGACTTTCCTTTTACAGCAGCAATACCCTTACTTGAACAGACACGGATAATCGCGGCAAATTATAAGACCATCGACAAGGAAACCAAAGAGTATTGCTGCACGGTTTCCAATTTGATCAAACAAAGGCACAGTCTGCTAATCACAAGTGAAATGCAGCTACTACAAGAAGTCCAAGAAGGACCACATCAGAAGAAGATTAAGACGAAGAAGAACACCGTGAAAAAGTTGGTGCAGAGGGTGGTAGCAAGTCCAAAAGAGCCACAAGTAGCGACTGTCAAGACAAATCGTGATACCGAACAAGCACTAGCACTCGATGTGCCACCAATTGTCTATGACATTCAGCACAAAAGTCCGACTGCAACGGATCATGTCAACCAATGGGGAATGACTTCGAACTTGTTGACCTCAGGTAAGTCGTCCATGGACACACCAGGGGCGTTCTACTGTTCAACCCGCACAGATCCAAAGAATAAGATGTTCTGCCTTCCTTTTAGCATCGAGTATCCCAATGTGCAGAGCACACCTAATCGCAGGATTCAAGAGATGGAAAACGCCGCAGATATGATGAGACCGAGTATCATGGCACTGCTGTGCAAAGAAGAAGAGGAATCAAGCCTGATGAACAAAAGTGCCTATCTGATGCCTTGTTGTCAACTAGCTGGTAAAATTGAACCATCGCATCGAACTCATTCCACAGAAGAAGCAGAGGTGCAGAACAGCAATTTATCATATGATTCCGTAGTTCTTGACGAGTGGTCGAGCGAGTATTCAGACATCGAGGAGGACAATATTCTCCTTCCCTTGGGAGGGAAACATTGATTTGCATCACCCTTTCAGCCTTACGAAGTGAATGTTGCTTCCCCGCAACCGACAAGCTGATTGGAATTTGATGGGATCTCATGTAAATGTAACAGTCAAAGATTTAAGCTAGGCACATGTTATCAAATACTTATAGAAAAACAGTAATGGTAACAATAGCCACATGCTTATTCACATCATTGACTCAAATTGTGTTCTCAGAGCCTCTCCGGCGTGGCCGCAAGCTCGGTCACACTGCACAGTAGCAAAACTTTGTCTACGATGCGCTCAAGATTGGGTTCTTTTTTCAGTGCCTCTAACCCAGATCTGTGGCATTTTGCCACCAACGAGTCTTTCCAAGCAACAGCAGAGAAGGTGCGTGGTTTCTTAAGGACATAATCGACGAAGCCAAATATAGTCCCTGGCGAGAGCACTCGAGAAATTTGGCCGCTTTCTAATACGTTACGACGCTTTATTTGTTTCAATCCTGCGCCAGACCGAACCGAAGGTCTACGCTGCGTTTGACTATCATCCATCAAGATAACGACAGACCCGCTCAGTACAACAAAGAATCCGTCTGCTTCAGTCCCTGATGTAAACACAGTATCACCAACATTGTAAAGAATTTCAGAGTGAAAGGCTTTGCCTCGTTTCTCATAATCCATAAGAGCGGCAGCATCGTGTTCCTCCAAGCCAAGAAAGTGAGTGAAAGCGATCAACAGGGAAATACCACTGTCATCTGGCATTGCAGCGAGTCCGAATGATAGCGTATCAGATGGAGCCTCTAAAAGCAGCGTTTTCTCGCAAAATTGTAGTCCTGAAATAAAGCAGCAATCTGAGCTACGATGACAAGAAGCAGTTATATATAAATGCCGATCTCACTCACCTTCATGCAGGTCATTAAATAGGATGATCTTTTCGTTTGATGTCGCAGAGCCTGACGCTAATCCATCGACATCAACATGATGCGCTGCACCATGAGTTTGTAATATCCAATCAATATGGCTGTTGCAACCAGTAGCACAAACGGAAATGTTCCTCCTTGCACAAATTCTGGCAAGCTGTAAGAAGCAGCCCCGGGCAGCAGACGCATCCACGTTGGCGACTAATGCTAGGTCCAGGACCAAAAATCGAGGAGGTGCACACAGTGTTATACGATTACTTTTTATATCGGGCTGATCCCCATTCGCTCGTTCTTTTCTCAAGTCTTTCAATCTTCTGATTCTCGGGGTACCACCAGGCGTGCCTATCGCAATAGACGCAGGAGAGAGAGATGGTGGTATACGAACACTGTTGATGCGTGATGAAGAGCTAGGGTCATTGACCATCGTAATCTCAGTCTTTTCTTCAATGGACACTTGTACTCCTATCTCTTCGAGTACACTGCTAAGAAATTGCATAGATGAACCAAAGAAGACAGAGCCTCTGCATTCAAGAGTAATAATCTTAGGAAACTGAATGCTGTAGATGTGGTTCTCAATGTAGGACCTTTCACGTGGGCTAAAGAGAGCTGAAGAGCGTCGTGACACTCTATTGACGTTGGAAACGATAGCAGTTGTCCGCACAAAGTCGAATATTGCGACAGCAATGCCTAGCCCAATCCCTCCATCAATTCCGACAAGTTGAATTGCAATGAATGTTGCTAACAGCACAACATATTCTGACATGAGAAGCTTGTGTCTCACGTCCACAATCCATTCATACATCAGGTCGATTCCAATGAATACCAGTGTGCTGCCGAGAAAAAAGAGTGGCTTGACAAGGTCATGGGTAAGTGATATCAGGGGAACTTTAGGACAGACAAGGAGATTTATTCTTACCATGACTTCGATGAAGTTTACCGTAGAAAAAATGACAAAGATAAACGAGAGATTAACCAATATTCCGATCCACCTATTATAGGTCGAAAGCAGAAGTGAGGTCATCATTTTGATGTAAATTAAGTCAAACCTTTTATAGCTCTCTTACCTTGATAAGCAGCCTGTTCTATAAGTAAATATAGTTTGAGAGAAAATATAGCTTCCTGCGAACCCACCAAACAGTCCACAGATAAAGTTACTGATTCCGATAGTTATCAGTTCACTATTTGTGTCTAATGCTTCTCCCATGTCCATTGATATGGCAGCAACATCCAAGCAAGATGAGAACGAGACCACAAATACCATCCCTAGTTGTAATAGAAACACATAAGTTCAGACGATTGTCACATGAAAAGCTACAAGTTAACAGCAGCCGCAAATTTCTTACCGGCCCAAGTTGGCACGATTTGCGGTATCAAACTCCAACGGACCAAATTAAAGTGAACTAAATGGAACATATCCTGTACAGGAACAGGAGGCAATGTTTGTCCCACCCAACCTTCCTCACGTGCATCACTTATGCTCATGCCAGAAAAGAAAAGTATCACGTAGAATGAAGTTGGAATTATTACCATTGACAAAGGGAGCATGGCCTCATTGTCACATTTGCGAGCCACAATTGTCAAACATATTCCTGCGAGAATGCCAGGAAATGCCAACAAAAGGTGGTGTGCATTGAAGAGAACTAGCCAATCGGATGGTTTCAATATTGTTGCACCTACACATAATGCAATCCCAGCTTCAAAGCAGAAGTATCCAATGAAGGCTAAATAACCTTTGAGAGATGAGAAACACATAACCAAAGACGACGGTAAACAATTGAACGACAATAAAAGAAACACATGGTAAATTCCTAGAAAATATATACTATTCTCACCACCCACAACTGGCAAAGGAAGATATGCCACAGCATCTGCAAAACGAAACTTTCCAGCCAATATTAGTACTGCACCAAGACATGTCGTGGATAATCCTAACAGGACCACAGTCGTTGAAACAATCTCTATGACCAAACCATTGTCAATATTGTCCATACCACCAGCATCGCTAATCATTTGTGTAGCAATCTTTGTACTCATCGCCGATAAGAATATCAATCCTGCATCCTGGACTTGACCAATAGCAAATGGCAGTGTGGAGAAGAGAGTGAATGCGAATTGATGTACCACTGATGCTAGTATGACAAGTTTGCTCAATGCATTGATATGTGGTTGGAAGACTTCATGTGCAAATATTACGGCTGTAAAGCAGTAGAGACATGGTAGGCACATGATAGAATTGACTATTGAATAAATGATTATATAGATAAAACCTATTGGACAGTGCATAAGAATAGTAGTATTTAATAAATGAGCGATGAGGAATTAAAAAAATGAATAACAATGTGTCTCCGAACACAGAGTGCAAACAAGAACTAAACTCACTATCGCCCTTCTTTGTTTGGTTCTTTTTCGCCTTTGCATTATTCAGAGTAATAGGAGCAGTAATAACGGTTGTGGTATCCACTATTGTTGTATTATCAATAATTTGGGACGATGACGAGGGTGGTTGATGAGGCAACAACAACTGTTGTTGTTGATTATTCTTTGGAAATGAAAACGAAGGCACAATAAGTGGCGTAAATTCATTCACTGCTGCCCCTCCTCGAGCGCCTTCCATAGACCATGCACGATTTCTCCCTTGTCCTATGATTATTGAATCTATAGTTGCATGCCGGTGATGTCGGCCTTCTTCACTTCCATTATTACTCGTTGTACCGGACGTCGTCATCTCTGATATTCTTTATCGGTGTTCGTAGATTTTTGAGCGGGAACACCTCGGCTTCCCGAAGAGACAGCAAACAAAGCTACCTATCAAAGCGTCCTGGCTGTTCTGCCGGCGGAAAACACTCTTGGCCGGGCACCTTGTGGGTGGTTTTAAGAGAGATGCCACCGCTTACATCGACACGAACACTCTTCGAACTACGCGTAGGATCAATCCATACAATCGAAGTCCTACTTCAAATACGTTCATCAGACATCAATTGGTGGAATTCCAACTATATCCAACATGAATGCGAATTGTACAAATTGATCGGACGTAGGATACTTCCGAAGGAATGTCGAGATGAGATTGAGACTGATCGTGCACGACGTTTGCGTGATGGTGAGGCAGCGGAGCAGAAGAAGAAACTGCAACAATCGAGCAAGGTTGACGAGGAAGATATAGTTGTTGGGAAAAGGAATTCAACAAAGCGAAATGCGGTGGCAGAGAACGGTCGTAAGGACACTGTAGCTGGGAAGAAGAGGGGTGGCGGTGCTATAGGGAAGAGGGAGTCGAATACATCAAAGAAACCACGCAGACAGGACGACACAGCTGCCAAGACGACGACGAAGAAGCAATCGTCGAAGAAGAGCAGCAATGGCGCTGCTATTCTTGCTTCGGAATCAACCAAAGAAGAAAAGAAACTCAAACTATTACGTGAGTCGGGGACATGGATTTTGGGTACATCAATACAAATATGTTACATGATTGAAATTATTGATTGGTCATCTGTAGCAACATTAATATTTAGACCCAATGACAATAGTAGTACTGGTAATGATGAGATTGAACAGCAGCAGCAATCTCAAGCATCATCCAAGAAAGATGAGTTGAATCATGAAGATGACGACGATGGAAATAAGATGGTAGTAGTACCACTTGCATCATTCCGTACATGGAAGAAACTACCAAAACGATTGGTACTTTGGGTTTTCCAATTCAATCCAAATGATCCGACGGACCTGAGAACATCTACGGGAGGAGGATTTCCACGTCCAGATTTGTTACCCATTGCTGATATTTTTCGTTCCACCACGGTTTGATCATGGTTCATATTTTGCATACCTAGTATACACAGCAAGGGAGTGTTACTGAAACTGACAATGTTGATTGTGGCTAGTATTACTGAAGAAAAAAGTGGCGTCTAACTTCTGGTAGACTTTTTTCACAAGTAAAGATAAACTTTTTTCACAATACATATTTACACTTCTTAATAGATTGATCCCATACGTCCACTAGAAAATAACAGTCAAGTTCGCTGTAAACTCACGATATGAACTCCTTCTTTCTATAAAATGCCCCCCTGCTTTTCATTCCTCTAAATGATAGTAATTCCATGGCCGTTTTGCCAATACTCTCACCCTACCCTGCTTTGTACCATATACAAAACCATGACCACTCTCGGGATGGAATCTTGCAATGTTCACATCATCATCGGCACATGTTAATGTACAAACATGCTTCATACCCTTCTTGACATTATACAATGAGGTTACCGGGTGTCGCGTTTCTTCACATTCATGTACCGATGGGATATTCTCACGTACACCATACCCCAGTAGACAGTATTCTGCCGTGGGTGAAAGCTTCACACAAGTAACTCCGGCTGACTTGGCCCCATCGAGTGGTGCAGCCTGTAATAGTTTACCAAGGTTGGGATGACGTCGCATACTCTCGGTACGCACAATTTTGGGATTCAATGGTAGTGGTTCACCATTTGGTGGCATCGACGTATCGAGTGACACTGTAACGATGTGTGGTACGTACCGTCCACCCCCCTCCTTGTGAGCCGGATGATTCGCCGCCACGATCGAGAGTGGATGTGGAAAGTGAATTGGCTGAGTGCGTGGCATGTTAGGCATGTTGCGCTTCCCAGGAGGCGATGGTGGTTCGAGTGATGCCATTTGCATGTTCACGTTGGGAGGTGGAGTTCGTGGATCAGGAAAAGTCAGCGATTGTTGCTGACGCGGTGGTGGGGAGGAGGTAGGCGACCGCGAGGGAGAGTAGAATATGATATCATTGTCATCAGCCTTGTCTGGCTTTGCATCTTCTATTCGCTGTTGGCTTTCCATTAATTCCATCGCACTATCAATGCCATCTGGTAACCAAAAATCGGCACATGCAGAGAGAACCTTTCCATCTTGTGATACATCAAACCCTCCATCGTTGTACAGTAACACTCGTGGGATAATTTTCCTTGGCTTTGTAATGAATTGTTGAATTGTTGTGAGAAGCATCTTGTTGAAAACAACAACAACAACAGCAACACAACGAAGTAAAATGGTTCCGAAATGAACTTACGTTACATAGCACATCCTTATCGACAGTAAAGTCATGCTCCAGGTCTCCCTCATCATTAATCCTCCCACCTCTCTGCAATGCTCGTCCTGCTCCAACAACGCTCGTCGGATTCAGCAAAGTATCCAAGCTGAAGTCGAACATTCTTAAATAGAAGCTCATCCCACCCCCACTCATCCCGCCCCTCCGTCGTGGATCACGACTGCTTGGCAGTCCCTCGTTCGCGCTAGCTGGGTTAACCCCTCCGACGATGACAACCTTCCCACACGGTGGAAAGTGAACGCACCGGAGGGGTGTGTTATGTTGAAAGTCAATCATCGGTGTTCGGGGGAAGACGGAAGTCTCTGACCGGTTTAATATCCGAGCCTCAGACTCTCGTGATGGTGATAGTGACTCAAGTCCAATGGCGGCACCGTTGGGATGAAACCCAATGGACGCGGCTGTTGCCACTTCAAGTTCCTTCTGAATCTTCTTCCGCTTTTCGGAATTGTAATCCCACAGATGTAGAGTATTCCCACTTGCCATAGCAATTATCTCACCGGACGGATGAAAGCTCAAACTAATCACGGCAGAGTGCAGCCTGACCATATTCAAGCAAACGCCCATACCAGTACCGTAATTGTATGCCTCCGATTCAATGTCGAACCATGCTGGATCGTCGCAGGGTATGCCCGCGTCGAGTAATACACACGATGCGTAATCGTCTTCCTCCTCAGAGAATAACTTCTTCGTCGTGTTATTTGCTGCGGAAGGATCATTGTCCGCACTGAATCCGGAACAGTCCAAGCCATTCTCAGTGTCTCTTCCCCCTCCACGGTTCACCCGCCATGGATGTTCGACAACTCCCCGGGGACTCGTACTGAGGGAATTCGTTGTATCCGCTCCTCCTCCACCCCAACCTCTACCACCACCTAACACTGTATTACTGGTCAAACTAACCCCACCTCGGCCCTTAATATCGTCATACCGACCTCGCCATCGTCGTTCTCCCTCAACTCTGCGCGCTTTACGTAAACTCTCTTTTTGATAATTCCAATCCCAAACACGAACTTGAAAACCAAGACACCCACTGGCCACAATCCTACTATTCGTTGGATGATACTTGACAGTCCACGGCGTACGTGGATGTCCCTCGAGAGTACGTATTAGCTTACCAGTATAGCAGCATGATATTTTCACGGTATGATCACCATGTGTCGATGCCACAGTCCTTGAGTCTGGGGCAAAGGAAATAGAGATTGTGGATACTGATCGTGGTGCATTCGATGAATGATTGTCTTGATTATTTGGTGGATTCTGTTGTTGGACGGGAGGTGGGGGGATAGCTCGACGAAGGGGTGGAGGTGGTGCTGCTTCTACCCCGGGCGAGTCCGATGGTCTGCTGATGGGGTGAGTATCATTATCACTTGAATTTCGACGACGGATACTACGTTGAGCAGAGTCCCCATTCATCCGTCTTGCGGCTACTATGAGCGCCTCTCGTGCTCGACGGGCTTGTTCAAATTGTGATCGTCCTCCACCACGAGATCCAACAACTGAGCTACGTATGGTATTGTCGTTGACACTGTTGTTATTCATTACCCCACCACGACCATGATTATTCACACCTCTCTCGCCACCAGGTGCAGAATCCAACGCAGGTGGCTGTGATAAATTACGTGACGCCGCAATTACACCAGTCACACCATGGACGGGTATACCAAGACCATGCGTAAACAAGTGCTCTCGCAATAGACGATTAGTCTCATTTTGTTCGCGAGTGTAAGCATTATTCCCCTCCATTGAAGGAAGTCCTCGATTAACCATTTGTAGATTTAAATCCCCCCCTGCTGCTAATCCAAATCTATTTTGTCGTGCCCTTCGTTGCTGCGGACCTCCTCCTCCACCACCACCACCACCACCAAAACCTTGTGGTCGTTTTGGCACCTCCAATCCACCATTAAGATGCGTAAGATAATTAGCCTTAAATTTTGTCGCGGCTGCATATTCGGCATAGGATGCAATTTCAGATGTTATATTTACAATCCCTGTCATGACATCTTCATCATTGTCATCGTCGACATCATCATTGTCATCCTCGACCGACCCAAGATACTCATCCCCATCATCATTACCACCCCCCATAGTATCGACCTTAGGGGTAAGGTTGTTCAATGTACCATAATTAACGATAGCATGCTCTCCCCTCTCTAAAGCCTCTTGCATCGATATACGTTGTTTATTTTTTAGTTCGATGAATTCCTTACTGTACTCGTGCACGGACGACGTTGGGAGGGGATCACAGAAGGCTAATGACACACGAGGCTTTGATGGGATGGTGGGGTATACACACGGACTTTGTTGCCGTGGTGGTGTTGTGGGGTATTGTAGTTGTAGTTGATCGTTATTAATTTGTAGATCAGTAGAGGAGGGTGATCCATCATCCCTCCCCCCGTCAACATCATCCATATTATGTCCTACGTTGTTGGGATCAATGGTCGACGCATCATAAATTGACGTTGAAATACGAGCACGCATCCATCGTGGATTGGTATATCGTGATCCACGTTTATTCCGATCATCGAGTATCCCGATTATATTCCGTCCCATGCACTTCACTGCCCCGTCCTCGACACGTTTGTAATATGTAACGTCAAATGGATCAACATCTTCTTCATAGTAGTGGTCAAATTCATTAATGAATTCGTCGATTTCGTCTTGGTCCATTACGGACATGGTCCGATCATCGTCATCGTCCTCATCATCGTCCTCATCATCCTCCTCCTCATCATCCTCCTCCTCATCATCATTGTCGTCTTCATCATCATAGTCGTCGTCTTCGTCGTAGTCCTCGTAGTCGTCATTGTCATCGTCGTCATCATCATCGTCATCATCGTCGTCGTCATTATTGTTGTTATTGCGATGCATCTGCAACTGCTGCTCGGCCGCTTCGTCGTCGTTCATGTTCCTAATCGTACGACCACGAGGTGTATCTAGATCGCGGTTTCGTGGCTGACTGCGCGGACATAAATCATGTACTATTCCTACGTTGATCCTTCAGAACAATGACAACAAACAGTCTCTTCCTTGGGGAGTACGATATGAGAGCATTTTGGTATGGCCATCAGACTGTTGTTACTTCTCGGTGCGGTGGTAGCCGTAGCACAAGCAGCGGAAGTGGTTCGAATATTGCATAACAGTTATCGACGTAATTACGACACGACGACGAAGCTTCGTAAGCTAAAGTACGGGCACGCCAATGACTTTACATTCGGACGATTCCAAACCCCCACGGCAATCGAAAATGCCATGTCTGCCTGTCGTGGCCATTCCTCGTCGTCATTTAAATATTACAAAGCAAGTGATGGACGTGAGGGATATTACAGTACTACGCGTCTGGGGGGAGATTGGGTATTGGCCGAGAGTAAACAAATTGCCAAGGATTGTTCGCCCATTGAAGTATTAGCTGCGTACCTGGATGGAAATAATCAAAAGAAATGGAATACAGATAAGGTACAAGATATTAAAATATCACCCATCAAAGGACAACGTGGAATGTACAAACAGGAAATGGCTTTAAAACCACAACGTATATTAACTGGTAAAACGACAATAATGAAATATACACAATTAATACGTGTAGATAAAATTGGTACACTCGGATATAATGCATACGTCACATTGGATAGTACTGCCAAATCAAACACCCAACAACGGCCATTTAATGAATTAGCGGTAAATGTTAGTTTACAACAAGTGGATAATGATGTTCACATTTATGCGGCTGGTTTAATGCGTGTGAATCGTGGCATAGTACCGAATTTAATCATTTTTGATGCTAGTACTATCGCAGGTGGTTTGGCGGGCAAGAGTACATTATGGCTATCTAAACATTTTGATGCAAGATTGTCCTCTACTACTATGATGGGAGGAAGTAGTGCGAGGTGACAACACTAAAAACGATATTCATATACTATCCTCTTTAGTGTACAATATATATGTAACTTAATGAAATCGAAAGAGATACGATATACTCCTTTTACTCACTATTTCTCAATCAAACACTCAATTAATTCCCACTCCTCAAAGTCTTGACGAAAGTCACGAAATATGGCATGAAATAAACATGCTGGATTGCCATCACTACCAACAAATCCTGGATTGCCCTCTTTATCAACATCCGTATTTGATATCCAACCCACGACCTTTCCGACCTTATTGTTATATTGGATATTACGTGATATGTATTCATGACCGATGGTACGCCAGGGTGGATCACCCTCGTCCAATTCTGTTTCGTCAATTTCGATGATCGTATCCTCATTCTCCTCCTCTTCTTCATCGTCGTCATCATCATATACTTTTTCGACCTTTTGCTTTTTGTTCTTACTTCCTGCGGGTCGTCCACGACCCTTCTTTGTTGCTGGTGTACTTCTACCACTGCTACTGCTAGCTGCACGCTTTTTACCACTCTGCTTTTTCGGAGTAGAGGCCTTCGTAGCCGATGCTGCCATCTTCTTCTTTTTATTTGGCTTTTTTTTAGCCGATGGACGGATTTTTTCCTCCCGGACATTGGATTGGATCGCATCATCAACCGTGTAATGGATATCATACCTATGGCGTAGGTAAAGATTATTTATCAATTAAGAGAAGGGTGAATGAAATAACAACTCATATACACACAAAAAAAACACAGAACAAACAAACAACTAACCTAATATCATCCTGATATTCCACCTTCTTCACTACAGTAGCCTCATACCATTCCGGTTCCAAGTCTTCATCTTCATCATACAATACCTGTGGGAGAAAAAGAAAACAGTTGCCGTGTTTGAGGAATTGATTATTTACATACAATAGAATGAAGACGAATAATTTACAATGCAGTTTTTTTTTTCATATTACCTCCACATAATCCCCCTCTTTGTATCGTGCCTCTCGTCCTTTTAACTGTCCGCCCTTATTCCTATGTGATGTAACGCAATAATCATCATCATCATAATCATCATCATTATTGTCATGTATGACGTCATCATACTCCGGACGCCATGGCATTTTCGAACATGCTAAATATGCGGCCGTGTGATTGTAATACCCATCCGGTTGAGATGTGGGATGTCCTGCATATATCCTATCCCGCACGACAGACATTGTACTTCTCACGGCCGTACTGCCGTTCCCATTGTCATTGTTGTCGTTGTTATTGGTCGATGGCGATACTACCACGACGGCCTTACTCCCGCTTTCCTTCATCCGTCTTGCCAAATAGTCCGGTAATGGGATCTCGATAATACTACGTACCACACGCCAACTGGGTGGGTAACCCATAGCACGTGCCAATCGCATTTGTGCTATATCATCATTCACCGTGGAGAAATTTTCCCACCCGGCGAGGGAGGATGGTGTTGGCCGCTGAAACTTGGCCGGGTTCATGGTCCCATGAAGCTGATGGGAGCTTCGTATTGAGAGAAACGCAAACAAACAACGACAAAAAGCGAACCCTCTTGACCCGTGGCTGTTGGTAGAGCGAGTGGTCATTGGTACCTATCTAGTATCATCCCCATCGCATCCATGCATTTTATTTGGACGCTGGACTTATTATCTGAAATTCTAGAAGAGGTGTCGAATATCGCCGCCCTCGATAAAAAACTGATGGACCAATGACAAAATAGAATGAGATCTCCACTAAAAATATCGTCCTTGACAAGACGAGAATTGTATCGTTTGGGCCAACGGTATGCAACTACACAATCATATTGTTTGTCTCCTCCAATCCAACATGATGTCGACTTATCTGCTGACACTGACTGCTTTTTAGGTGTCAGTACATCACGGATAAAACATGATGTTGACGATGATGCTATTATTTCTGTCATGTCTCCCGATGTTGCATCTTTAGCAGCAGGTATAGATCATTATCTTCTCCTTGCTCGGACTTCGAAAAAGATGAAAGTGGAATCTCATCAGGACAGTAACAATAATACATATGTTATTGATAACGATGATGGATCATCATGTCGTGCATCATTCACTTCACCGGCACCTCTACTGCAGGCAGTATCAGAATACAATAGTCCAAATGATGAAGAGCGTGAGCAGCAGCAAGGGATGTTAAATCTATTATCATCCTTTAACATGGAGGAACTCCAAAATTATCATCATACAGACGGGCTGTCAACCGAAAGTTTTGCTTGGAATAAAAAACATGTCTTCTTGGTATTGAATATACTGGCTTTAGTCACTGTGCTTGCAATGCTTGTCTTATGGTGTCGTATATTGGATTGGCGGAACACAGCCTTAGGTTCGATTATGCATAATGCTGGTGTGAATGTGATTCAATGGAAGTTGACAACAAAGCATCGTTGGTCTTACGTCAAGCATGTATATACGAGTTGGAGAGATGATTTTGATTTACTCTCGTGTTTGATTCGATTGATCTATCGTCTTCAAATCATGCACCAAGCCATATCGTATTGCATCGTTGAGATGCAGCATAAATTATGGACAATTCATGATTCATTCGTGGTTGCATGGAATATCACACTGTCTGTGGTCGTATCACATTCGCAGTATTTTATGAGAGTTGTGAGCGTGGGCAACACATCGTACCCATTTATGGCACAAGACCTGTACATGATAAAATCTGTAACACTTGGCATATTATGGCCAAGTGTTACACACCCCTCTTTGACATTTGAGAACGACACATCAAAGATGCATGTAGTGACTCCAAACAAAACAACAAACAAATCGAACAGATTTTGGAGAGAATCTATCAGACAGCCATTCATTAGACACCGTTTGTCTTTTACGAGTAGACATCGTTATATGCATAACATTCCGTCGATTAGAACTTTGCTAGAGGATGATATCTTAATTCAGATAAGTCCACCATTGAATGAACCGAATGAACATGGTCAATCACAACCAATCATCTTTCGCGGGTGCTCTCATCTATCTCTTAAAAACACTCACTTAAACAGCATATTCACCTCATCGGACGTACAAGAGAATGCGGCTGCCTCGATGATTATGCAAAGGACTCGACCTCCAAAATATTACAAGCTTCTCTCTGGGCAGCCAACTAAAGCAATTACTGGTGTCAAGCGAAGTTACTACGAATCGTGGTTACGTACTGCATCAGTATCTTCTGATAAACGAAATATATCTTCTGGAAAAAAGGATGTTTCGGATAATAAAAAGAATGTATTTGATGATGTCGATGCGATGAAACTGTTACATGAATTCGTTGGAAATCTATTACATCGCAGGGTATCATCTCAAATTAGAGCTTAGAATGAATAAATGTTGCTAGAATCTACTTAGATGACTGATAGATCGTTGACTTCCTGTAATTCATTCTATATTATTTCTATATGTTCATGCTCCTAATCAGACAAATGTCAAACAGACTCTCTACTACAACAGTGCAATAAGTGGTGGTACACAGACAATTCCCGTTACTCCGGTGATAAGCCCACCAACTAACCAACCGTGTTTCGCGGACTGGCTCAATTGATATCGCTTCATTTTCCTAGCATTCTTTTTAAAGACCTTTGACATCATGTCCAGCTCCTCGGCTTTATCCTCCAGGTCGTCTATTTGTACACCTTTTTGTATTGCTGCTTCAATATTCCTCTGCATTATCAGCTTCATCTCCTCTACGTGCTGATTCAAAGTAGACAACTTGTAATCGCGTTCTGCACTCTCCATCAACTGCTTTAATGTTGGAGCAAAGGAGACCTGTGCGGCAAGTGTCATCCCTTCCCTCCACCAGGGCTGTATACGAATAGCCTCGGTAATGAACACGAGTTTCGATAAGAAGTTCTTGGCACATCCTTCATTCGTTGTTTTTGAATTGTACACACAACAGAATGACCATATGATGACTCTATCATCCATGTCGTCCACTTCATTCACATGAAATTTAATCCCTCTGTAAGGATAATCCGCCAACGAGCGTGTCATCTCCCACCCGCAGGTCGGCTTCATCGTACTTATTTTCTTCGCTGTACGTACAACACTGCCTTTTCCATCGTCGGCTCCTGCCTCGGCAAGTATGATACTATCTCTAGCAACGCATGACCACGAAATCGACATAGTTTTAATTTGTTATTGATTGAGACTTGCGTTGATTATGATGCGTTGCAATTGCCAATCTGATGTGTGCTATTTCCTTAGTTGCGTTGCGTTGATAATGATGTTGCGATTTATGTGCTATCTCTTTGAGGGTCCGCGACGCCCGACTAGACCTTTTCGCCTTGTGGGTTTAGATTCCACTCACTCACGCGAGGACAAGACCGATGGCTTCCGTTCATCCCCAAAGATATTATGTGCACGACAAATAGTGCGGGAGTGAAGGTTCCCGCAACAAGCTATCGTCGTACCTAGGTACCTACATCATGGTCAATGCATTAGTGAGTTATCTAACAATAAACCAATGATTTGGTCACGAGGCAAGAGAAAATCATAATGGTCAAAGGCAGGTCCAAGATGGGGAGCCAACAATAGGAGGAAGAATGGGTGAGAACGGGCGGTCGAATATGACGCGTGAAATGACGTATCATTACTCCGGCAAGGTCCATGTGCGAGGATTGCTCCGTCGTGTATGGCGTCCTCGATATCTTGCATTAGGCGATGATGGATATCTCCGGTATCATGAATCCATACCACCTTTAATTCTGCAGCAAGAGGAGGACGGGTTAGGAGGACCCTCATCATCATTTCGATCAACAACAATGACGAATAATAATTATCATGTACATCATACACATCGGCCTAAAACGATATTGGCCATTCTTGATGGAGCACGGACAATTGATCCACATTCCGTGGTAGACAATCATGTTGCACTGCCCCAGGGTGTGTATGGATTTGTATTCAGGGGTAGGCCCGTAGAATTGCATCCCAACAATGACATGCCATCAACAACAAGTAGAGATACAACAACAAGTAGTAATAAGAAAGATAATGCTGCTCCCGTTGTTTGGGATTCACGCTACATCGTCCCAAGGGAGTTTAATAATGCGGTCATTGTCCCTCGCGGCGGCATTGGTGACAATAGCAGTGTTGTACTTGTTCAAGACCAACCGGTAGTCACAGCTGCAACTAGTAAAAAGTCTGCCAAGGCAGCAGTTGTGGATCTTGTATTTCCCAAAGGGACATCTCGCCGAAGAACGGCACAAACATTGGCCAAGAAGGCGATTAATCCAGACGTTCTTTGTGTTGGTATACCTCGAGTATCGACTAATTGCGTAAATGGGGATATTAGCCGGACCTCATCATCGTCATCACTAATGATGGAGTATGAGCAGCCGTTGATAATAGATGGAGAAAGTAGTATCAAAACAGATGATTATTTATATCCAAGTCACGAATGGGGATGTGATAGTCATGAATCACGCGAGACACTCGGCTCATTCCAAGAGGTAGATGGGATACATGTTTATAGTGTACACAAAACAAGAAGTACATCCAAAAAGACGGAACAGAAAGCCATCATATCTTCTTTTGATTGTTTACCAACTTCCTCATCCTCGGTATCAGTTCAATCACGTGAATACCTATGCGCAGTGTCGACAGCCGAGGAAGCAGAATCATGGGTCGTGGCATTACGATGGGCCGCAGAGCATAGACGAAGTATACGATATAGGAATGTTACTAGAGCCTCCGAGAGTATTAACGTCGCTGTTCCACATTCGCCAATTGCAAACACATTTGATATTTTAGAAAGTGATAGACACATTATTTCAGAGACACGCGATGTTGACAGTAACAGATGCAAGGACAAAGTAAACAGTGTCGAAGAATGCAATATACCAAGTACAGCGTCACTCCTATCAGGACGAGAAGCATTATGTACAGAAGAATGTAACGAAAGGAGTGAAATGGAAAATCAATCGATAGAAGAAGTGTTGGTATCGGCAGCAACCCCATTGTTGTTAAGAACGTCTCCACCTAATCATGCAGGTGCAACAATTGTTGTTACGAAAGTTACCAGTATACAACTTCCATCGAATGCATTTGTGTCATGGCATTTGAATGATGAATCGACAATGCCAATTTCATTGTTTCCAATTCATTCACCACTACCAGGAGATGAGTTATTACTGCAGTACAAAATTCAATTACTATTACTTAAACATTGTAATCCGCGAAATGGTTCAGTCTACCCAGAAACAGTGGAACAGCGGACAGTAAAAAAATCGATACTTGACGTACTTGACGTGGTTCATAATTTACTGACAGAGTTTCAACCTGTGGCATGCGAGGGAGTCGAGGTTGAAAGTTCCATGATGTCTTTACTACCAAGTGACACCTCCCGTTTACTCGAAGATGTTGAGTCTAATATTCTAAGTTGCTTGGACTCATTTGTCAATCCACGGGGCTCGCACCAGTCATGTAGATCCATGTCATTCATGCCAGGTGATATGCTTTCTGAAATAAACACCATGATGACACAAGCTGTGGCTTCCATTAGCACTATTGATACTGTATTGAGAAAATTATCAAAAGACAGAAACATCTGCTGTTCTAATCACTTCCAGCACTTCTTAAACCTGCATCCGACAAATGAAGCATCCAAGAGCAAACCATCTATAGTCGAATTTTCGAGAGAAGCCGATGCTGAACAAATAGTGCGAAAGTGGTTGTGTATAACTGACAATTTGTCAGCGACAACTAATATAGGACTGGCTTTGGCTATTGCTCTGAGGCATAGATATGCTGGAACAATAATATCAGTAGTAGCAGTTTGGTCTACTGCCCACATTGCAAGTCTCTTTTGGAGTGCGGCCGTTTCAGATTCCGAGGTATTCGTGGATGTCTCGTTTGAGGTTTACGCAAGTCTTATTGCACTGTCCTTCTTCCTTGGCCGCAACAGCGGGATGTCATCTCGATCAAAATATGACTTGGAGAAACACACACGACAATTTGACCACCCGAGGATGTCTCCGTCTATGGTGTCTCGTTCATCTATGGTATCTCATTCATCTGTTAAATCAACAAAGGATGAGCTTCCTGGAGACGCTATGTTGATAGCAGATGATGATGATCACTCAACTTTAGCTGAAGAAAGAGATTCAGAAGAATTTGATGAAGATATTCTCATTGCAGAGCCGACTTCCTTATCGTCTCCGCTTCCTATGTATCCCTTGAATCATGGCATTTCTTGCTGGTCAAAACCGGACCATAACATTTTCTTGGTGCGAGGTCCTACATACCTTGCCGATCGAATGAAAATACAATCATCAGCAGCAATATTTGAATGCCGTGGGGTAGATGTTTGGATTACCGACAATGCAGAGCGGCATATTGCACGACATCCAGCTGTACTTGGAGGTTATCTTGATCGAGAAGACACTTTCGTGATGAATTTTCTTCTTCCATTTGGCAACTTTGTGGCATATTTTACCATTCCTCCTCTTGAAGATATGCCAGCGAATATCGCAAACGTATGGACCAAGTTTATTAGAGGCAATCAGCAGTATCGAGATGGAAAGCTTAAGTTACTTCCTGTTGTTGTTGATGGGCCATGGATTGTGAAGAAAGCTGTAGGTCCTGGTACGTCTCCAGCAATGTTAGGGAAGGACCTGCCTCTTCAATATTACTTCACTGACCCCACGAGACATAAAAAGGGTGTGTACGAGGTTGACGTACTCGTCACGGCATCACGTATTGCTAGAGGGATTTTGAATGTAGTCAAGGGGCACTCAAAATCACTTACCATAGCATTAGGCTTCATTATTGAAGCGTCTGAGGAGGTACAGCTACCAGAAACTGTGCTTTGTGCATGTCAAGTGCATTCGTTGCACTTTGAAGACTGCCCAAATTTACCTGATTCCTATCCTGATGGCTGATCAGATTTGTTTCATTGGAGGCATGAATAATATTGGTGTTATGCATTATCTTAAAGTTAATGAGTTGGTAAGACTTCGCTGAATCTTTTGCTTATGCATCCAAGTTAAAGGTTTACGTATTTACGTACCCCGCAAAAAAAATTGTGAGCTGTGAGCTGGCAGCACGTGGTGGTGTCTGGTGGTCTCCATGATAGCGTAGTAGTATCAGCGGTCTCTTTCTTCATCGTAATCCCACGTGGGCATACTCTCATCATCATTGACTGATGAAATTGCGTTGCGTTTATGCCGCTGTTCTGGCAACTGTTCTCTCGTCGAAGTGCTGCCACGCATTCGCATTTCCTTCCTCATCATCGCTCACTCGATCATCGATACAATTGAGATCGTCACTTGTTAAGGAATTGGAAACATCTATCACTTCGCAATCGCAGCAACTGCTGTTCTCCGACAACAGCAATGAAGACCAGCTGCAAAGCTACTTCGTCCAAACTAGCAGTATCGACGAAGTCAACACACAGCAGAGTAAGAGCTACCTCGACGATGGATTCATCTTTGGTCTTGATCCGACATTAATACG
>Ga0247843_1004788_pt1 | contig 19795 bp, 17 predicted proteins | sample LaCruzMarch2017__FD_192420 | JGI IMG/M metagenome (GOLD analysis project Ga0247843, IMG submission 192420) | Freshwater microbial communities from meromictic Lake La Cruz, Castile-La Mancha, Spain - LaCruzMarch2017_8m | ecosystem: Environmental > Aquatic > Freshwater > Lake | place: Spain...
CGCGTGCCGAGACTGAAGACGGACGCCCGATGCCAATACGCATTAGCCGGGCGGCTGGTCGGAGTGTGTCTTGACATCTCCTTCCATAGAAGGCGAACCAACGCGGCACCCTCGCTGGCACGGATCCACTCCAGTTACCGGAACGCCTATGATCAGCAGGACACCGTCCCGCGAGCGCTGCCAGGAGCTCCCGGGACGCCGCCTTGGTGAAAACGCGAGCGGTTTCTCCACCCGCCCGGGTGCGCTGGACCAGTGTCCTTACCCCACCGACTTCGCGTTCGCCTCGACGATCTCCTGCCCGGCGACCCCGGTGCACACCAGCACGTTGCGTGGCCACGCCGGGTGCACGAACACCGGGACGCCCTCTCCGCCGCCGGGGGTCGCGGTGCCGCTAACGGTGACATCCGCGGTCCAGTGTCGGCCCGAGGGGTCGGCGAAGGCGATGGTGAGCACCCGCATCGTGGTGGCCCCGAAGCCGAGCGTGGCCCCTCCGTCCTGGGCTCCCCGGGCGTAGACTAGCTGCCCCTCGCCGAGGATGGTCTCGAAGCGGCGTCGCCCCGCGCGCAAGATCAACCACGCGGGGAGGACCAGGGCCACGGAGCCAAGCAGCGCGCAGGTGACGAAGGACCCGAGGCGATCGCGAGTGGTGCCGGGGCTGAGAAAGGTCATGAGCGCAGGCAACAGCCCGAGGCAGACGGCGATGACGAACATCGCGCGGTAGACCCCGAGGGCCTTGCGCGCCATGGCGTGAACCAGGGCCGGGGCGCGGGGCGGCGGCGAGGTGACCAGGGTCGCGATGGCGGTGTGATCGACCATTCGCGGAAGCTACCAGACCGTCGCGAAGGCCGCTGACGGTCCCAAGATGATCGAACTACGATCGCACGATGAACCCGCACTTTCCTCCGGGCCCTCCTCCGCCACAGAATCCAGACAACCAGCCCGGGCAGCACTTCGGTCCACCGCAACAGCACCCGGGCAGCCAGCAGTTTCCGCCCGCGCCGCCGCCTCCCCCGAAGTCGTCGGGCATTCCCGCGTGGCAGCGGTTGTTTCTCGGCGGGGTCTTCGTGTTCGCGGGGCTCTCGCAGCTCGCGAACGTGCGCAAGGCGATCTGGCCCGCGCAGGCCTACGTGACCTGCCGAGCGACGCCCCCGACGGGCTTCAGCTGCAACGTCGAGCATCGGCAGGGCACCTCGGCGCTGCACGTCTGCTGGGACATCGTGGTCACCTGCCAGAACGGCACCCGCGCGGTCGGCCACGCGTGCCACGATGTCGAGCGCCACGCGCCCTCCGTGGCCACCGTCCCCGAATCGACCTTCACGAATGCCGCGGCGTGCGACCGCTCGACCGCGATGGCCCTGGAGCACATGGTCGTCACTGAGCAGTGACTCGGTGCCGTCGCCGGCCCGCCCGGCGCACGACGCTCCGGAGCCCGCTGGAGCTGCTGAATGCTGAGGAGGGGATGGTCATCTCCTCCATGAGCGCGTCGCCTGCTTGTACGTGACCATCCTCCTGCGCGGGGAGTGGACCGTCGCGAGGGGGACAGGCGAACCAACGCGGCACCCTCGCTGGCACGGATCCGCTCCAGTTACCGGAACACCTATGATCAGCAGGACACCGTCCCGCGAGCGCTGCCAAGATCTCCCGGGACGCTGCCTTGGCTCCCGGGACGACGCCTTGGTGCCCGACCCGGTGCGCGCGGTGCTGCGAGCGTGCGACGGGACGCGCGACCGTGCGGCGCTGCTCGCCGGGCTGTCGAGCGACGGGCGCATGAGCGCGGGCGACCTCGAAGCGGCGCTCGACTGGCTGGCGTCGAACGCCCTGCTCACGGGGTGATCGGCGTCGCGCGCGGCAGCCCGGCGCCCGGTGCGCGTTGACACCGTCCGTCACCGTGCGTTCGATGGACCGATGCTGCGACGACCACGGCCTTCCCTGGTGACCACGACCCTCCCGGCGCTCGCGACGCTGCTCGCGGCCTGTCAGCACGAGGCGCCGCACTATCCGCCGCCGCAGCTGCCGCACAACCCGCCGGCGCTCCCGCCCGAGGCGCCCGACGCGGGCGGCGTGACGTCGCTCGAACCCACGCCCATCGACCCGCGAAACATCCCGCCGATGCCCCTGGCCGGCGCGCCGGTGATCGTGTCCCCGCACCCATACCTGGGGTACCCGGGGCCGTCGCCCGCGCCGGCGCCCGCGCCGTCGCCTGCGCCCGCGCCCGCACCGTCGCCCGCGCCTCGATCGGCGCCGTCGCCTGCGCGCACCGCGGCGCCTGCGCCCGCCGCGCCGGCGCCGATGATGGCGCTTCAGGAGATCACGCCGGAGACGCAGCCGTTCGCGCTGGCCGTGGAGACCTCCGGGCTCGAGCCCGGGATGTACCTGCTCCACCGTCACGCGCCCGGGACGCCGTGCCGACCGGTGAGTCGCACGGAGATCGAACAGCTCGCCGCGGGCGCTCGCCCGACGCGCTGATCCGAGGCCTCGCGTGTACTGGGAGGACCTCGCAGACCGCGCCCTCTGGGAGGGTCTCTCGGTGCACCTCACGCGCGCCGACGTGGCGCGTACGCCCGCGTGGTGCGTCGACGTGGTGCGCCCCGGTCGCGTGCGTGTGACCGCGGGCGACACCCCCCGCTGGTGGGCCCGCCAGGAGCCCTGCTGGACCGGCGTCGGACTCCTCCGCGGGGCGCCCATGGGCCCCGACGACGCGGTGGTGCGCGCGATCACGGCGGACGACCTGCGCGCGGCATCGGCGACCCCGGGCACGATCGCGTGGTGGCGGCACTGGTCGGTGTGGTTCCTGGAGGCGATGGCGGCCGGCGGGCGATCGCCGCTGCGGCCGGGGCTGTGGTGGGTCGCGCCCCTCGCGTGCACCGACGGGCCGAGCCTCGCGGTGCTCGATCGGCCGCGCCCGCGCGACGCGTCGACGTCGCGGTGGGACCTGGCGCGGGCGACGCTGCGCCGGGCCGACGGGGCGCCGTGGACGGACGACCGCTGCGACGAGCGCTGGCGCGTCAACGGCTGCGACGCGCTGCTGCCGCTGCGCCGGGCGTCGCGGGAAGACAACGGCCGCGTGAAGGCGTGGCGCAAGCGCGCGCGCGACGGAACGCTCCCGCCGGTGCTGGTGCACTTCATCGGCGCGCTCAACATGTTCGCGCTGCTCGACGGCCACGACCGCTTCGCGGCGGCGCGGCTCGAGGGGGCGCCGGTGCCGTGGCTGCACGTGAGCGCGCTGACGTACACGCCGGTCACGCTCGATCCGCAGCGGCAGGCAGCGATCGTGCGGCAGGCCGAGCGCTACGGCGGCGCGGCGCCGACGGCGACGATCAACGCGATGTACGCGCTGGCCTTCGACGACCGGCCGTGGCCGTCGCGACCGAGCTACGGGCGGGTGCTCGCGGGGGGTGTGCCGCGGTGGGACGACGAGGTGACGCGACGCCTGGTCGCGCTGGGGTTGCCGACCGCGGGCGATCGGCTGCTGGCGTAGGCGACACCGCGGAATGCGCCCGACGACGCGGTCGTTGCGTCGCCCGAACCCGAGGAGTGCTCCCATGCGAATCGCGATCGTCTCGATGGATACGCGCGGCGGCGTGCAGCCGTACGTCGCGCTCGGCGTCGGCCTGCAGCGCGTCGGCCACGACGTGCGGCTGGTGGCGCCGAGCGACTGCGCCGCGATGATCGCCGAGGCGGGCATCGCGTTCGCGCCGCTCACGGGGAGCGTCGAGGCGGTGGTGCGCGGCACCGCGGGGGCGACCGAGGGAGGCGCCATCGCCAGCATGCGGGTGGCCGCGCGCGAGCTCTCTCGTCGGATGCTCACGTGGACGGGCGAGGCGCTCGCGGCGGCGGAGGGCGTCGACGTGGTGACCGGCGGCCTCGGCGGCATGGGGGTGGCGCTCTGAATGCACCGCCGCGGATGCACGCGCGGGCCGATGGCCAACCCTCTTCCCACATAGACGACTGACGGCCGCTCGGAGGCTCCGCGGCTTCGTTCAACCGCGCCTTGGCGAAGCGCCCGAGGCCTCGCGGTGGGCTGTCACCCGACTGCGGTGGCGCTTCACCAAATCGCTATCTCATCGGTAAACCCCAGCGGATTCTGTGCGGACGAGGGTGCCCCATTGGACGCCCTATTCCCCCATTGGACGCCCTATTCCCAGCTCGCTGGTGTCCATGTCGACGTGGAGAATGGCGCGCTCGGTCCTCGCGGGGGGAGTGTCGCGGAGGGGTCAGGCCCGCGGCGCGGCGGGTTCGCGGGCGGGGACGAGGTACTTCGTGCGCTCGACGAAGGGGACGAGGTGGTCGATGAGCCACGCCGCGCCTTGCGACTCGACCCGAATGAGTGGGACCGCTTGTTCGCCTGCCCAGAACGCGACGAGCTCGACCTCGCCGTGCAGGGCCGCGTCGACCACGAGGCGATGAAGCGCCGCGCGAGATCGCTGCGACTGGTGAAACTCCTCGCGCTCGTGCGGGAGCAGAGCGTCTTCGAGAGCGACGGCTTCGGCCACCGAGGCGACGCCCTCGTACCAGAGGCCGTCCGACTGGAACCCGCAGCCGCAGCCCTCGTGCGCGCCTACGTACTCGATGCAAGGGGAGGCCAGATGCGCGCGGACTGCTTCGTCCGCCGGGACGTCCTCCACCCGGATCGCGGCCTCGCCCTCGTCGATGACGCGGTCGAGAGGACGTTGGCTCCCGACCCACACGAGGAGGCACATGCCTATCCCCTACTCATCACCACGTTCACGCGCTTAGCCCCGGCATCCCGAGATAGACCTCGTCCACCACGAGGTCGCCACCCAGGTCCGGCAGACGGATCACCCCGCCCCTCTCGGCGATGGTCAGGGTCCACGTGCCGTCGCCGTTGCGACGATAATGCTCCAGCCGGGCGCTCTCCTGCGACGCGAGGAGGTAGTGATCCAGCGATGGAATGCGGAGGTAGTCGGCGAACTTCTTCCTGCGGTCGTAGCTCTCGGTCGAGGCCGACAGCACCTCGACGACCATCACCGGGTTGGTGATCGCTGCGGGGTCCACTGCCGCAGGCACGATGTCCCCGCACACCACCGAGAGGTCGGGGTAGTAGCTGCTGCCCGTTGCCACGACGTGGACCTTCGCGTCGCTGGAGTACACCCTGCACCGCCCGCGACCCGGGCGCACCAGCCCGACCAGCGCCGCACCCAGCTGCATCGCGAGCTGCGCGTGTTCGGGCGTACCTCCCGCCATCGCGTAGGCCATGCCGTCGGCGAACTCCACCTTCGTCGCGCTCGTCCGCTCGAAGACCAGGTACTCGGCATAGGTCATCGCCAGCTTCTCGGCCGCGCTCATAGGCGGACCGTATACCAACGCCGGGGGTCGCACACCGTGGGCGCCGTGGCGGCCGTGACTCGCAGCCCCCCGGAGGCAGGCGGCGCGCCGTCCGGGAGGCGATATTGCGCCGGACATGCATAGCTTTACCCGGGATGGGGCCGGTCCTACGTTCACCAGGTGCCCGACCGGAGCAAAGCGATGTCCCGAGCGACGCCGCGCACATGGCGAGAAGGGCGACGCCTGAGAGCGTGGACGTTGAAACAGCGTGGATGGTCGAGCGCCGAGATCGCGGAAGCTCTTGGCGTGACCAAGGCCGCAGTCGGCCAGTGGGCCAAGGCCGCCAAGGAGGGTGGACTGGATGCACTCGCGCGCAGACCTCGGAAGGGCCAAGGGGAGCGCGTCTCGCCCGAGGCGTTGGCGGACCTTCCAGCGCAGCTCGATCTCGGACCGGAACACCACGGCTTCACGGGTGCGTACTGGTCTTGCTCTAGAGTGGCGGTCGTGATCGAACGAATGTTCGGAGTGCGCTACTCGAGTCGCCACGTTGGTCGACTGCTGAAGCGATTGAACTGGTGGTTCCACAAGCCGCAGATGCGCGCCGTACAACGGGACGAGGCGGCGATCGAGAGTTGGCTGAGCAACAGGTGGCCCGCGCTGCGAGATCGGGCTGAAAAGGAGGGCCGGACGATCGTCTTCTTGGGGGACAGGCGAACCAACGCGGCACCCTCGCTGGCACGGATCCACTCCAGTTACCGGAACGCCTATGATCCGTCGCACGCCTGCCCGCAAGCATTGGCGGTAGCTCCTCGGACGCCGCCTTGGCTGACAACCCGGGCCGCGTCGTGTAACCGCTTGGCGCCATGGTCCCCGACGTCCCTGAGATCGTGGCCGATGTCCCCACCGCCGCCCAGGCCCGCGCCATGCTGCTCGACGACGCCCACGGCGACTTCGGGAAGATTCCCATCGCCCGACTCGTCGATCACATCCTCGCGGTCACCGAAGACACCGACTGGCCCGTGCGCAAGGCGGCCCTCGCGGCGCTCTCGCGGCGCTACGGCTTCGCCGTCCGCGATGGGCTCGCCGTCACGCGCTCGCCCGCCCGCGGCGCCGTGCTCGGGGAGTACCGCACCGCCCGCGTCACCCAGGAGAAGTCGAAGGACGCCGCGCGCCCCTACGTGACGGCCCTCACTTCACTCGCGCCGCTGCGGACCTCGTGCGGCTGCTCGGATTTCCTCCGGTCTTCGCTCGGCCTCTGCAAGCACGGACTCGTGGTGCTCGAGCACCTCGCGCGCACCAACGCCCTCGCGAAGGCCGACGCCCGCCGCGCGCCGGCGCCGAAGGCCCCGCGCCTCACCTGGGATCCCGTGCACCCCCCGCGTGCGTCCGACGACCGGCTCCTCCGCGTGGGCTACGAGAGCGTCGGAGGCGCCCGGTCGCCGACGGGGTTCCGGGGAGCCACGCCCGATGCCACCACGCTCGCGGACGCCGCGAAGCGACTTCGCTTCATCCACCGACTGCGCCGCGCGCTGGTCGACGGAGCGCTCGTGGGAGACCCCGCGGTGCATCGCCTGCTCGAAGAGGAGGACGTGCGCGCCGCCCGCCGTCGCGCGGGAGAGGCCGCGCTCGGCCGCGCCACGAAGTGCCTCGCGGGCCTTCGCCGCAAGCTCTATCCGTATCAGGTGCAGGGGGTCGAGCGCTTTCTCTCCCGCGGTCGCCTGCTGCTCGCCGACGACATGGGGCTCGGCAAGACCACGCAGGCCATCGCCGCGTGTCACGCGCTCCACGGGGCCGGTCTCGCGCGGCGCGGGATCCTCATCGTCCCGGCCTCGCTGAAGCCGCAGTGGAAGCGGGAGTGGGACGCCACGACGGACGTCTCGTTGACGCGCGTGGACGGCTCGCCCGAAGAGCGCAATCGCATCTACGCCGACACGAAGTCGGGGTTTCTCGTGATGGGCTATGAGCAGCTGCTGCGCGACCTCGAGGGCGTGCGGCGGTTCGCGCCCGACATCGTGGTGCTCGACGAGGCGCAGCGCATCAAGAACTGGGCGACGAAGTCGGCGGCGTACGTGAAGTCGCTCGAGGCGCCGTACCGCCTGGTGCTCACCGGGACCCCGATGGAGAACCGCTTCGACGAGCTCGCGTCGATCATGGACTTCGTCGACGACGTGGCCCTCGAGCCGAAGTGGCGGCTCGCCCCGCTGCACCAGCTCGATCGCGGCGATGGGGCCTCCGGGCGCGGGGGCGCGCGCAACCTCGACCTCCTCCGCGGGCGGCTCGCGGGGTCGATGCTGCGCCGGATGCGGCACGATGTGCTGTCGCAACTGCCTCCCCGCACGGACACGCGCGTGCCGGTGGAGATGACGCCCGCGCAGGTCGAGCGGCACGATGAGTTTCTCCAGCCCATCGCCCAGATCGTGCATCGGAGCCTGCGCAGGGCGCTGTCGCAGCCCGAGTTCTTGAAGCTGATGTCCATGCTGACGATGCAGCGCATCCTCTGCAACGGTGTCGCGCAGGCCGACTTCGACGAGCACTGGCCGCGCATCCAGTCGGCGGCGCGGCCGACGCCGGCGCTGCTCGAAGGGATGTTCGTGCCGAAGCTCGCGACGCTGCGCGGGCTCGTCGATCAGGTGGTGCTGGGGCAGCGGCGCAAGACGGTGATCTTCAGCCAGTGGCGCGCGATGCTCCGCCTCGCGGAGTGGAGCGTGCGGGACCTGCTCGCGGACGCCGGCATGCGCGCGGTGTTCTTCACCGGCGCGGAGTCGTCCAGGCTGCGTGAGCACGCCATCGTGGACTTTCACGACGACCCGGCGGTGACGGTGATGTTCTTGAGCGACGCCGGGGGCGTGGGGCTCAACCTCCAGCACGCGGCGTCGTGCTGCATCAACCTGGAGGTTCCGTGGAACCCCGCGGTGCTCGAGCAGCGCATCGGCCGCATCTACCGCCTCGGGCAGTCGCAGCCCATCGACGTGTACAACCTCGTGAGCGAAGAGGGCATCGAGGCGCGCATCGCGACGCTGGTCGCGCAGAAGAAGGCCGTGTTCTCTTCGTTGTTCGATGGAACCACGGACGAAGTCCGCTTCGAGGGGAGCGCGTCGTTCCTCGAGTCGGTGCGGAAGATCGTCGAGCCCATCGACGTGCCCGTCGGCGACGCGGAGACCGAGGCCGAGGGGTCTGCCGCGGAGGTCGCCGCGGAGACCGCCGCCGTCGCGACGGAGGCGTCGACCGCGACGAGCGCGCCCGTGGCGGAAGTCCCCACGGAGCCGACGGAGGAGACTCCGCCGCTCACCGCGCCGAGGGTGACGCGTCAGCCCGATGGCAGCCTGCGCATTGACGTGCCTCCCGCGCTCGCCGGGCCGCTGGCGGCGATGCTCGAAGCGCTCGCGGTGTCCTTGCGCGGGTCCGCGCAACCGCCGATTTCATGATGGGGAGTGATCGCCGGCGATCGTGATGGCGCCCGCTATGTCCGCCGGCTCAGCGCGACGCCGCCGCCGAGCCGCTCTTCGACCGAGGCGCGGAGGTTGTCCGGCGCGTCGACCAGGACACGCGGCCACCGGGCGCGGGCCTGCTCCACCGTCTCGCGCGCGATCTTCAGGATGCGGCCGGGGCGCAGGACGCCCGCCGTCGTGAGCAGGGTCTCAAGCTGTTCGTAGCCGAACCCGCGCAGGACTGCATCGACGGCGCGGTTCACTGCGTAGTGAGGCGCCGGCAGCTCGGCGAACCAGGCCGCCACGCACACCGGGTCGTAGAGGGGCGCGAGGGTCGGTGTCTTCCCGTCGCGGTAAAGCAGCGCCCAGTTCTTCAGGTGGGCGTCCGTGTTGCCCATAAGGATGAACGCCACCAGTCGCCGGACGAACTCGGTCACGTCGCCGACCGGATCGCCCGAGAGCCGGTCGAGGATGCGCAGGATCCGTGCGCCGTCCTCCATGAGGCCGACGCCGTATTTCCGGCGCGGCGGATACTGGAGCGCCTGGCTGAGCTCTTCCATATGGATGCGGAGCCCCCCTTCGCCGCGATCGAAGCGCTTCACGACGAGCACGTGGGGGAACCCGACCGCCTCCGGGAGCTCGACGTCGGCTCGCGCGACGCGCTCCGCTTCGGCGCATCGCAGCCCGAGGCTCGCCGCGAGTCGGTAGCCGGTGAGCTCGTTCTCGACGAGGTCGGGGTGGGCGATGGAGGGCAGCTTGATGAGATAGGAGCCGGCGGCGCCCTTCCGCCGCACGACGTAGCGCCGCCCATCCTTGATGGCGGAGAACTTCGTGACCATGCCGGGCAGGCTCGCGGCGTCTTCCACCGGGACCTCGACGGCCTCCGACGGAGCGGCCTCGAGCCCGATGGCGGTGTGCCAGAGGAGGATCGCGTCGGGTGTTCCCAGCGCGGGCGAGACGGGCGCGACCTCGACGGCGCCGAAGAGGTCGTGTCCCGCGGCAGCGAGGAGTTCGAACTCGTCGTCCTCGACGCAGCCGCGCTCACGGGCCAGGCGGGTTCGATTGTGGCCTTCGGGGAGCAGGTTCTGGAAGTAGGTCGGCCAGTGACCGTCGCTCCGCGCGACGCGCTCGTCGCGCCGGGCACCCAGGATCGCCTGCGTGTCGCGTTCGTTCGCACCGCGGTACGCGAGCGAGAGCACCGGCCGATCGGGGTCGCGGACGTAGTCGTCGTCGAACGAGACGCGCAGGATGTCGCCGTAGCGCGAGAGGTAGCCGATCGCGCGACGGTCGCGCGTCGGGAGGTGAAGGTAGAGCCGAAGGACCTTGATCGAGGCGGTCACGTCCCACCGTCGGAACGATCGGTCCTTCGCGGCGAACCCGCCAGGCTGTCGACGATCGATGGCGGCGCGTCGCCGCCCGGCGCCTGTCCCAGGATGCGCCCGCCGGAGCGAACGAAGTCCTCCAGCAGCGGGCGAAGGTCCTTCGGGACGAGCATCAGCTCGAGGCCAAGCGCACGCGCGACCACGAGCACCGTCGAGAGGCGCGGGTCGATGCTCTCGGCTTCGATGCGCTGCACCGTCATCCGCGAGAGCCCGGACCGGGACGCGAGGTCGTCCTGCTTCAACCCGGCGAGGCGCCTGGCCGCACGAAGTCCCTCAGAAATGCTCAGCATGGTACTCATGGTTCTGCTAAAGAGTATTTTGTGTAGCTCCGACCACACAAGAAGGCAACGGACAGAGCGAACTCGGTGTCCGTTGCGGAGGCCCGCTCCGGTGTCGACGCGTTCGAGTTCAGCGGTGGCGCCCCCGAGGTGACCCACCGCGGGGTCACGAAGACCTTCGACGGGGGCTTTGGGCGTCGCTCCCCGAAGGCGACCCGCGCGGGGGCTCGGCGATGAAGCTCCTCGGAGCGATGGAGTCCAGCGCCACCGGGTACTTCGGCAACGAGGGCGGCGACGCGATCAACGCAGTAAGGTGAGACCCGATCCTGCAATGTACCGTGGGGCTACGATGACCGACTGGACGACGACCTCGAACGTCGACCTCGTCTCCGCCCTCCGCGGGTTCGGCTACGACACCCCGTTCGCGCTCGCGCAAGAGGTGGTGCGCCGGGGCCCTGGGATGGTCGACGCCCTCCGCGCCGTGGTGCGCGATCCGTCGGCGTGGGAGCCCCGCAAGGCGCCCGAGAACATGCTTCCCGTCCACGCGCTGTTGCTCCTCGGCGCCATGGCCGACCCGCGCGCGCTGCCGGACATCCTCTGGGCGACCCGCACGCATGACATGGCGCAGTACACCTCCGACAGCATGCCCGAGGTGCTGGCCGTCTTCGGTCCGTCGGCGATGCCCGACCTCTCTGCGCTGGCGTGGGACCCGACCGCGCCAGCGTACGCGCGGACTGCGGCGCTGCGCGCGATGTACCTCGTGGCGTGCGATCACCCTTCGCGACGGGACGAGGTCGTGACCGCCCTGACGGACATCCTCCGAGGGTGCACCGAGCCGGACGACGACCTCGCGCTCTACACCGCATGCATCCTGGAGGACGTGGCCACGGCCGAGGCGATCGCCGCGATCGCAGATGCGGTCGCGCGCGACCTGCTCTACGGGGAGTTCGACGGGGTCGCCGACGCCATCGTCGAGGGCAGCGGGTGGCAGTGGTCGACCTTCGAGCGCGATCCGATGCAGCACTTCGGGCCGGGCGGGACACTGGATCACCTGCGCGAGAGACAGCGGCGGATTGCCGATGCGCGACTGCTCGCGGAGGCGACGGCGAGGCCTACGGCAACGCGAGCGGCGCCGAAGGTCGGGCGCAACGACGCGTGTCCCTGCGGGAGCGGGAAGAAGTACAAGAAGTGCTGTGGAGCGGCGCCCGCCGCGACGGCATCGACCACGGTGGTCCGTCGACCCTGAGCACCTCCGCTCCAGGGCGTTCACCACGATCTCGCCGCTCACCATCGTTGGCTGGATCGCAGCCGCCGTGAGCGTCGCTTCCTCGGGCGCGGCGAGAGCCCTTCGAGCGCCCGCCATCGGTTCTCGATCGCACCGTCGTCGTCGCCCTCGACCTTGAACGCATCGATCTCGCCGATGGGACCAGACAGCAGCAGTCGGGCATCGCGCGGAAGGCCGGTGACCTCGACCCGGAGCGCGAGCTCCTCGACCTCGTCGCCCTCGTGATTCATCGCCGCGTGCCCCTGACGCTGGCATCGCACGCGGACGTCACCGGACTCCCACCGCGCCTCCGCCCACATCACGCCGTGTGAAGCCCAGGTTCGTTCGTCGATCGCATCGCCGAACACGCCGTCGGAGCAACGCAGCGCGACCAGAAACGGAGACAGACGTTGGAGCAGCTCACGCACGGGCATCGGGCGGAGGAGGGTCGTCCAGCCGTGCGGGCACAGGCGCCGGTACTCGCGCCGCGCCCAGGCGCCGTGCTCGCGATGCCAGGTCGCGAGCGCCTGCAACGCAGGGGGCAGCAGGATGGGCTCGAAGATCCTGAGCACCCCCGCCTTGCGAGCGAATCGACTTCGGAGTCGTCGGAGTGCCATGGCGTCGATCTGACCCACCCTCGGTCGGCTGAGCTGATCCTCCTCGGCGATCTCGCGGACCAGTTGCGGACGCTCCCCCCAGAGTCCGCGGAGACGCACGACCCGATCGAGGTGGCTGGGTTTGAGCGAGAACACCAGCCGCGCGACCTCGTGGGCCTCCTCCCGGCGGACGAGTCGCTCCAGCGGATCGAACGCCTGCCCGTCGACCACCCCGTCGGCACCCGCGAGGGCGCGCCAGCCGTCGGCGAAGTCCTCGTCGCGGCCGGCGCCCTCGGCCGTCAACGCGTGCATGAGGTGCTGCGCGTCGGCGTCGCACGATGGCCACTCGCCCGTGTGCTCGTCGTCGAGTAGGAGGCGCGCGGCGCCGCCGTCGGGGTAGATCCACGTGAGCCACGCCGCGAACGCCGCCGTGGTCGGCGCGACGCGCAGCCACCGCAGCAGGAACTCCCCACGCCCCGTGAACAGCGGGTGCTCGAACCCCAGCCGTCGAAACGCCCCGAGCCCACAAGGACTCCCGGCGTCGAACGCGCGACACGACGCGAGCACCGCGCGCACGTCGTCGGGACGGTCGCGATCGAGGCGGGGTGCGACCACACGGCCCGTGAGAACCACACGCTCCAGCAGCTTCACGCCCTCGACCGGAGCCCCGTCGGTGATCACCGGGCGCGGATCGACGCGGTTCGGGACGAGCTCTCCGAGCAGGTCGCCGCACGCGTACCGGGTCGACGCGCCGAAGAGCTCGAAGGGCAGTACCGGGGGCTCCGGGAGATCGCGCGGGAGCAGCACGACGATGCGCGCCTCGTGGTCGCCGTCGCGCGTCATCACGCGGTAGTACTTTTGCGTGGCGCGGACGCGGGAGAGCGTCGGCGCGAGATCGATGAGGAGCTTGCATCGAGGGCTGTTCCACCCTTCGATGAGCACGCCGACCTGGATGAGGGTGTCGATGCGCCCCGCCTCGAAGTCAGCCAGGGCCGCGACCCGCTCCGCCGCCGGGGTGTCGCCGAGGATGAGCGCCGGGGGCGGTGCTCCGTGGCGTGGCCGCGCGGAGAGGTACGCGCGGAGGTCGTGGGCCTGCTGTCGGCTCACGCACGCGATCATCGCGGGGAGGGCGCGGTTCGCGCCGTCATAGCGGTACACCTCTACGGCGCGGGCGAAGGGCGCCTCAGACATCACCCGCCCGAGCACCCGGTCGTCGTACTCGCCGACGGCGATGGTCACCGTCGAACCCGCGGCGTCGACCTCGGCGACCCACAGGCGCGCCGGCGCCAGAAGCCCGAGCGCCATCGCCTCCTCGGCGGTCACCTCGTGGATCAACCGTGGGAAGTGCCGACACAGCACGCGGTCGTCGTCGTAGTCGGGCGTCGCGGTGAGCGCTACGCGCACGGCGCGTGGCGCGAAGGCCGAGCGGAGCAGACTCATGCGCGAGGCAGACATCGCGCGGTGGGCCTCGTCGGCGAAGACCAGCGCCGCGCCCGCGATGGGCGCCGGGACCGCGCCCGCGGCGTGGTCGCGCAGGAGGATGGAGTACGTGGTGACGTTCACGCCGGCGGCGACGAGGGATTTGCGGTCGCTGAAGTAGGTTCCGACCGGGAGACCGGGGAGGCGGGCGGTGAGCTCGGCGGCGGTCTGATCGACGAGCGTCCGCGTCGGGACGATGAAGGTCGTGCGCAGACCGCTGCGGGCGATCATGTCGGCGGCGACGACGGTCTTGCCGGTGCGCGGAGGGAGAACGACGCGGCCGAAATGACCCCGCGGGGCGGAGCGGCCATCGGAGGCGGCGAGCGCGCGGAGGAAGCGGGCGAGGTCGGCGCGCACGCGAGCCTGGTCGGGGCGGAGCTCGAAGGCGACGGCGTGGTGGGACGATGGATCGGTGCTCGCGGGGTCGAGGCGCGACGCGGCGCGAGCGAGGCGCTCGGCCATCGGGAGCCCGGCGGGGTCTTCGTGAAACTCGGTGGGCGCGAACACGGTGCAGGCGAGGGCAGAGGCTACGCTTCGGTCGCCGACCGTGCGCGCGAATCATCGCGGCGGCAGCGGGGTGGGGCGCCCCTCCTCGGCGATGCTGTCAGGCGACAGGCGTACGCGATGCCCGCGCATCGAAGCAGGCCGGGCCCTGGGGCCAACGGATCGATCGCATCGACTGGCAATCGAAGTCCCGCGAGCGCCTCGAAGATCACCGTCGCGAGGCGCACGTCACTCGATGCGAAAAGGGACGTGCTGCCCTTCGGTGTCGAGACGAACCAACGCGGCACCCTCGCTGGCACGGATCCACTCCAGTTACCGGAACGCCTATGATCCGTCGCACGCCTGCCCGCAAGCATTGGCGGGAGCTCCTCGGACGCCGCCTTGGCTCCTCGGACGCCGCCTTGGCGCGGGCTGCGCGGGCGCCCTCGCCATGGTGTCGCTGCGGGGCCTGTCGAAAGAGACGCCCGAGGCCGTCGTGGTGCACTTCTCGGCCATCGCGACGGGGGTCATGGGGGTCGCGTCGGTGGTGCAGCTCGCCACCGTAGGGGCGCCGCGCGGGGTCACGCTCACCGAGGTGGGGTGCGTGCTCGCGATGGGCGTCACGGCCACCGTGGGGCAGCTCGCCATCACGCGGGCCTACGCGCTCGACAAGGCCGCGCGCGTGGGGGCCGCGGGGTGGATCCAGATCGTGATCGCCCTCGGCATCGACGCGGCGGTGTTTCACCGCAGGCCCGAGCGCGTGGCGCTGGCGGGCATCGCGATGCTCCTCGCGTCGGGCGCGCTCCTCGTCGACGACGCGCGCCGCGACGAGCGGAATCTCCGCGCGTAGGGGGGCGCGTGGCGACGCCGGGCCGTGCTAGCGTCGCCGCCCGCGCGCGTCATGCCAGGAGCCAACGAGAGCACTCCCCCGTTGCCGATCGAGGTGTGCCCCTTCGAGGTGATCGACGAGATCGCCGCGGGCGGCATGGGCACCGTGTACCGCGCGGTGGGGTCGCGACCGCCGTACACGGGCCGTGTCGTGGCCCTCAAGCGCCTGCACCCGCACCTCGCGCGCGACCCGCACGTATCGCAGATGTTCGTCGACGAGGCGCGCGTGCTCGCGGGCCTGCGGCACCCCAGCGTCGTCGAGGTGGTGGCCTACGGCGCCGACGCCGCCGGGAGCTACATCGCCCTGCAGTACGTGCCGGGCGTCTCGCTGTCGGCGCTCATGCAGGCCGCGGCGCGGAGCCGACGGCTGCTCCCCATCGGCGTGGCGATCCACATCGCGGCGCGGGTGGCCGAAGGGCTCCACGCGGCGCACGAGCTCCGCGACGCGCGCGGCGAGGCCCGCCACCTGGTGCACCGCGACGTGAGCCCGCAGAACATTCTCGTCGACGTCGAGGGCGAGGTGGTGCTCGTCGATTTCGGCGTGGCCAAGGTGCGCGACGCCGTGGCCCACACGCGCACCGGGGTGTTGAAGGGCAAGCCCGCGTACATGTCGCCCGAGCAGGTGCAGGGTCAGCCCATCGACCGCCGCACCGACGTGTTCGCGCTCGGCGTGGTGCTCTGGGAGATGCTCACCCTGCACCGCCTCTACCGCGGCGAGAGCGACATCGACACGCTTCGCAAGATCCTCTCCGACCCGCCCGAGCCCGTCGGGGGCCTGCGGCAAGACGTGCCTGCAGCGCTCGACCGCCTGCTGCTCGACGCGCTCTCGAAGACGCCCGATGGGCGCATCGCGTCGGGCGCCGAGTTCGCCGCGCGCCTGCGCGACGTGGGGGAGGAGTGCGGCGGCGGCCCCCACGAGCTCGCGCGCTTCTTCGTCGAGCTCCTCCCGCAGCTGCACGCCACGCTCTCCACGCCGCTCGTGCAGACGCGCACCCTCGGGGCCGTGCTGGAGCCCTCGGCGGTCACGCGCCCGCGCGCCCTCGCGCCGCCCCGTCGTCGCCCGCTCCGCCCCGTCGCCGCCCTCGCCGCCCTCGCTGCGATCGGGCTCGTCGCCGCCCTCGCGTGGCGTGCGCGCGCGGCGCCCCCCGTGCCCCGCGCGCCCGTCGTCGCGCGGCCCGTCGTCGCGCGGCCCGTCGTCGCGCGGCCCGTCGTCGCGCAGCCCGTCGTCGCGCGGCCCGTCGTCGCGCAGCCGCCGGAGATCCGCACCGTCGCCGCGACCGCGCCGCCCCCTCCCGAGCCTGTGCCGCAACGGCGCGCCCGTGCGTCGCAACCGCGCGCTCACGAGGCGCGTGCCCCACGCGGCGCACGCTCCCTCCTCTCGCGCGGTTGGGACGAGCCCTGACGCGACGGGCGCCGCGTCAAATTTCTCAGTAGCCCTGCGCAGAGGGTGTTAGCGTCGCTGCCCCTGATGCGACGGTCTGGCGCGCTCCTCGTTTCGCTCTGCATCGCGACGTCGCTCGCAGGGGCCCAGGTGTCGCCCGGCGAGCGCACCGAGGGCAGCGCGCGGGCCCTCTTCGAGCGCGGCGTCGCGGCCGCCGACGAGGCGCGCTGGGCAGAGGCCGCCGAGGCCTTCGAACGGAGCTACGCCATCGCGCCGCGCCCCGCGACGCTGCGCAACCTTGGGCTCGCCGACCGCGCGCGCGGCCGCTACACCCGGGCGATCAGCGAGCTCGAGCGCTTTCTCGCCGCGGGGAGGCCCGCCCCCACGATGGCGCGCGAGCTGCGTCGCATGGTCGACGAGATGCGCCAGCGCCTCGCGACGCTCTCGTTCGAGGTCGCCCCTGCGAACACTTCGCTCCTCGTCGACGGCGCCACGGCGCTCGCCGACGCGCCGCTCACGCTCGACCCCGGAGAGCACACCGTGCTCGCGTCGGCGCCGGGCCACGCGCGCACCGCCCAGGTGCTCACGCTCGGCGGCGGCGAGCGACGTACGCTCCGAGTTTCGCTCGCGCGCGATGGCAGCGACGACGCCATCGCCGCGCCCGGGGCCGCACGCAACGACGGCGGCGTGCTCACCCGCTGGTGGTTCTGGACGGCCGTCGGCGTCGCGGTCGCAGGGGGCGTCGCCGCGTCGGTGATGCTCCTCTCCAACGACGAGGCCCCCAACTGCGGCACGCTCGGCGCGTGCATCACCCTCCCATGACGCGACGCCCTCCACGCCTCCGCGCTGGCACGCTCGCAGCGTCGTCGCTGCTCGTGGCCTCGTGCACGACACCCGCCACCGAGATCCTCGTAAGCCTCGACACCGACGCCTCGCCCGCCACGGCCGTCGCGGTGCGCGTGAGCGTCGCGCGCGATCAAGACGCCGCCACGGTGAGCCCCGTCGTGTGGCGCTTCCGCGACGGCGACGCGGGCTTGCGATTGCCGGCCTCCTTCGCGGTGCTGCCCGGCGACGGGCCGCGCGACGGCACCGCGTGGATCTCCCTCGAAGCCACCTTCGAAGGCCCCGCGGGGCAGCGCTTCGTGATGCACCGCGTAGCGAGCGCGCGCTTCGTGCCGAACGCTACCGTCACCCTCTCGATCTTTCTCAACGCGGCATGCGGCGCGGCCGCAACCGACTGCGTCGCCACCGCGAGCGAGGCTTGCACCGTGGCCGCGCGCTGCGAGGAGCGCGGCCTCACCTGCGGCGACGACGCGCGCTGCGTACGCCCCACCCCCGACCTCGACGCGAGCGTCCCGCCCGACGCCACGCCCCTCGACGCCGCGCCCCTCGACGCCGCGCCCCTCGACGCCGCGCCCCTCGACGCCGCGCCCCTCGATGCGCCGCCCCTCGACGCCGCGCCCCTCGACGCCGCGCCCCTCGACGCCGCGCCCCTCGACGCGCCGCGATGCCCCGGCGCGCAAACACTGTGCGGCGCGGTCTGCGTCGACACCGCGTCGGACCGCGGCCACTGCGGCGCGTGCGGGCGCGCGTGCCCCGCGGGCAACACCTGCGTCGCGGGCGCGTGCCGGTGCGTACCGTCGTGCGGCGGGCGCGTCTGCGGCGACGACGGCTGCGGCGGCGCGTGCGGCGCGTGCGCGGCGCCGCGCGTGTGCGAGGCCCCGGCGGGCGTGTGCGCGTGCCCGGGCGGCACCGCGGCGTGCGGCACGGCGTGCTGCGGCGCGGGGCAGGCGTGCATCGCGGGCGCGTGCCGGTGCGTACCGTCGTGCGGCGGGCGCGTCTGCGGCGACGACGGCTGCGGCGGCGCGTGCGGCGCCTGCGCGGCGCCCTACGCGTGCGACATCGCCACGGGGTCGTGCGCGTGCCCCGGCGGCACCGTCGCGTGCGGGAGCGCGTGCTGTGGCGGCGGGCAGTCGTGCGTGGCCGGCCAGTGCTGCGCCAGCACGTGGCGCCGCGAGCTCGCGGGCCTCGTGCTCGAGGGCGCCGGCCGCGACGCCAGCGGCACGCTCCTCGTGGCGGGGCGCCAGGGCGTGCCCGACGCCTTCGTCGACGGCGACCGCGCGTACGTCACCACGCTCGACGCGTGCGGCAACGTCACCGGGCAGCACAGCTACATTCCCGCCGGGGCGACGCGCGCAAACCTCGTGGCCGTGGCCACGCGCGGGGCCGCGCGCACCATGAGCTCGCCGCCCGTGGTGGTGGGCTTCGCGGGCAGCGGGGCGGGCGACATCGACGGGCTCTTCTCGGCGCTCACCACGGCGCCGCTCGGGGTGTCCAACAGCGCGCTGCTGCGCACGTCGAGCGGCGACGACCTGCACTGGCAGGCCACGCAGACCGCCGACGGAAACCTCTGGGTGGCGGGCGCTTCGAACGGCTCGACGTGCCCGTCGATCGCCCTCGGCGCGCCCGGCTCCACGCACTACTGCAGCTGGAACATCTTCGCCGAATGCAGCGCGAACAGCGCCGCCTTCGGCATCGGCATCGGGCACGACGGCCTCGTGTGGGCGACGGGCCTCAACGCGGGGAGCGCGTTCATCGCGCGGTATCCGTCGGCGGGGTGCGCGCCCACGCCGGGGTGCGCCTGCGCGCCGAGCGCGGCGCCGGTGCAGTTCGCGCTCCCGGGCCACACGCTGAGTACGGGCCGCTCGCTCGCGGCGGGCCCGACGAGCACCTACGTGGCGGGCTACGCGTTCTCGTCGGCGACCGACGCGGCGGGCTTCGTGGCCGCCGTCAGCGCCGACGGGAGCGTCACCCTCTCGGCGCCGTGGAACCCCTCGTCGCAAGGCGACGCCTTCCTTGGAGTGACATACACGGTCACACCCTCCGGGCCGACGCTCTACGCCGCGGGGCTCCGCGAGTGGAACGGCGTCGGGCACACCGCGCGCGCCGTCGGCGCCATCGCGGCCTACGACGCCACCACCCTCGCCCTACGCTGGGCGACCACCGTGCCCGGCGCGGGAAGCTGCTGGAACATCGTGGTCGACGACGCGGGCGGCCTGGTGGTCACCTGCACGGGCCTCACGTCATCGACGGTGCGCCGCTGCCTCCCGACAGGATTCTGTCCATCGTAGCGGCGCGCGAGTTTTCATAACGGACGGGGCGCGCACCCTCACCAGAAACATGCAAGCGTTCGGGGCTATTTGGGAGGATAGGCATCATGGGAAGGTGGCGTCCGGGACCTCGCTACCAACCGCTGGCCTGACCGCGCGTTCCGCGCGCCGGACACCCTCGCCGTCGCCGCGTGCGTCGATGGGCGCGCGGGGCGGTTCC
>Ga0247843_1004791_pt1 | contig 19772 bp, 24 predicted proteins | sample LaCruzMarch2017__FD_192420 | JGI IMG/M metagenome (GOLD analysis project Ga0247843, IMG submission 192420) | Freshwater microbial communities from meromictic Lake La Cruz, Castile-La Mancha, Spain - LaCruzMarch2017_8m | ecosystem: Environmental > Aquatic > Freshwater > Lake | place: Spain...
GATGCCCTCATTGCTGCCGGATCCCTGAGTTCAGCAGCAACAGCAGCACGGCTTCTTTGCCCGCTCAGCGATGCGCGCTCAGGCGTGCATTTGCGCGGCAGTGCATACCGACCCCTGAATGGGTACGGAACAACGATGGATTGATCTGCTTGAAGGCGTACTCACCACAGCAAGCCAGATCCTCAACAACAGACGGACTCAGCAACAACCGCGCCACCAAGGGATACAAGGGGAGCAGGTCGACACCGGAGGCTGTCATGGACAGAGAAAGCCCGACTTCACCCGTGTCAATCAACTGGCTCTTGGGAATGTGCACATCCAGAGACTGCCAGAAGCTCTGCCATGCGGGCTCCAGAAGCAGGAACTGATTGGCACACAGACAATAGGACTGCAAGTGGTACCCCTTTTCATAACTATCGGTCAGACCGGAAAGGGCCGCCGCGTGGCGATCGGCCACCAGTGCCATGACCGCCTCCAGACTCTGCAAGGCAGAAGAGTCGGGTCCGAGGGGAAGCACGCTGTCATTGATGAACAGAACATGGCGGAACGCCAACCCCTCTGAGGCCAGTTGAGAGGCGAGCAGTGCCGTATCCCGATAGGCCCCGATGCAGCGACCTTGATTGGATCTCCTTAGGCAGAGAATCCCATGATCGGCAAGAAAGCCGAGCGCCTCGTCGTCGAATCCGGAGCAGGTGGTGACAAAGACTGTATGGTCCTGCCCCAGCAAGTCAACCAACAGAACGCGCCAGACCAGTGGCAGGTATCCAAGGGTGTCAAAATGATGCAGATGAACTAGCGACACAGGCCCTGGCACAGACCGCAGCATGGTCATGACCTGCTCCAGGTCAGGCGCACGATTGACGTCAAAGGGGTGGTTGACGGATAGCACGTTTTCAGTCATGAAGTTTGAGGAGATACCGTATGCATCGGATGCAGATCTGTAGCAAGGTCGAGCCTAAGAAGCCGGCGAAACGTAGGTAGACGCCCCATCCCGGGCAATCTTCTCCCAGCGAAAACCCATCATTTCACATGACAAACAAGGCATCCGTTCCAGTGCATGCAACAGGGAGTTATCAGGCGGCAGCGGTTCGCCAGGCAGAGAGTCCAGCGTCAATCCCAGCGAATGGAGAATCAACAGTGCTGCCGGACGTGCCCAGAAGAATCCGCCCGCAGGATACTCAAGAATGTCGACCGTGCTTGTATCACAGCCCAAAGGGGACAATAGTGTATCCACAATCGAGCGCATATTTCCCCACCCAATCAGCCAAAGCAGACTTGATGGATAGTCAGGGAAAATCAGGCCAAGGTCAGGCTGATCAGCAAACATCTGCTTGATCGCATCAACTCTCGTGCTGGATCCTGCCAGCATCAGGTTCTGGTCATGGAACCACTGACCATCCGATTCCTTGCCATGGGAGAAGAGGCAGAGGTCGTAGACCTGCAACTCTTCGTTGAAGACAATGTACTTGCTCGGAATATCCCGACCGATATTGGGAAGCACGCGAACATCCATGGTCGTGATGCCATAGTCTTGCGCCAGTGATAAAAGGACACTGGCCACAAGTGCTTCCGACGTGGTGACAAAGAAATCGGCCTTCCCAACAAGATGACAGCCAAAATCCGCAAAGAATTGGCGGGCCTTGGTTGGCGTATGAAAATGAAGAACAGCAGCACAGCGTAATGACGCCACCTGGTCTGTCTGAGCGACCACTGGGAGCGAAGAAATCTCAGATGCCCTGAGGCTTAGTGGCTTTTTGAAACAGTGAAAAAACGAAGGGTTGGGATGATACTGCCGAAAACAACCTTCCTGATGATGGAACGTCGAGCAATCACGGGGATCACTGTAGGTCCACTGATAAGTATGAAGATACCAACGAGCATCCACCGGATCGTCTCGCCCTACTGGAGACCAGCGCGGCAGCGACCGGGATGTGGGCGGCAAGGCCTCCGAACCGTAGGTCTGGTCAAGAGCCTGTTGCGTGAACAGCGCCTGATCCTCCAGCCGAAAGCGCTCCCAGGCAGCATCGGCATGCTGATTCAGAAGTTCTGGTTGGCCAAAGTAGGTTTCCAGCTGAGATGTGGGGTCCTCCTCATCACAAGGCAAGACATAGTCAAGCTGACGATCCTCCACAAAGGTGCTGGGGTGAAGAAGCGAAATGCACGGAATCCGGTTAGCAACCAGGTGAATGATACGAGGCCACTCTAGAATTCTTGAGGAGTGGGAATGGATGTTCAGAGCCGCTGCACACCTGGACAACAATCCATCCCGCGTCCACCCATAAACACCAAAAAAGGCTTGCACACGCAAGCCTTCAGACAACCGAATCGCGCCAAGAATCCGCTCCCGCAGAGGCGTCATCGAACCAAAGAATAGAAAGTCGTTGGTTCGATTCACGCCGCGATCAATCTTCTCTAGTCCACGATGATAGCCAAGCCGAAAACGCACAAAGTGCCCAGCAGGCTTGCCAGGAACCTGTTCACGCAGAAACTTGAGATTGGCGTTGGAGTAGTCCCAAACCGGCCAGCGACTGGCAAGCTCCACAATCTGGCTAGCCCATGTTGTAAATTCGCCACTCAACTGCTCGGTATTGAAAACAATGCTGGCGAAAGGAATAGACTGAACGTCTGCAGGCTTGAGCAAATGGGCACCGAGAATGATATTAATTGAATCCTCCAGGAAGGCATTTGTTCGCAAGGCAACTTCATGTCCCAGGTCAAGAAGTGAGTGATAGAGAAGAATCCGAATTTCATCAAAGGCTCGAGCATGAGAATATCCCAATGGCTCAATAGTTACGACTGTGATGGTAGCCATGAAATGGTATGGATGAAATTGGCATGGACGAACTCAGCTTACTAGCGGCTCAGGCATCGCCTCAAGGCAGGGCCCCTGTCAAGAACTCGGGAAGCGGCGCAGCAACGCATCAGATACGGCCTGCTGGTATTGCTCTTGAAAGTATTTGTCGTAGCGTATGCATTCCTCACTGGCAGCGCCAATCACCGAACCGCACAGATAGGGATGGTCTTGTATGGCATGCACCTCCAGACGCCATGGCGACGCCAGCGACACATAGTCGGCGTGAGGTTCAGTGTGGAGATAGTGACCCACAGCGCCGGAGCTGAAATATGGAACCCGAAAGAACTGCAGTCGCTGCATATACTCGGAATCCTCGTAGTAGCGAAGATCGGCCAGGTATCCGTAGGATGCCAATAAATCAGCAGAGGCTATAAAACTTGTCAAACCGCAGCTTATTAGGCTGCTATTGATGAGCACGATCTTCTTCTGGGTCATGCTCACACGGCTCCAGCTTGTATTGACCAGTGGAACGCCATGGAGAGACATCAACATCAATCCATGCAAGCAACGCAACGGATGAAAAAGATCGTCGTCATCCAGGAAGGTAAACCAGGGGCTTGTGATCTCCTTCAGGGCGCGATTGCGGCACATGCCGACGCCCCGATTCTCCTCACTGAAAAACACCGAAACCTTCCAATGCTCGTCTTCCTCACCCAGCTCCCCGAGCAGGCGCTGGACAAGCTCCAAGTCGGCCACGTCCCCATCCACACTGATCAGACATTCGATCGTGACGCCCACCTGCTGCTTCAGACTGCGAAGAGCCGACCGCAGCAAATGCTCGCTGGACTTGTGCACCGGCACAACAACGGCCAGTCTCGGTCTCTGAGAAAAAAAACGATCCCCACCTGCCTGGGAGAGCAGCCCATCCAACTCCTGATAAAGCGGCAAAGACAGATACTTTGTGAATGTCCAAAACTCGGAATCAAAATCCAAGATGTCCTTGACAACGGATTCCAGTTCCTCTACTCCGATCCACGGCAACCTTGCTAGCGCCTGGCCGATCGAATCAATGCGCTCAAGATGCTCAAGGAAGCCAGGATCCATCAACATTCAGAAAAGAGTTGCGCTGGCTGTGACCGCTCAGAGCTCCCGTCGGGCCTGCTCAAGCCGGGAGGCGCTGGGCAGCCAAAGGGCAACACCCAAGGCAATGACTTCAATCAACACCTGCCTACCACCAAGCAGAACCACCATCACAGCCACAAAGGCCAATCCCCGCTGAAAAACACTCCACACGTCATCGGGTGTATCGCTACCCCTGGCCCACAAGAGAACAGCTAAAGCCAAAAGAACCAGATCCAGCCACCAAGGCACCGCATTCTCGAGCAGATGGTTGCACCATAGGAAAAAATCCGATGGCTGCCATCACCCAGCCGGCTTCCCTCCGCCTGAGAGCCAATTCTCCAGGCCCTCCCCCAGAAACGAAAGGCCCAGCACCAGAACGAACATGGCCAAACCAGGGAACAGGGCCGTCCACCAGATGCCAGTGGGCAGGGCCGTCAGGGCCTGTTGCAGGTCGCTGCCCCACTCGGGGATCGTCTCCGGCAGGCCGAGGCCGAGGAACCCCAGTCCCCCCAGCACCAGCACCGCATCGGCGGCATTGAGGGTGAGCAGCACCGGCACCGAGGTGATCACGTTGCGAAACAGGTAGCGGCGCAGGATCCAGGCGGGGCCGGCCCCCAGGGAGCGGGCCGCCTCGATGAACAGCTCCGCCTTCACCTGGGCCGACTGGTTGCGCACCACCCGGAAGTACTGCGGCACATACACCACGCAGAGGGCGGCGGCGGCGTTGGGCAGGCCCCGGCCGAGCAGAAAGGCGAGCACCACCGAAAGCAGCAGCACCGGCAAGGTGTAAAGCGTGTCCATCAGCAGCACCAGCAGGCGATCAACTCCACCGCCCAGGTAACCGCTCACCATCCCGAGGGGGACGCCGATGGCGAGGGCGAGCACCAAGGCACTGAGTACCACCTGCAGAGCCACGCTGCTGCCGGAGAGCGTGCGCACGCAGACGTCGCGACCGAGGCGATCGGTGCCGCACCAGTGGACCAAGGAGGGCGGGGCGTAGATCGGGTTCTCCAGTCCCGCGTTGGGGTCGGGCAGCAAGCCCCCATGCACCAGCAGCGGAGTAGCCAGGGCGATCAGCCCGTAGACGAAGACGATCCCCAGACCCCAGCGCGCCATCCTCTCGGCGAGGGCGGGGCCTCCGGGCCGGGGGGCCTGCCCGATCCGGTTGGCCTTCATGTCGGCATCACCAGTGGACCTCGTTATCACAAGAGGAGGGGCACAGCCTGGATGCGTGCGCATCTGGGCTGAAAAGCGCGCGGATGAGGATCGGCAGAAGCGTAACGTCGGACGTGTCGACGGTGGCAGCCTTTGAATCCAGTGGGATTGATGCCTCTGGCAGCTCCGGCATCAAATCAGGCCGTGGGAGAACGGTCTCCGGCAGGTTCTACGTGATCAAGGGCAAGCAGGCAGCGGTGCACTGGGATTCCCACCAAGTTGATGGTGAATTCTCACGCTGGTATAATGTGAAGCACATGCGCCTCTCAACTCCTGAGTGCTGATCTCTATCGTGGCCGAGAGTCGTTCATCCACGCTGATCCGATGACCGGCGCCCGCCTCCTGATCGTCGATGACGATCCTGAAATGCGCGGCTTCCTCACCTCGGAGCTGGCCGTCGAGGGGTATGAGTGTGAAGAAGCCTCCTGTGGCCAGCAGGCTTTGGGCAGGATCCGCAGCCAGGCCTGGGATCTGGTGCTGCTGGACTGGAACCTGCCCGATTTTAGCGGTGTGGAGGTGTGCCGCCGCATGCGCAAAGGTGGCATCTCCACCCCCGTGCTGATGCTCACCGCCCGCGATGAGGTGCAGCAACGGGTGGAGGCGCTCGATTCCGGCGCCGACGACTACCTGATCAAGCCGTTCTCGATCGAGGAACTGCTCGCCCGGGTGCGGGCCCGCCTGAGGCGCAGCGGCATCGATGAACAGGAAGGTGGCCTGCTGCGGATGGCCGATCTGGAGGTGAATCCCGCCAGCAGGGAGGTGGCCCGGGGTGGGGAAGCCATTCACCTCACGGCCAAGGAGTTTGATCTGCTGATGCATCTCCTGCGTCATCCCAACCAGGTGCAGGAACGCCGCGCCATTCTCGATGCGCTCTGGGGTGAGAACTGGCTGGGCGACGACAACCTCCTGGATGTCTACGTCCGCTACCTGCGCCGCAAGCTCGAGCCGGCGGGCCAGCCCACCCTGATTCAGACAGTGCGCGGTGTCGGCTTCATGCTCAAGGAAGGGCCGCCCCGCTGACCATGGCGGAGGCGTCCTCTCCATCGCGGCTGCTGATCGTCGAGGACGACCAGCGCATGCGCAGCTTCCTGGCCGGCGAACTCAACTGCGAGGGCTACAGCGTCAGCGAAGCTGAAGACGGCCAGGGCGCCCTGATGCACCTGCGGGACGCCACAACGGACCTGGTGCTGCTCGACTGGACCCTGCCTGACTTCAGCGGTGTGGAGATCTGCCGGCGACTGCGCTCCAGCGGCGACATCACCCCGGTGCTGATGCTCACCTGCCACGACGACATCCGCGACCGCGTCGAAGCGCTCGATTCGGGGGCCGACGATTACATCCTCAAACCCTTCTCCATCGAGGAGCTGCTGGCCCGCATCCGCGCCCAGCTGCGGCGCACCGCCTACTGGCGCGGTGTGGCCAATCCCGACATGCTGAGCTGCGCCGATATCACGGTGAACACGGCCACCCGGGAGGTGACGCGGGCGGGCCAGGCGATTTGCCTTTCGGTGCGTGAGTACGACCTGCTTCTGTGTCTGCTGCGCGGGGCGGGGCGGGTGGTGGCTCGGGAGGAGATCCTGCGGGACGTGTGGGGCGAAAACCACTTCGGCGACGAGAACCTGCTGGGTGTCTACATCCGTTATCTGCGGCGCAAGCTGGAGCCGGAGGGGCTGCCCACCCTGATCCAGACGGTGCGGGGCGTGGGCTTCATGCTCCGGGAAGGGGAGCCGCGCCCTTCAGACGCAGCTGGAAGTCCGCCCCCCCCTGGCGCCCATCCGCCACCGAAACACTCCCCCCCATCGCCTCCATCAGCGCCCTGACCACCGCCAGCCCCACGCCACTGCCCGGGATGGCGCTGGTGTTGCGGCCCCGGCCAAAGCGCTCGAAGATCAGTTGCTTCTCGTGGTCGGGAACGCCAGGGCCGGAATCGATCACATGCACCACCACCCGATCGAGGCTGGCGTCGAGCCGCAGCTGAATCGGGCCCGCAGCCGGATCGTATTTCTGGGCATTTTCGATCAGGTTGACAAGGCACTGCTCGAAACGGTCGGCATCCCCGAGCGCAAAGGTGCTTGCTGACTGGGTGGCGCCGGGGCAGATCCGCAGGCGACCGTGGCAGCGCGTGCGCAGGCGTTCGGCCACCCGGTCGATCGCCTCGGCCACGTCAAAGGGCTCGAAGGGCATCAAGGTGCGGTGGGCGTCGATGCGGGTGAGGGCCAGCAGATCCGCCACCAGCTTCCCCATCCGGCCCGCCTCCGCCTCGATCAGCGCCAGCTGCTCGGCCTGCTGGTCGGAAAGGTTGTCGGAGCGGCGCCGCAGGCTGCTGGCGTAGTTGCGGATCAGGCTGATGGGGGTGCGCAGCTCGTGGCTCACCCCATTGGCAAAGCCCCGCTGACGCTCCCAGGAGGCCGAGAGGCGATCGAGCAGATCGTTGAAAGCCAAGGCAATGGGCTCCAGTTCCCTGGGTTGGGCTTGCACCGACACCCGCTGGCTTTCGAGTGTGTCGGAGGTGATCGTCTGCATGCGCAGGCCGAGATCGCGGAGAGGGGAGAGACCCCGCACGAGCACGGGGCGCAGCAGGAGTCCCGTGAACAGGGTGGCGATGCCGGCCGCCACCGAGAGAAGAATCAGCAGCAGCCGCTGCTGGACGAGCTTCTGAGTGATGTCCTCCAGGAAGCGAAGTCGAACTGTTCGCGCCCCCAGCTGGATCTGCTGCGAACTGGTGAGATAAATAAGTCCATCGAACCTGAGCACAGACACCTGACCGAGGCCGCTGCGCTGGGCCGACAATCGCGTCAGCGGCACGCCGGTGGGGATGGAGAACAGGCGGATCTGCTCAGCCGCGCCATAGGGAACACCCTGGTCGGTCTCGACCCAGCCGAGGAAGTTGGGGCTAATCAGCCGGGCAAGGGCGTTGCTGATTTCGTCGAGCGTGCGAGGCGCGGGACGGCGGGAAAGGAGCACCTGTCGCACACTGGCGGCGGTGGAACGGTGCTGGTCGCGCCGCTCCTGGCTGGCCAGCAGGGCGGTGGCTCCGATCAGCAGGGCGTAGCCCCCCAGCACGGCCAGCAAGCTGAGCCCCAGCAGGCGCCGTCGGATCGAAAACGCCTCGGAGTGCCGGCGGAACGGGCCCAGCAACCGAGAAAAGTCCATCAGTTTCATTAGAAGACCATTAGTCCTCGACAAGATCCTGAGTCAATTGAATCGTAACGGACAATGAAAGGCCTGACAGAACGGCGCCGGTGGTGATGGGACGGTGCCCCTCAAACCCCAGCCGTGTCAATGGTTCCGAACCTTAGGAGATACAACAGGGCCGAACCGCCCGCAGGCATGGTGGCCGCATGGTCGGGACCGCATTCGGTGCATAGGATGCATTGTGTAAACAGCTTCTGAGCTTTTCCAATGAACATCTCCCCCAAGACCAAACTTGCGCTCATGCGCAGCCTGCGCGATAAGAAGAACCCTCTCCAGAAAGGCTTCACCCTAATTGAGCTGATGATCGTGGTGGCGATCATCGGGATTCTGTCTGCAGTGGCCCTTCCACAGTTCCTGGGCGCCCGTGCTGCGGCTCAAGCCGGCGCAGCCATCGGTGAGGCGGCGGCTCTTGCGAAGGAATGTGCAACCTTTGTTGCCTCTCAAGGGATGGGGACCGGGCCTTCAGTAACAACAAATAGAAACATTGCAGCCGGTAGCTGCAGCACAACTGGCGGGTCAATTACAACCACTTCATTCACTAGCACTACTTTCAAATGCATTGGGACTGACTTTACTGGCACCCAAGCAGTCATCCGCATCGGCGGAACTGGAACGATGTCGTGCTCACTTACCTAAACATTTGAATATCAGGACGCGTAATATACGCGTCCTTTTTTTAAGTTTCAATTCAATCCAAAAGTGTTTTCACGTCAGGCCTTACACCTTATCGCAATCAGCTTTCGCTTAATGTCAATATCTTTAGCATTTACCACTTAATCGTATATTTTATCTTTTTGAGAACCCAGGGTACATCTCCCCCCTGACCAAACTTGCGCTCATGCGCAGCCTGCGCGATAAGAAGAACCCTCTCCAGAAAGGCTTCACCCTGATTGAGCTGATGATCGTGGTGGCGATCATCGGAATTTTTCAGCAGTGGCCCTTCCACAGTTCTTGGGCGCCCGTGCTGCGGCTAAAGCCGGAGCAGCCGTCGGTGAAGCGGTGGGTCTTGGGAAGGAATGTGCAACCTTTGTTGCCTCTCAAGGGATAGGAACCGCACCTACGTTCACAGCAAACACGAACATTGCAAGCGGCACCTGCAGCACGACTGGCGGGTCAGTTACAACCACTACATTCACAAGCACTAATTTCAAATGCAGTGGGGCTGACTTTACTGGCACTAAAGCAGTCATCAAGATCAGCGGAACTGGTTCGATGTCATGCTCACTTACATAGGGCTTGCTGAAATTCCCCAAGTCACGCCAGGCCGTCCTTTAGCTCTTACAGCGTGAGCGTCGGCATGAGGGACGACTAGACCTTTAGATGGCGACTAAGTGCAGGCAAGTCGCTTCACATGCCGCTCTCCAGTGGTCATACTGGCGAACATCATGTAAACACACACAAACAAAGCAAATAAAAGGCGCAGCAGCCTTAGGATTTTCTCTGTATTCATCACAAATAGTGCCATCCCGATCACAGATCTGGATGTTTCAACCAACTTGGTCATGATCAGATCTAGGCCATACTTGCGCTTGCTTGTGCCGATCCGCCCTTCGATCACGGATCTTTTTCTCAGGTCGAATTTGAAAAGATCCTGCTGCTCGGGTGATTCCGCAGGACTGTCTACGCGCTTGCTTCGCCCCCTGCCACTGAGCCGGATATGATGTTCGGCACAATACCTCTTGTTTTCAGCCGTGATGTAGATGGCGTCTGCACATACACGCTCTGGAAAATAGCCTCGCTCTTGCTTGTACTGCTCAACCCTCTGAATCAGATCATTTGCTTCATTATAGTTATCCCAGCTAATGCGATCCAGATGGACAAATCCATTGTCATCTGAGATTGATGTCTTGGCTCCAAACTCGGTCTTCTTGCCCGCCTTCCCCCTGACGATGGGACGCACGTGCGGTTTCGCCAGGTTGACGATCCTGTTGGCAGTGCGGCAAGCTATCAGCGTCGTACATTTCCTGCTGCTGACGGTACACCTCGCTGCTGACGAGCAGCTTGCGATACAGATGGCTGCCAAGCTCAAGAAGCACTGCACCAGAATGGATGAGGGTGTCTATTGCAGCTAAGTTACGCCTGATCTCATTGAGTTGAAACCTCTTGGCTTCGCGGAGCTCAGGTTTCCTGGGCTTTTTCTTCTTGATGATCGCGAGGAAAAGATTCCTTGCTTTATCACGATTGCAGCGGGGCTTCCGATTTACTTTGTCGGACACCTGCTTGAAAAGTACATCAATGACGAGTTCCGTGGTTTCACGGGCTTCGTTGAGTAACCTTAGATCCACCGGATAGGGAATATCATCAGGCACACAGGTGGCATCAAGCATCAGCGTGCCCCAGTTTTTTCTGGGGTCATGCGAAAGGGGGGGCTCCCCCAGCTCCGACTCGATGGCCGACAGTTCCCTGTTTTCGCCCTCAGTGCATTCTTCTGGGAGGGAAGATAGAAGCTGTTTGACCAACGCGATACCACTCGCCTTCGCCATGTCATTGCAGATCTTGATCAGATCAGGGCCAATACGTTTCCGGAAGTGCACCATCATCGAGGCGTCGAACGGGTGCGTGAACTGATAGCCACTCAGACCGATGAAGAATTGCAGATAGGGTGATTCCGTAATCAGCTCAACAGTCTCCCGATCCGTTAAGCCAAGCCGCTGCTGGTATACAACGCACCAAGGGCCATCCGGAATGGCTTGGCCGGTGCACCAGTAGTGGCGCTGAATAATGGTGCGTAGCGGCTTTCCAGAGGCTCCCAGGGGATGATGTTGGCCAGCACAACCCAGCGATTGTTCGGATCCAGCTTGCCGCCAAAGGGGGCATGAAATTCCTCAATGGATAGTTGGCCGTTGTGCTGAAAAACGTACATTTTCAGGTCAGCGAATTCTTCTAGCCCACAAATGGTTGATCTGGGCTCATTCTAGCGTGAGACCCTGGCTGGAAGGAACCAGCTGCGCTGCAGTTGATCTGGGTTCCTCAGCATGCCCTAAATAGAATGCTTAGGTCAACCTGAATATCTCCAGTTTGACAAGCATATTTTCACAAGATGGATAAGCTTTGATGGCTAGCAAGAAATAACTTTTAAGCCCAAAAGAGTCCTTGGGCCAAAGCCACCTAAGTTGGAAGAATCTCTTCATAATCAATTCTACATAGAACCTCCACCCAAAGGAAATCAGCCCTGTTGCAGCCTAGCATCATTTTCAAATCAGTATCCGACACACCACCCTACGCATGGAGGACTATGATTCTTCCACCAAATTGATTTTTCTTGGTGACCAGGCATGACTAACAAAAATAGAATAGGAATCAGCTTACAGATTGGGTTTAGTCTTTTGCGTGCAGGCGAGAAGGAATCAGCACTTATACATTTCCTAAGGGCCCTAGATTCCGACCCTGGCAATCCGGATGCAACGAATGGGGCCGGGGCTTGCTATGTGTTCCAAGGAGAAGTGCAGCAGGCGCTTGATTTACTTGAGAAGTGTATAGGACTTGGGAAGGGCAACCTTGATGTTTCAATGAACTTGGCCAGACTACTTTGCAAGGAGCCAAGTACGCAAGAAGCTGCAGTTTCAACGGTTTACAATCAACTCGCTTTGAGCCCACATAACCCAGAACTATTTAGCCTGCTTGCCGAGATTGAGGAAGAACGCGGCAACCTAGATAAGGCATTGAAGGCGCTGGCATCAGCTTCCAAGCTTGATCCCAATAATTATGAGATTCATTCGAAGATCAGCCTTCTTTCTATTTTAGTTGGCGATGCAGAGTCTGGTGTATCACATCTAATGCATGCAACATCTCTTGCGCCATGTGAACCACAACTACGATACTACCAGGCAAAAGCAGCATTTCTTTTGAATGACTACGAACAGGCCTTGGAGGGCTTTAAAGATTATCAACTTCAAGCGAAGCCCGAAGATTCTCATGGAGATGTAGCCAGCATGATGGGATTATGCTATTTACGCACTGGTGATCTAGATCAATCAATTCTATACTTCGAGCAAGCCCTCTTGCGAAATCCACTGGACGCCAATGCCCTAATAAACGCATACAACGCTTACAGGAGTGCCGGCGAAGTCTCGGTAAGCATTCAATGTTGCAACAAAGTCTTGAATCTGGAGCATTTGTCAAAGCATGCAAAAGCTAAGTCATTTTATAATTTGATGTTCACATACTCAACAATGGGGTGCTCTGTTCTAGCGGCAGCCAAGCATGTGGCCACAGATTATTGGTTGCGGCAGGGAATTTCTCAGGAGCTATCAAAATGCTATCCAATCAAAAAAAGGCGAACCAAAAAGCGAATCAAGATTGGCATTTTATCTTCAGAGATTGGCAATCATGTTGTAAGTTTTTTTCTTGAACCTATACTGGCAAACTACCCGAGGGATTTGGTCGACATAGACTTGCTTGTTGGATCCTATCGATACGAAGAGAACACCGACAGGCTAATTGGGTACGCAAGCGACCTTCTATGCCTGAGCGGCCTTCCAGCAGGTGAAGCACAAAATCTAATAGCCGGAAGAGGTTATGATGTTATCCTAGAAACATCGGGCTATACATCAGATAGCAACATAGCAATACTTTCACAGCGATGCGCACCGGTCCAGTGCCACTATATCGGATATCATGCAACTACATTCATGCCAACAATGGACTACTTTATCGGAGATAGTGAGTTCATACCTCCATCAATCGAATATCAGTTTACAGAAAAGATTCTGCGCATAGAGGGCCCTTGGATAACTAGATATGTACCTTCTAATCTTCCATTGGCCAAATTCAAAGGGGACCAGTCAAAATTTGTCATGGCATCAACGAATCAGACCGCAAAGATATCCGAAGATACCCTTATGTACTGGGCCCAAGCATTGCTATCGATTGATCAAAGCATTCTAATCATCAAGGATCGCTTTGCGCAGTCAAGCAGAGTCAAGGATCGGGTATTGTCTTTCTTCGGAGAGCGACTGATTGATAAAGATCGCATTTACTTTCAAGGAGGAACGCCAAGCTGGCAGGCGCACATGGATTTTTACAATACAGTCGATGTTGTTCTCGACTCTACTCCGTGGAGTGCTGCGACCACAGCGTTTGATGTGATCTCCATGGGAACCCCGTTTGTGGCGATAAGAGGCAATGTAGCAGCTTCGAGGATGAGTTCTTCAATACTGAAAGCCGCTAAGCTTGATCACTACATAGCAGACAGTCACGACGAGTTTTGCAGTATTGTTTCCGAGATCGGAAAAGCAAAGAGTGCTTACAGACAAATAAGGCAGATGAGTCAAGAGAAGAATCTCCGATCAAATGCATTTGATCAAGCCTCGGTGGCCAATAGAGTTATTGAAGCACTGATAAATGCTGTCAAAAACTAGTATTACGAATTAATCTGCATACAAAGGGCCTCCTGAGAAAGACGTAATGCAAAGCCACCTCCCCAAACCGGTGACTGCCAGGAAAGATGATGCCCCTGCTGCCATTCAGGTAGCCATCGCCAAAGTACCAGGTTTGGCGTCGATTTCCGGCGCTGGAGGGTTAATCCACAGCACCTCCGGCTGACGCCAGCAACGTGTCGATCGTGACCACGCAAGACGCTGAAAGAGTTAGGCAGTACATATGCCGCCACGCCGCCGACAGATTCCACCTTCCGACTCCTGTTGGCTCAACTTGATGACGTGAAGGGCTTTGTGACCCCAGCAGACCAGTAACATGACAGCGATACAAACATCTCAGCCCATGCTTGAGCAGCTAGCGTCCATCATCTGCGCAGAAAGCCCTGAGACAAAGTTCACGATAATGGAAATTGGGGCATTACAAATTGATGCATGTCCAGAGCCATTCTACCAGGTATTAGAACTGTTTCCAGGCTCCCAAGTTATTGGCTTTGAGGTGGATGAAAATCTCTGCGAAGAGATGAACTCAAAAGCAGCTACCGGCATACGGTATTATCCAAATGCGCTTGGCGAACGAAACGAGCGTCGCGCCTTTTACATAACTAATCATCCCATGTGCTCTAGCTTGTATGAACCAAATGAGCCACTAATCAGCCTATACAACAACTTTGAGGTTGCATGCCTAAAGCGCAAGACCGAGATCAACACAGTAAGCATGGACTACTTCGCTCACTCAAATAACATACCTAGAGTTGACTTTATCAAGATTGACATTCAGGGGGCAGAGCTAGACGTTTTCAGGGGAGGGGCTCAGGTGCTCAAAAACGTTCTGGCGCTCGTCTGCGAGGTTGAATTCATCCCGCACTACATACAACAGCCTCTATTTGGCGATGTATACACATTCTTGCTTGAACATCAATTGATGTTCCATAAGTTTATTAATCTCGCAGGGAGGAGCCTCAAGCCTATAGTAATTGACGACAACCCTAATCTACCTTCTCAACACATCTGGTCCGATGCGATGTACATCCGCCATGTCCAGGCAGTCCAGAATTTAAGTGACCAACAACTGCTGAAGCTTAGCGTGCTTGCTGTAGCCTATAAAAGCCCAGACCTTTCCTATTACTGCCTCGCTCACTATGATCAGAGAAACGGAACAACGCTCGCACTTGAGTTTCTGGTGAATGCGGGAGGATGAAGAGATGAAGACATGCCATGTCCTCTCACGCCCAAGCATGAATAGAAGGCTTGCGGGGCGCTTCGTTGTCGGCGCCCTTCTCATTGGAGTCTTTGACTCAGGGCCACAGTCTGATGTTGCCGCGAGGAGGGACAGTAGGGTGGAATCTTATGAGGAGACACTTTAAACAAGCCCCCTCGAGTGGTGGACTTTCGGTGCGGCCTACCGAACAGCTGAGCGGCTGCACTCAGCAGATCCTCATGCTCCCTCCCCCGGACCTCGTAGCGGTCGCTGTGCCGCTGCTGATCCTGCCGTTTGGCCATCAGAACACTGCAAGCAGACCGTCCGCCCAATCAGGTCGTGGAGTCACATGTCGTTCCAGCCTGCCGTGCCTCACCGTTAAGACGGAAATGAAGGGATGGTCGGCTGAAATGTTGTCGTAGGCCCGTGCAACGTCGCAGAGCGACAGCGACGTTCTGACGTGATGCAGCAGCCGGGGGATGCGGCTCACCACCTTGTCGGCGAGAACATCATGACCTCCTTCGCTCACCCGCTCGCTGATGCGCGCCTGGTTCAAGGCTGGACTTTCGAGGTGAATCATCACCATGATCACCTGATAGCCAAGGGCTTTGGCGCGGGACAGGGCGTCGTAACGGTGCGCCTCTGGGGCATCGGCATAGGCGATCCGGGCGAGCACATCGGCATCCAGCGCTGCAAACACCTGCTCAGGGGCCACATCCAGCAGGCTGTCTGGGTTGAGCACACGGGCCACCTGGCGGCCCAGGGCTGCCCAGTAACCAATCTGCTCGGCGGCGGCGGATTTCGGCATGACGAAGAGCCCCCACGACAGACACCACCGTGCTCAGCTGCGCTGGCGTCCCCAGCAGGTCAGACTGATCAACTTTCAGAACCTTAAAACGATCTCCCTCATCCTCATGATCCCGATCGAAACAGTAGATAAATGCATTTGGAAAAACTGATTTCCAGAATTGTATGCCAGCACCCGATCCATAACCGATCTCAACCATGGCAAATTCTGCCTCTGACAGAAAACGTTCCAGACATCGGGCATAGCTTGATTCATAATGATGAATGGAAATCTTGTCAGTACCAGCCACAAGCCCTGCTTCCACGAGCTGATCACAAAAGGAACGAGCAGCCATCAGACAAACTCTTTCTGCTTATCATAAAAGCATGCCCGTAGTGATCGTTCCTCCAAGTCCTCACCCCCTCACAGCGGCGCCCCATCCGCGCACTGGTCTGGATGCGCTGGGGCCATGACGCTTGCACCACCTGCTCCCCATTCCGAAGCCTTGGCGCCCAGCCAACCCCCGAGGCGGTGAAACCGACGCCCGCAACAGCCGTTTGCTGATGCGCCTTTTCGCTTGGGCCGTCCACGATGGCGGCTGGCAGGTGATCGACAGCTCCACGAGCTGCCTTCTGCCCGTATCCGCAAGGCTTCTCCGCAAGAGTTGGCTCGGTGCTCAGCCCCGATCAGCGCTCCCCGAAACCCGCCAGGCAGGCCGGATTGCAAGACAGATCAGCTGCCCCTCCCTGACAACAGCCCACCAGGACGGCGACCAGATCCACAGCGGACGGGGCCAGCGGGGACCCAAGCCCATCCTCGGAGGCCTGCAGGAAGGCCGTGAGGGCGCGGCGTACCAGTTCCGACTTGCTAAGGCGGCGGCGCTGGGCCTGCTCGCTGAGCTGGGCGTCGAGCGCTTCGGGCAGCTTGAGAGATCCCCGCCATGGCGAGGAAGCAACCAGAAAGGCAGTGCTACTACCAGCTGCCTGCGCATATTGCCTTCCGGGCAGCACCTGATCGGCCAGCCGCCGCGGGCGTTGATCGGCCGTGAGCAGCAGGGACGCTTCCCGCCGGGCCAGGGCCAGGGTTTCCACCTGCGGGATCCCAACTAAAATCCTCAAGCAGTCTGCGCTGGGGCCATGACGCTTGCACCTCCAGCTCCCAAGTCCAATGCCATGGCGCCCTTGCGCCTGCCCACTGATCTGCGCCTCAGCCCGGAGTGATTCGCCCCTGTGTGCATCGCCAACCCCCAGGGGGTGAAACGGGCGCCCGAAACATCCGTTTGCTGATGCGCCTTCTGGTCTGGTCTGGCCGTGTGGGCAGCTGGCAGGTGTTCGACAACTCCACCGGCTTCCGCCTGGACGATGGCGCGGTGCACAGCCCCGACGCTTCCCTGGTTCGCCTGGAGCGCTGGCAGGCCCTCACCCCTGAGTTGCTCAGCAGTTCCGCCCCTCCCTCTGCCCCGATTTGCTGGTCAAAATCGCCAGCTCGGGTGAATCAGCTTCCCGTGGCCTCACCGCCCTGCGCCGCAAGCTGGCCGCCACTTGGTCAATGGCGCCCAGCTGGGCTGGTTGCCGATCCCGAGCAGCAAGCCGTCGAGAGCTGGAGCGGAGAACCCCGGGGGGAGCCCCAGCGCCTTGAGGGGGCGGCCGAGCTCAGCGGCCGGGAGAGCTTCCCTGGGCTGAATCTGTCCTTGGCAGAGATCTGGGAGCCCTGCACAACGCCGTCATGGAGCGGCAGATGGATCAGGACGATCGGCTCCACCATGACCACCAGTCTCCATCAATTCAGGGCAGCACCTGATCGGCCAGCCGCTGCAGGCGTTGATCAGCCGTGAGCAGGAATGCCGCTTCCCGCCGGGCCAGGGCCAGGTAGAGACAGTCGTAGACGGGATGGTTCAGATGGCAGGCCAGGGCCAGGGCTTCCACCTGCAGGTGGCGGTCGGGCTCGATCTGATCCACCAGATCGGCGGCGTCCGCCAGCAGCTGCTGGGGATCCATGCCCGCCAGCCCAGCGCCGCGCTGCAGTTTCCAGAGGGCATTCGCCACTTCCGTGAGCATCAGCTCGGGAGCCAGCACCAGAGGCGCCTGCCCTACTTGCTCCACCCAGCCAGTGGCGATCGGATCATGCGTAATCAGGCGCAGCACAGCTGAGGCATCGAGCACCAGCGACGGTGCCATCAGCGCTCGCGGTCGCTGCGGATCAGGGATTCCGGCGACGCATTCCACTGCAGTGCCGGACGCTGCTGCCAGCGCTGGGCGATCCGCTCCAGCGCCTGCTGGCGCCGCTGCCGCGGGTCCCCGCCAGCGATCGCCTCCAGATCAGCCAGGGCCTGCTGGCTCAGGCTGCGCTTCTGGGCGCTGGCACGCCGCTGCAACAGGCGGTGCAGGGGATCCGGCAGGTCGCGGATCTGCAAGGAAGGCATGGCAGGCTCCTGTATCAGGACAGCGTACTCGGAATGCATGCGGATGGCATGCTGCGGAAGCTTGATCTCCACCCTCACACCCCCACACCCACCCGCAGCTCCGTCTCGATCCGCTGTGTGCCGCCCAGGGTCGGCGAGCCCATCCAGCAGCACCCGGTTCTGGGCCGGTCCCCCACTCGGCTCACCGTGTAGCCCGAAGGCCGGGCCGCAGCGCATCAGCACCCGCCCGCGCCAGATGGCGCTCGGAGCGCTGCCCACCGTGTAAGAGATCGGGCCCTCCGGCGTGGTGAGCTGCAGCACCACCCCCCACACCAGCAGCCCCAGGCAGGCCGCCCCCAGCAGCTCCACCAGCGAGAAGCAGAAGCCCGCCGACCCCCTGGTGGCACGTCCGTGGGCAGATAGCAAGGCCATGGCGCGGCTCCAGGTCAGGGAACAAGGGCGGCTCAGGACTGGGGATCCGGCAGGCAGGCGCCCGGCCCCTGCCGTCCCAGGCGGGTGATCCCCAGGGGCTCCCGCCTGTCCTGTGTCCAACGGATCGACGCCACCCTCAACCTGATGGGCACGAGACACACCTCACGCCCACAGGCGATGAAACCAGCGCCCGTAACAGCCGTCTGCTGATGCACCTGCTTGTTCGGTGCGCAGCCCCGATGCCTCTCTGGTTGGTCTGAAGCGCTGGCGGGCCCTCAGCCCGGAGCAGCGCCGGGGTTCCCGCCCCTCTGCCCCGATCGGCTGGTCGAACGCGCCAGGCAGGACTGGCTGAGCCAGCGGCGAGCCCTTGCGTCTCCCATTTGCCACCACCCTGAAGGGTGACGAACGATTCCCCGGGCTGCGCCTAGAGCTCGCTGACATCCGGGTGAGCTGAACGATTCAGGGCAGGACGTGATCGGCCCTCAGCGCCGACACCGTCAGCCCAGTCTCAGGTGGATGGTTCCGCCTTTCACAGGGCCAATCGACCTACGATAATTTCATGCTGTTTCCCCGCATCAGCCACGATCCCGCCGTGATGGGGGGCAAGCCTTGCATCCGCGGGCTGCGTATCACGGTCAGCACGATCGTTGGGCTGATCGCGAGTGGCAGCAGCCGGGAGAGGATCCTCCAGTCCTACCCGCAGATCGAAGAGGCCGACATCGATGAGTCTCTGGCCTATGCCGCCTGGCGCATGGAAGAGCGAGAAGAGGCACTGGTCCTGAGCTGATGGCCAGGTTGCTGGTTGACATGAACCTGTCTATTCATTGGATTCCGCTGTTGCGGGCAGCCGGCCATCAAGCGGTGCATTGGTCAGAGATCGGGGATCCACGGGCTCCTGATCAGGCCCTGATGCAGTGGGCCGCTGCCCACGGCTACGCCGTTTTCACCCACGACCTGGACTTCGGAACGATGCTCGCCCTCAGCGGCGACAACGGACCCAGCGTCCTTCAAGTGCGCTGCCTCAACGTGCTGCCAGAAGCGATCGGGCACCTCGTGCTCTCTGTGCTCAAGACCTACGCCGAAGAGATCGAGCGGGGGGCGCTGGTGGTTGCCGACGAGCGCCGGGTGCCCGGTGTCAACTACGTAGGCGGGTCGCGTCAATTACGTAGGCGGGTTACCCCGGGGCCTCCCCCTGCCATGGCAGGGGGAGGCGACAGCGAAAAGTGAGCCACCCTGGCCCGGTCCTCTGC
>Ga0247843_1004792_pt1 | contig 19766 bp, 20 predicted proteins | sample LaCruzMarch2017__FD_192420 | JGI IMG/M metagenome (GOLD analysis project Ga0247843, IMG submission 192420) | Freshwater microbial communities from meromictic Lake La Cruz, Castile-La Mancha, Spain - LaCruzMarch2017_8m | ecosystem: Environmental > Aquatic > Freshwater > Lake | place: Spain...
GAGGGGTCGCGGTCGGATTGCCTTTCATTACAACGCTAACCCAGCATTTTCGGGCCCTTTTGTCTAGCACTGGTTCTCTTCAAGCCATTGCAATGGATCCACAGCCTCAAGCCAATCGCCCTAGGGTGGCTTACTTCGGCGGAAAAGCCCCGCTCTTGAAGCGCTCGTGCTGCCGGACGAGTTGCAGGTCTTCCGGCTCCTCTTTCAAGCCCCGGGCGGAGAACTCGACGGCACGTTCGCGATTCCCGCGGGCGAAATGAACTTCGGCCATGGTGTCGAGGTAGGCCGCTTGCCGCGGGTTGTTCTCGATCGCCTTTTCCAGATACTTCTCCGCCTCGCCGAGCTGGCGGTTGGCCCGTGAGGCCAGCCAGGCGGCGGAGTTGCGGGTGTTATCGCAGTCCGGAAAGCGGGCGATGCGCTTGACCAGATTCTGCCAGAGCCGGTCGAATGCCTCATCGTGCAGCTTGACCAGTCCCCCCTCCCTCATCGGGGCGAAGAAGTAGTCCGCCAGCGAGAGATCGGCGAACGGTATCGAAGCGCCACGTTTGATTTCCTCAATGGCCGCGGCGAGGTCCGTGCCAAGCCTGGAGAAGGCGCGAGCCATGTCGGCATCGATCCGCATACGCAAGCTCGCAGAGGACTCGTAGGCGACCGGTATCCCGTAGTCATCGTTCCCCGACATGGCTTCCTGCAGGGCCAGCACTTCGGCCAAGACCGCGGCGGTCTTCCAGTCACCCGAGGCAAAGGCCTGCTGGTTCAGGTAATAGAGCGACTTGAGGAAAGCGAGCGAGCTGCCCGTGCCTTCGATCGCGGCGCGCCGCCACCAGCGGGTCGCCCGCTCGAAATCCCCCGCGAGTGCGAAAGCCGCACCGCACTCCAGTTGGGTGTCCGCTTGGCCTAATGACATCAGTTCCGCGATCCGCTCCTGCTCGGCCGCCGCAGCCTCATCGCCGGCGCGGCGGTAGCACGAGGCGGCGTAGGCCCGAAACGAGGGATAGTTGGGGCTGCGCTTGGTAAGCCGCATCCACTCCCCGGCGGCTTCCGCCCAGCGGCCCACACCTGCGAAATGGTAGCCCGCGAAATTCTCGGAAGCGTCATCCGGGTCGAGCTTGGCCAGCGCTTCGACCCCGCGCAGGAAGTTGCGGGAGTCCTTCATCCCGCGAAGGTCGCTCAGCTCGATGAAGAGCCCGAGTTGGTCCAGCCGCTCAGGCCCTTCGGCCTTGTCGATCAGGGCCCAGGCGTTGTCGAAAAACTTGCTCCGCTGGTCCTTGGGATCGGAGATCCGGCCGTAGAGGCGGCATAGGAGTTCGAGCCGCTCGACGTGATTTAGCGCGGGCTCCACGGTCGCAATCCAGGTCCAGACGCGGTCGGGACGCTTGTAGCCATCGAACAGGCTTTCGACAATCTGCGTCCAGCGCACCTCGTCCTCGCCGGCATAGGACGCCGCGGCGCGGATCACCGGCCATGCTGTCGATAGCGTGGCCGTGCCATACGGGCCGGAGAACAAGCGCGAGGCGGTGCGGATGAAGATTTCCTGGTCGGCCTTGGCGAGTTCTTCAAGGGGGGCAACGTAGGCCTCCAAGAGTTCCTTGGTCAGCCCGCGGCGCTCAAGGAAATAGCCCAACAACGCGAGTTCGGAGAGCTCGTTCAATTCATCATCCGGCTTCTCAATGAGCACCCGGAAACGCTTGCTAGCCCAGGCGGTGTAGTCGGGCTTCTCCGGGTCCAAGCCATAGGCTTTGAGGGCTTCTTCGATCCGCTCCGCGGACTCGAGGTAATAAAAAGCGGCCGAGCGATCGTTGGCCGCCATCAGCTTTTCGGCTTCCTCATGGTCACCGGTGAGGAAGAGCAGCCGCAGGGATTTCGGTTGCTCATCCTCGTCGCCCATCCGCGCGAGCCGCCGGAGCTGGCGGGTCATCTCGGGTTTAATCTCCTTCCCTTCCCAGCGTCGCACCGCGAACTCGCGGTAGAGCGGCAGGGCCAAGGCGGAGATGGTTTGGGGCATGACCGGAGCGGTCTTGAGCCACGGCAAGGGATCGCCGTCCAGCAGTCTCAAGCGGGCGCCGGACAGCTCGAGCCCGGCTTGCTCGGCCTCGGCCGCCGCTTCCTTCAACTGCCCGGCCGTCGCATAAAGGACGTAGCGCCAGAGGTGGGCCTCCTTGCCGTCCAGCGTTTTCGCCTTTTGCAGCTCCTGCTCCAGCGTGCCGGTGGCCCGGTGAAGCGCGGCCATGGCCATGAGCTCCGATGGCTCCGGGCGGGCCATCTTGAGATAGGTGAAGGCTCCCGCAATGTCCGGGGTTTCGGCAGCCAGACAGTCGCGCGCGGCCTCGATCGCCACGCCGCGAACCTGTGACTCGAGCATTGCCAGGACATTCTCGTCATTCTCAAGGGCGTAGAGCTTGAGGATCTGCCGCCACGCGCGGAGCAGCCGGAGCTCGCCGATCACCTTGCGCCGCTCGTCGAGGCCGCCGCGGTCGTAGCGCATCACAAGGCCGACGATTTCCGGAGAGCTGTCCGGCAGGATCCCGAGTTCGATCTTGCGCAGCAGCTCGCGAGCCCGCAATGCAGCCTCCGGGTCGATGCCCTCGGCCGCGCGCTTGAGCTCCGGCAATGCTTGTTCGCCTAATTTCCAGAGTTCCCGGGTCGCGGTCTGCCGCACCGCGAAAGAGTCATCCGACAAGCGAGACACGGCATCGGCCGCCACGACCGCAATGGCTTCCGGCGCATCCGTGACCGGCGCGGCAGACAGTCCAGCGGCGGCCATCCATGCCCACAAGGTCGGTTTCGCAGCTCGCACTTTCATCGCTTCAAAGACTCCGGTCTTTCAACGGGAAATCAACCCTGATCCTTGCGGGCGGCGAGGACTTCCTCGACCCAGCGCGGCACGAGTTCGCCGGCCGCCCCCCGGCGGGTCTCGTGGAAGAATCCGCTCGCCGCGCTTCCGGCGGTGTTGATTTCCAAAGTTTGCGCTCCGGCTTCCCTCGCCCAAGTCACGAAAGCCGCCGCCGGATAGACCTGGCCGGACGTGCCGATCGCCACGAACCGGTCCGCCCGGCTCAGCGCCGCGGTGACCTCGTCCAGCCCGAAAGGCATCTCGCCGAACCACACCACATGCGGCCGCAGACAGTCGATGCCGCCGCATGCCGGGCAGATCGACGCCCGGCTCAAGTCCTCGCGACAGGGCGTCACCGCGCCGCAGCGGTTGCAGCGGGCTTTCAGCAGCTCGCCGTGCAGGTGCCTCACGTCTTCGGATCCCGCCCGCTCGTGGAGGTCATCGATGTTCTGGGTGATCAAAGTCAGCCGCACTCCCCTCGCCCGGCCGAGTCTCGCCAAGGCAAGGTGGGCGGGATTCGGATGGATGGTGCCGCCGGTCAGCAAGGCACGACGGCCATTGTAGAACTGGTGCACGAGCTGCGGATCCCGCGCGAAGCCCTTCAGCGAAGCGACGTCCTCGATCCGGTGACCTTCCCAAAGCCCGTCCGATCCGCGGAAGGTCGGCACGCCGGATTCGGCGGAAATCCCGGCTCCAGTAAGGACGACGACATTCAGGGGCATGGCTTATTTCCCGATGCAGAAGCGGCTGAAGATCGCACCGAGAATCTCCTCGGTGTCGATTTTCCCGGAGATCTCGCCCAGCGCTTCAAGCGCACCGCGCAATTCAAGCGCGGCGAGTTCCGGCGCGGCCCCGCTCTCTAACAAGACTGCGGCGGTCTCCAGCGATTCGTCGGCGCGGCGCAGGCAGTCGCGGTGGCGCGTGTTGATCGCCACGGCATGCTCGCCCCAGTCCGCTTCACCCAGATCCAGCGCCTCGCGGATCGCGCGGCGGAGTTCATCCAGCCCCTCTCCCGAGTTGCACGAAAGCCGGACACCCGGCTGCTCCGACCACTCCGGATGTTCGCCGAGATCGCACTTGTTCAACACGGTGACCACCCGCCCCGCGCTTTCCGGTAAAGTAACGCCGCTTTCGATCATCGGCAGCGCTCCGTCCCGCACCACCAGCAGCAAATCGGCGCGGCCCGCTTCCTGGAGGGTCCGGCGGATGCCTTCGCGTTCGATCCCGCCGGCCTCGCCGCGCAAGCCCGCCGTATCGACCAGCCTCAGCGGCACTCCGTCGAGCACGATCACCTCTTCGATCGTGTCGCGGGTGGTGCCAGCCTCGTCGCTGACGATCGCGCGCTCGCTGCCGAGCAGCAGATTGAGAAGGCTGGACTTGCCTGCATTCGGCCTGCCGCAGATCACGGTGCGGACGCCTTCGCGCAGGATCCTCCCCTGCTCCGCGGTGGCCAGCAGGCGGGCGATGCCCTGGCGCACGCCGTCGATCCGGGCGCTGAAAAGATCGCCGGTGTCGGGGTCGATGTCCTCTTCCGGAAAATCGATCCACGCTTCCAAATGCGCCACCAGACCGATCAGGTCCTCGCGCAGCGCGCCTGTCTGGCGACCGATGCCGCCCTCCAGTTGCTCATGGGCGGCGCGCAGGGCGAGGTCGCTTTGAGCGGAAATCAGATCCATCACCGCCTCGGCCTGAGTGAGGTCGAGCTTACCGTTGAAAAACGCACGCTGGGTGAATTCACCCGGGCCGGCTGCACGCGCGCCACAATCTAACAACCGCTCCAGCACCCGCCGCGTGACGAGGCGTCCGCCATGGCAGGCGATCTCGACCACCGGTTCCCCGGTAAAGCTGCGGCTGCCGCGAAAGACCGTCAGCAGGACGTCGTCAAGCGTCCGCCCCTCCGCATCCCGGATCTTGGCCCGGGTGGCGCGGCGCTCCGCCAGATGATCTAACAGCATGCCGCACGCGAGGCCCGCGATTTCCTCCGCGCGGCTGCCCGAGACCCGGATCAAGGCCACGGCCGCGGTGCCGCCGCCACTGGCCAGCGCCACGATGGTGTCCGAAGCTTCTCCCCCGCTCATCACTTTCCCGAGTTGGGCGTGACGGCCTGACCGCCGATGCCGAGGAACTCCCAGCATAGGAAGCGGCTGATGGAGAGCTGCGGGCTGGGATCGCGGGTCCACTCGAGTTCCAAGGTCGCGGTCTTGGTCTTGGGCCGGGCGTTCTTCACACCCCGCCAGTTGAGGATCGAGAGCGCACGGCCGAGCTCCGAATCGATCGGGACTTCGATCCGGACCGAGTCGGTCTTGTGGGCGGGATCGGCCATTCGGTAGGTCTTCATGCCGCGGACCGTCTTGCCCATTTCCGGAACATCCTCGACCACGAAGAGCCGGAAGATTTCCTTGCGCCCGGGATTCGGAAGCTCGGTGAAGGACCGGAAGGTGCGGTATTTGGTTTGGGCAAAGGTTTCCCAGTCGACCCGCAGGCCGTCCGGGGTCCGCTTGAAGAAGACCTGCACTTTGACGGGCTCCGAGGTGAAATTGCCGACGTTGGCCATGGAGGACAGCAGCAGGTCCGGTTCCTGAAGGCCGTGCTCCACCTCAATGGGGGCGATTGGACGGAAAAAGTCGCGCATTTCAAACTGCGGCGGCTGATCGTAGCGCATCGTGAAAATGCCGCGCTTCAGATCGTCGGGCGGAAGTTGCTCGGCGGAGAATCCGGAGATCGGGGTATCGGAATCGTCGATCTTCCCGGCCCCGTAGAACTCATCCATCCGGACGAGCAGTTCGCTGCCATTGATCGAGAAGGCGGATTTGCCGGCGGCAGTATCTGCGGCGAGGAAAGAGGCAAGCACCTGGCGGGCGTCGTCCTGCCAACCGGTTTGGAGGTAATGCTTCTCGCGCTGCAGGGCCTGGGCTTCGGCATTCATCGTCGGCCGCGCCGCACCACCGCCCCTGCCCTTGTTGTTGAGCAAATAGATCCAGGTGCTGCCCGCGGTAAGAATGAGGAAGAGCAAGACCAGCATCGGGATCACCACCGCCTTGCGGCTTGCCGGCTTCGGCGGCTTGATGGCCCACGGGTGAGGCTTCGGCTTGTTCTTTTTAACGCGGCCGCCTTTGACCAGAGGCTCCACGACGGGTGGCTCGGTCTCCACGGCTGCGGGTGCCGGTTCTGGAGCGGCAGCAGGAACCGGCGCGAGCTCCGGCTGGCGCTTCGGCTCCGGGCGCTTCTCGATCGGCCGGGCCGGCGGGTGGATCGGCAGATCCACCCGAGCCACCGGAGGCCGGGGTGGCAGGTCGGGGGCGGGAGTGGATGCGAAAGTCGGCTCGTATCCGGGCTGAACGTCGGGTTGATAGTAGGCCTTTTTCTGGGCGATCTCCTTTTCCTTTGCCGCAGCCCGCTGGAGGGCCTGCGCCTTCTCCGCGGCGAGCGCTTTCTCCGCGGCCAGCGCCATCGCCCGCTCCTCGGCCAAAGCTCGTTCCGCAGCGAGGGATTTCTCCCGGGCCAGAGCGCGCTCTTGGGCCAAGGCGCGCTCGGCAGCTTTCGCCTTGTCCGCGGCCAGCGCCAACGCCTCCTCGGCGACGCGGGCCTTCTCCTCGGCGATCGCCTTCTGTTGGGCAAAAGCCTTTTCCTGAGCTTGGGCCCGCTCGGCAGCGAGTGCCTTTTCTTCGGCGTATGCCCTTTCTTGAGCCAGTGCGCGCTCTGCCGCGAGCGCCTTCTCCTCGGCATAGGCCTTCTCCGCGGCAAGCGCCTTCTCGGCAGCCAAGGCACGCTCGGCCTCCAGCGCCTTCTCCGCAGCGATCGCCAGCGCCCTCTCCGCGGCGGCAGCCCGCTCTTCCGCCAAAGCCTTCTCCCGGGACAAGGCCTGCTCCATCTCGCGCGCCTTCTGCTCGGCGAGGACCTTCTCGGCGGCGAGGGCCTGCTCGCGGGCGAGTGCTCGCTCGGACTCCCGGGCCTTCTGCTCAGCCAGCGCCTTCTCGGCGGCGAGGGCCTGCTCGCGGGCCGCGGCTTGCTCGAAATCCCTCGCTCTCTGTTCAGCCAGGGCGCGCTCGGCAGCGCGCGCCTGCTCTTCCGCAAAAGCCCGCTCGGCCGCCATCGCCAAGGCCTGCTCTTGGGCGGCGGCCCGCTGCTGGGCAAGTGCGCGCTCTTCGGCCAAGGCCTGCGCCATGACCCGTGCCTTCTCCTCTGCCTGCGCCCGCTCGACCGCCAAGGCCTGCTCGCGGGCTAAAGTCTGCGCGGCAGCTTTCGAACGCTCCTCGGCCAAGGCGCGTTCGATGGCTTGCGATTGCTCTTCTGCCGCCGCCCGCTGCCGGGCGATCGCTTGCTCGGCGGCGACGGCACGATCCTCGACCTCGGCCTTTTCGGCGGCGATCGCCAGCGCCCGCTGGTGGGCCGCCGCCCGCTCTTCTACCAGGGCTTTCTCCGCCGCGAGCGCCTTCTCTTCGGCGATTCTCTTCTCCGCCGCCACCTGAGCCACGCGCTCGTCTGCCAAAATCTTCGCCGCCGCCGCTGCGGGCGCCTCCGCTTCGATCCGCGATTTCTCGGCAGCGATCAATGCGGCGCGTTCCTCGGCAAGTGCCTTCTCGGCGGCGACCGCGGCCGCCATCGCCTCGGATCGCGCCCTTTCAGCCGCCAAGGCGCGCTCGGCTTCCGCCAGCTTCCCGGCCGTCAGGTCCCCCACCGCCGGCGCCTCGGCGACTGCCACCGCGGATCGGTCTTGAAAGGGCGACCCCGCGGGCTCGGCGGACCGCGCCACCGGCAGCGTGGTCGATCTCATCGGCGGCAAAGGCGGCGGCCCGGAGCTTTTGCGAACTTCAGGATGAGCCGGTTCGTGGACGATCACCGCCGGCACTTCGATCTTGGCCGAAACCCGCTGGGACACATCGGCGTCCGACTCGGGCCCCGGCGACGTGATCGTGCTGCTGCAATGCGGGCAGGGCCCGGTCATCGGCGGCAGGTCCTTCGGCACGAGGATTTTCCCGCTGCAATGGTTGCACCGGAATTCCCGCTGGTTCTGAAATACGTCAACAACCCCCATCGCCTTCCCCTTTGAAGGGCTGATTCATAATAAGAGAGTTCCCGACTGTCAAATCGTCCTAATGTTTATCTTCAGGCAGTCACGCCGGGCATCACCGAGTCCAGCACCTCCAGACAGCGGACGTTCTGCACCGGCGTGCCGATCGAGATGCGCACCCACTCGGGCAGCTTGTAGCTGCTCATCGCCCGGATGATTACCCCCTGCTTCAGCATGTCGCGGAACACCCGGTCGCCCTCTCCGACCTTCACCAGGATGAAATTCGCCACGCTCGGCACGAACTCCAGTCCGCGCTCGCGGAAGGCGGCCTCGTAGAACGCGAGGCCCTCCTTGTTGATCGCCTTGGTCTTCGCCATGTGCTCGGCGTCGTCCAGCGCCGCCAGCGCGCCGGCCTGGGCGATGGCGTTGGTGTTGAAGGGCTGGCGGGCCTTCTGCAAAATCTCGGCGACCCCCTTCGAGCACAGCCCGTAGCCGATCCGCAGCGCGGCCAGACCGTGGATCTTCGAGCAGGTGCGCAAGACCGCCACGTTGCGGCCTTCGCGGACGTATTTCAGCACGTCCGGCGCGTCGTCGAGGAACTCGTGGTAGGCCTCGTCGAAGCACACCACCACGTGCTCCGGCACCCGCGCCATGAAACGGTCGAGCGCCTCCTGGCCGACCATCGTGCCGGTCGGGTTGTTAGGGTTGGCGATGAACAACAAGCGCGTATCCGGCGTGATCGCGTCGGCCATGCCTTCCAAGTCATGCACGAATCCCGGATCCGGCACTTCGACATACTTCGCGCCGAACAGCGTGGCCATCAGCTTGTAGACCACGAAGGCGTGCTTCGCCGCGATCAGCTCGGCCTTCGGGTTGAGGAAAGAGTGGCACAGAAGTTCGATGATCTCGTTCGAGCCGTTGCCAAGCACCACGTTGGAAAGCTCCATGTCGAAGCGCTGCGCGATCGCCGAGCGGAGCTTCCAGCCGCCGCCGTCCGGATAGATGTGCGAATCCTCCAGCGCCTTGCGCATCGCCTCCTTCGCCAGCGGCGACGGGCCCAGCGGGTTCTCGTTGGAGGCGACCTTGACAATGTCCTCCGCCCTCAAGCCCAGCTCGCGGGCGGTTTCCTCGATCGGTTTCCCGGGCTCATAGGCGATCAGGTCGCAGACAAAACGGTTGGCAAAGTGGTCGATGGGCATGCGCGGAGGCTAGGCACGGCAGTTGGGGGCCGCAAGGTTACAAGCGTCATTCAGCGCTATGGACTGCGGCAGCCTGCTGCCGCTTTATTGCCACAGCCTGCTGTGGAGTCAGGACCCGACTCGTCAGCAGGCTGACGAGGGAGAGCGGCAGCAGGCTGCCGCAGTCCATGCCTCCTAAACCGCCTCCCCCGTATAAATCGCCGCCACCCCGAAGCTCAACGGCACCGCCTCCGCCTCCCTAAACCCCTGCCCTTCTAACAAATCGCACATCGCACGCCCCATCGGGAACTCCTCGATCGAGCCGCCGAGATACTCGTAGGCGTCCTTCTGCCCGGTCAGCAGCCCGGCCGCTTTCGGCAGGACGTTGTGGAGATACCAGCGGTAGGGCCCTTTCAACACGCCGGTCGGCAGCGAGAAATCGAGCACCAGCAGATGCCCGCCCGGCTTCAGCACCCGCCGCATCTCGCGGATCGCCTTGGCGTAGTCCGCCATGTTCCGCAACCCGAAGGCCACCGTGACGACGTCGAATTCCGCGTCGCCGAAGGGCAAGGCCAGCGCATCCGCGACCAAGGTCTTCGCCAGTCCCCGCCTGCTCGCATGGGCCAGCATTTCCGCGCAGAAATCGCTGCCGATGACCTCCGCCTCCGGACAAGCATCCTGCATTTCCAAGGCCAGATCCCCCGTCCCGGTCGCCACGTCGAGCACCCGCGCCGGCTTCCAAGCCCGCACGATCCGCGCGACCTTCTTCCGCCACAGGATGTCGGTGCCCAGGCTGAGCACATGGTTCGTCGTCACATAGCGGTCGGCGATGCGGGCGAAGGCCTCGCGGACATACGACGGATCTTGAATGGTGCCAGCTCCCACGGGCCAACCCGTAGCCCGGATTCCCAGACTGCCAAGTGCGGAGTCCGCATAGTTCGCACTCGCGTCCAAGGTCCGCGTCAACGCTGCGGCCTCATCAGCACGGCCCAGTCATTGAACGACCTCCCGATGATGAAGGTGCCGGCGTAGTGATCACCCCGGCGGACGAGAATGAGACCCTGCGTGCTCGTCTCTACGAAAATCGACGCAGGATCGGATTCGTAGGGATGCGCCAGCAGCTCCTGGAATCTCGTCATCGTGAATTCCTCAGGACGCCTCATATCCGCTGCCCCGATCTCCGAGCGCACGATCGCCCGGGCCTCTGCCGGCACGTTCGACAGATCCGGCATAGGCGCCCGCAGATAGAAAGTCCTCCCGCACCAAGCCACATGGCCCACGAGCATCAAAAAGAGCCCGCCAAACAGCAGCAGCATGCGAGATTTCTTCATGACAAGCGTCCAGCCACCCTACGGCAGAATATCCCCGTAAATCCCCGGGTCGCTCCCCGGAATCTCCACCGCGCCACAGGCCTTGGCGTAGAACTCCCGCGGCCCCACCCCGCCAATGAACGCATACGCGTGCCCCAGCTCCCGCAGCGCCTCCAGCGACTTCATCAGCAGCGCCTTCCCGATCCCCGTCCCGCGCGCCGCTTCCGCCACGCCGGTCGGTCCGAAGAAGCCGCGCATCGTGGTGTCGTAGCAGGCGAAGCCGAGGATCGCCTTGTCCTTCGTCGCGATGAAGCAGGCCACCGGCTGCCGGGTGATCGCCACCTCGACCTCGCTCACCCATTTCGCGGAAAAGTGGGTCCGCGCGAACTCCGCCACCGTGTGCTTCTCGAAGGCCCGCGCCCGCCGCAGCGTGATCCCCTGCGCCGCCACCTTGGCATAGAGTTCCCCGCTCTCCGGCAGGTCGTAGAGGCGCACGAGCATGTCGATCATGTGGGGGATGAAATCACCAATCACCAATCTTCCAATCACCAATCTTGAGGGCGCATTCGACAGCGAAACCCTGCATTTCCATCACTTGTCGGGGACTTTCTTGCCAAATCCGCCGTCCGGAGGCCCAATCCCGCCAGAAACCATGACCCCGTCCCTCACCCGCGCGATCCTCTCCTGCCTCCTCGCCGCTCCCTTGAGCGCCGCGCCCGCCCGGCACCCGAGCTATGAGCCCGTCCCGCCGCCCGCCTCCTCTTCTTCCGCCAATCTCCTGCTCAAGGCCACCACCACCGCCAGCGGCCAATGGAGCGACCGCGCGCCGGGCTTCGCGGTCGACGGCAAGCTCAACCCGCAGGACCACTGGGCCTGCGAAAACCTGCCGGTCTGGCACCAGGTCAGCCTCGCCGCGCCCGTCGAGATCGTGGCGGTCCGGGTCTGGCCTTATTGGGGCGATGGCCGCGTCTATCAGTTCAAGGTGGAGGGCTCCCTCGACGGCAAGTCGTGGACCCTGCTCGGCGACATGACGGCGAACTCGATCACCAGCACGCCCGACGGCCATCTCTTCCGCTTCGCCCCGGCCAAGTTCCAGCACCTCCGCACCACCTTCCTCTCCAATTCCCGCGGCCCGACCATCGGCGGCCACCTCGTCGAGATCGAAGCCTACGCCTCGATCCCCGACGTGAAACTCGCCGGCGGCATCGGCAGCACCGACCTCCGCTACCCGCCCGCCGGCCTGATCGAGAAACTCACCGACCCCGCGTCCGGCATCGATCTAACAGCGTGGCGCGGCGAACGCGTGAGCGCCCAGCTCGTCCTCCGCTCCGATGCGCCCCAGCAGGCGCTCCGCTTCGATCCGCTCGTCTTGAAAGGCAACGGCACCACTCTAACAGCGAGCGCCCGCTTCGTCCGCTACACCCTGGCCAACGGCAAGCCGCAGGGCGACATCCTCGACGATGCCCGCCAGCTCGATCTCCCCGCCGGCGCCAACCGCCCGGTCTGGCTCGAGATCAACGTCCCCGCCAGCACCGCTCCCGGAACCTACACCGGCACCTTCACCGCCCGCAGCAACAGCTCGCAGCTCGACTTCCCGCTGCGCCTCGAAGTCCTCCCCGCCACGCTGCCCGCGCCCGACCAGTGGTCCTTCCACCTCGACCTCTGGCAGCACCCCGACGCCGTCGCCCGCTTCCACGATGTCCCGCTTTGGTCCGACGCCCACCTCGCCCTGCTCAAGCCCTCGATGATCCGCCTCGCCCAGGCCGGCCAGAAAACCATCACCACCACGCTGATCCACGAAGCCTGGGGCGGCCAGACCTACGACCGCTTCGGCGCGATGATCGAGTGGCGGAAAAAGAAAGACGGCACCTGGACCTACGACTACTCGATCTTCGACCGCTGGGTCAGCTTCATGAGCGAGCAGTGCGGCTACGCCAAGGCCCGCATCCACGGCTACTCGATGATCCCGTGGAGCCTCTCCTTCCGCTACTACGACGAGGCATCGGCCGCCTACATCGACGCCGTCCTCCAGCCCGGCAGCAAGGAATACGACGACTTCTGGGGCAGCTTCCTCCGCGACTTCAAGCGGCACCTGAAGGACAAAGGCTGGCTCGAACGCATGCGGATTGGCATGGACGAGCGCCCCGACCACCTGATGCGCGGCGCCCTCGCCACCCTGGCCAAGCACGCGCCGGAGATCCCCGTCGCGTCCGCCATCAACCACCCCAGCGCGCTGACCCGCGAAATGGACGACCTTTCCCCTTCGATCCAGACCAGCGGCGAGTTCAAGCCCGCCGACCTCTCCGCCCGCCGCGCCGCCGGCCGCAAGACGACCTACTACGTTTGCACGAGTCCGCCGGTGCCGAACACCTTCACCTTCTCGCCCCCCGCCGAGTCCGAGTGGCTGCCGCTCTTCTCCGCCGCGAACGGCTACGACGGCTTCCTCCGCTGGGCCTTCCACTCGTGGGTCGAGAACCCGCTCGTCTCCACCGACTTCACCTCCTGGCCCTCCGGCGATTGCTTCCTCGTCTACCCCGGCGACCGCTCGTCGATCCGCTTCGAGCGCCTCCGTGACGGCATCGAGAGCTTCGAGAAGATCCGCCTGCTGCGCGAGGCCGCGGCCGCCAAGCCCTCGCCGGACAAAACCGCCGCCCTCGCCAAGCTCGATGCCGTCCTCGCCGACTTCACCTGGCAGCGCGGCCAGAAGCCCGGCCCCCACGCCGACGATGTCAAACGCGCCAACGCCGCCATCCTCGAAGCCACCCGAATCATTCTCCCTCCCACGCCGATTGGTGATCGAAGGATTGCTGATTGATGATTTGCCTTTCTTCCCCGCCTCCCCTCTCATGCAGAGAGGAAATGGCCCCCTACCTCCGCTTCGAGAACGTGACCCGCCGCTTCGGGTCCTTCACCGCCGTCAACGACGTCACCCTCGACATCGAGAAGGGCGAGACCTTCTCCCTCCTCGGCCCCTCCGGCTGCGGGAAGACCACGCTGCTCCGCATGGCGGCCGGCTTCGACCAGCCGGACATCGGCCGCGTGTTGCTGGACGGCAAGGACATCACCCCGCTCCCGCCCGACCAGCGGCCGGTCAACACGATCTTCCAGAGCTACGCGCTCTTCCCCCATCTCTCCGTTAGAGAAAACATCGCCTTCGGCCCCAAGATCGCGAAGTGGACACCCGACGCGATCACCCGCGGCGTCGACGAGATGCTCCACCTCATCGACCTCAAGGCCCACGCCGACAAGAAGCCGTCCCAACTCTCCGGCGGCATGAAACAGCGCGTCGCCATCGCCCGCGCCCTGGTCAACAAGCCCAAGGTCCTCCTGCTCGACGAGCCGCTCGCCGCCCTCGACCTCAAGCTCCGCCAGCGGCTCATCGTCGAGCTCGATGCCATCCACGACGAGGTCGGCATCACTTTCATCTACGTCACCCACGACCAGGGCGAGGCGATGTCGATCTCCGACCGCATCGCCGTGATGAACAAGGGCGTCATCGAGCAGGTCGGCCCGCCGCCCCAGATCTACGAGGCACCCCGCAGCTCCTTTGTCGCCGCCTTCATCGGCGACACCAATTTCCTCGACGGCAAGATCACCGAGAAGATCGACACCCGCTTCTCCCGCTGCGAGGTGAACGGCTTCGGCAGCATCGTCATCGACAACGACAAGCCCGTCTCCCCCGGCGACCGCATCCACCTCTCGATCCGCCCCGAGAAACTCGTCGTCTCCCGCGAAAAGCCCGAGATCGGCCCGCTCGACAACGCCGTTGAAGGCAAGGTCGAGGACGTCATCTACTACGGCTCCCACACCCGCTACTGGGTCCGCTGCGGCGAGTGGAAGCTCTGCGCGGAGATGCAGCACCGCACCTTCCTCCTCGACCACGCCCCGCCGAAATGGGGCGACACCGTGTGGCTGTTGTGGGACGCGAACGACGGCTTCCTGCTGGAGCAGTATCGGGAAGAGGATGAAGGGATGTTGACCTTGCCGGAGACCACCACCTGACGATTTTGCAATTTGATCCTGGCCCCGAGCCATGCCTAGATTCCGTTCATGAAACGCGCGAAGAAAGTTGAGAACCTCGTGCCCGATCCGAACCCCGAAGCCGAAAAGCTCCGGGTCGCAGGGAGGCAGATCGCATCTTCGCGGCAACAATCTCTCGAGTTGTTGGAGGCAACGGGCATGTACACCAAATCCGGCCGCCTGAAGGCCCAGTTCCGGTGAAAGTTTCCCGGCCGCTGGTTCTCGGATTTCATGGCTGCGATAAAGCGGTCGCCGAAGAGGTGGTGCTCGGAAAAGAGAAGCTGCGGTTAAGCGAGCGCCCGTGGGATTGGCTGGGGCACGGTGTTTACTTCTGGGAAGATAGCCCGGCCAGGGCCCTCCGGTGGGCCGTGGATCAGTCGAAGGGCTCCCGCGGGGCGATCAAAACCCCGGCTGTGCTGGGAGCGATCATCGACCTCGGCAACTGTCTGAATCTGATCGATGCTGAAGCGCTCTCCTTGGTCCGGGCAGCTCACGATTCCTATGTCGGGATCTGCAACGCGACCGGAACCGAGATCTTGACCAACAAGGGACAAGGTTTTCGTGCCCGTTATCTCGATTGCGCGGTGATTGAAACGCTTCACCGCCTGCACGAAGAGGTGGGAGGACCCAGGTTCGACAGCGTCCGGGGCTTCTTTATCGAGGGATCCGAACTCTACCCGGGGGCCGGATTCCGCGAACTTGACCACATTCAAATCTGCGTGCGCTCAGCATCCAGCATCCTCGGATACTTCCTTCCACCCGATTCCACCTGCTCGCTGCCGTGTTGAAATTGAAAAAGCCCGAACTCCTCTCGACCGCCCCGAGCTTCTTATGGCTCGTGATGTTCGTGCTCGTGCCGGTGGCGATCATTTTCGCGATCGCCTTCCGGCCCGCCTTGCCGGCGGGTGGCATTGGCGACGGCTGGAGCCTGAATGCCATCCGTGCGCTCGCCGACCCCAGCTACCCCGCCCTTTTCGCCCGCACCATCTTCGTCGCGGCCCTTACCGCCGCGTTGTGCATCGCCACCGCGCTGCCGGTGGCCTACGCGATGGCCCGGCTCACCCCCGTCTGGCGGTCCCGGGTGCTGCTGCTGGTGATCGTTCCCTTCTGGACGAACTTCGTGATCCGCGTCTTCGCCTGGCAGCAAATCCTCCACGCCCAGGGCTACGTCGCGGAAGCACTGCGCTTCCTCGGCCTGCTCGGGGAGAATGACCGGCTGTTAGGCAATCTCGCGGCGGTCACCATCGTCAGCGTTTACACCTATCTCCCCTTCGCCATCCTGCCGCTTTTCGCCGCCGCGGAGAAGTTCGACTTCGGCCTGCTCGATGCCGCCCGCGACCTCGGGGCCAAGCCGCTCCGCGCCTTCTACTCCATCTTCATTCCCGGCATCCGCCAGGGCGTGATCACCGCCGTGCTGGTGGTCTTCATCCCGATGCTCGGTTCCTACGTCGTGCCCGACATGGTCGGCGGCACCGGCACCCAGATGATCGGCAACAAGATCGCCCAGCGCAACTTCACCGACCGCAACCTCCCCGAAGCCGCCGCCCTCTCCGGCGCCCTCGCCCTCCTCGTCCTCGCCCCCATGTTCCTCCGCCGCCGCGCCAAAGAGGCCTAGCTTCATTCCCCAATCTCTCAATCTCCTAATTCCCCAATTTCCTAACCCATGCGCCCCAGCCGCGTCCCCCTCATCACCCTGATCCTCGTGCTGGTCTTCTTCTACCTGCCGATCGGTTTCCTGGTGCTGAATTCCTTCAACAACTCCCGCTACGCCTCGAAGTGGAGCGGCTTCAGCACGCGCTGGTATGAGCGACTCGGCGACCGACCGGACATCATCGCCGCCCTTGGCAATTCGGTGAAAGTCGCGACCGCCGCCAGCCTGGTCTCGATGGTCCTCGGCACCGCCGCCGCCTTCGCCCTCCACCGCTACAAGTCCCGCCTCCAGGACGTCCACCGCCTCTTCGTCACCGTTCCGCTGGTCCTGCCTGACATCCTGATGGGCATGAGCCTGCTGCTGCTCTTCATCTCCTTCGGAATGAGCCTCAGCCTCTTCACCATCTCCATCGCCCACATTACGTTCTGCCTCAGCTACGTTGCGCTCGTCGTCCAAGCCCGGTTGCAGGACTTCGACTTCAACGTCGTCGAAGCCGCCCGCGACCTCGGTGCCACGAAAGTCCAGGCCTTCCTCAAGGTCACCTTGCCCCTCCTCGCCCCCGGCATCCTCGCCGGCGGACTGCTGGCCTTCACGCTCTCGATCGACGACTACGTCATCACCTACTTCGTCAAAGGCCCCGGCTCCGATACCCTGCCGACGCTCGTCTATTCGATGATCAAAAAGAGCAAGGACCTCCCGGTCATCAACGCCCTCTCCTCAATCATGCTCATCATCACCTTCGCCGTCGTCGCCGTGTCGCAGCGCCTCACCCGGCCGACTCCGGTTGCCTGACGCCCGCCTTTCGCATGAAGCCCCTCACGCCGCCCTGCCCGTCCTGTGGACCGGACGCTCCGGTCACCTGCCGGGGCAAGAAATACGCCGTCTATCCCGCAGGCTGCCTCATGATGATTGGATTACCTCTGGCGATCCTGCACCAAACATCCTCACCCATGGAATACCTGTGCGGAAAGTGCCAGCGGCGCTTCGGCGTGAGGAGCACCCTCGCCCGGATCGCACTGGGGATTCTCATCGCAATCCCTCTCCTGCTGATCGCTTGCGTGGTCTACGTCCTCTTGAATCCCTGATCGAGCAAACTAGCGAACGACATCTCCCCATGAACACCAACCGCCTCCTTGCCCTTGTCCTCGCCGCGGCCGGAGTTGCCTGCACCGCTCCGACCGAACCCGCAACGCCGGCCTCCCCCGCAGCACCCGCATCCGCTTCCGCCGCCGACAACGGCATGGCTCCGAAGATCCTCGCCGGCAGCCAGTTGCACTATAGCGATCTCCACAGCCGCAATACCTACACCTTCAAGCCGGACGGGAAGTTCCTCTTCGACTACGTCCACCACGGCAGCGGCGACCGCGGCGGGCGGGATGGCGGCTACCGCTACCGGATCACCGCTCCCGGGAAGGCACGGGTCGATTTCGACGACGGCGACTTCATGCTGATGGAGTTCGACAGCCCGCTCTCGGGAACCTGCGTCTTCGACGGCGACGTCCGGCGCTACGGCTTCACGATCACCCGCCCCGACGGCGAGTAGATTTGAGGCATTCCCCTGGCAGGTCGATTGATGATTGAAAGATTGATGATTGGTGATTTGCTCCCACCAGCATGAACCGTCGCCACTTCATCACCGCCTCGTCCGCCGCTTTCGCCGCCGCTTCCCTCCCCGCCTGCAAGCCCAAGGGTCCCGCCGGATCCGGGGAGAAGAAGACACTCACGATCTTCACCTGGGCCGACTACCTGAGCGAGGCCGCGAAGGAAGGCTTCGAGAAGGCGCACAACTGCACGGTGGTGATCGATACCTTCGACTCCAACGAGGCGATGCTCGCCAAGCTGGAGTCCGGCGCGACGGGCTACGACATCCTCGTCCCCTCGTCCTACGCCGTGCAGGCGCTCAAGCGGAAGGACATGATCCAGCCGCTGAACCATGCCAAGCTGCCCAATCTCAAGAATGTCGATGCCGACTACCTCGCCAAGGCGCTCGATTCCAAGATGGAGATGTCCGTGCCATACATGATGGCCCCGACCTGCCTCGCCTACCTGGCCTCGAAAGTGAAGGACCCGGTCGAATCCTGGGCGCTGCTCGACCGTCCCGACCTCAAGGGGCGGATCACCTTGCTCGATGACATGCGCGAAGTGCTCGGCGCGGCGCTGAAGTTCCTCGGCCATTCCTTGAACTCGACCGATCCCGCCCAGCTCGCCGCCGCCCGCGACGTGGCGATCCGCTGGAAGGCGAACATCGCGAAGTTCGAGAACGAGCAGTACAAGACCGGCATCGCGTCCGGCGAGTTCCACCTGGTCCAGGGCTACGCCGGCGACCTGATCCAAGCCAGCGAGGAGAACGAGGACATGCGGATCTTCATCCCGAAGGAAGGCGCGTCTTTCCCCTGCGACGACTTGTGCATTCCAAAGGGTGCCAAGGAAGTGGATCTCGCACACGCCTTCATCGACTTCCTCACCGGGGCCGAAGTCGCTGCGGAGAATATGGAATGGATCGGCTATCGCGCCCCGAACTCCGGCGCCTATTCCCACCTCAGCGAGGACTTCCGCGGCAGCTCCGTCCTGTTCCCGCCTGAAGAACTCTTCGCCAAATGCGAACCGATCGGCGACCTCGGCGACAAGCTCCCGCTGTGGACCGCGGAGTGGGACAAGGTGAAGACGGCTTGAGAAAGGCAAATCATCAATCACCAAGTCCCAATCATAAATCGGCGTGTTTGGGGGATAAGGCGGTCAGTCCATCCACCACGGCGGCTGAATTGCCTCCTGCCCACTTGTTTTCGTCCACTCCACTCCTCTCGCTGATTGATGATTGAAGGATTGGTCATTGATGATTTCTTCCGCCCATGAAACTCGTCTTCGACCACATCGACTTCACCGTTGTCGGCCACCTTCAGAGCATTCTGGAAGGGGAAGGCATCCGGACCGAGATCCGCAACGAAGCCGGCTCCGGCGCGGCGGGCGAGCTGCCCTTCACTCAAGTCTATCCCGAGCTGTGGATCCTCGATAACAAGGACGAGACGCGGGCCAAGGAGATCATCCGGGAGTTCCGCGCCACGGCAGCGGGCACTCCGCCAGGACCGGACTGGACTTGCCCGGTTTGTCATGAACTCGTCGACGGCGTTTTTTCCGAATGCTGGAACTGTAGCACTCCGCGTCCGTGAAGGGGTTGGCGAGAGGTTCCGCCGAAAGTTCCATGAGTCGAGATCCATCATCGAATCCCGCTGCAGCCGCAATTTCAGCGGGCCGGGCATGGGTTATCGCGCAATCGCTGTTCCTCATCGCCCTCGGCATCGCCGCGCCCCTCTGGCCGGGGCAGTGGCCGAGAGCGGCAAGCATTTCCATCGGCACCGCGGCCTTCCTCTTCGCCGCCTGGACCGGGATCAGCGCGGTCTTCCGGCTCGGGCGGAACCGGACACCTTTTCCCGCGCCCCGGCCTGGCAGCACCCTGGTCACCACCGGCATCTACGCCCGGATCCGGCACCCGCTCTACTCCGCGATGATGGCGATGGGGCTCGGTTGGGCCTGCTTCTGGAGCAGTGGCATCGCGGGGGTGCTGGCCGCCGTCTTCATCGCCTTCCTCCACGCGAAGGCGAGGTTTGAAGAGAAGCTCCTCAGTGCACGCTTCGAGGACATTGGCGTCAACCTAAGATGATGAACGTTGATTCCACAAGGGATTTCCTGCCTTTGCGGCGGCCGATCTGGATGTGCCTCGGGTCCGGCGCGTAGTCGCTGAAGCTCTCCAATTTCTTCACGCCGG
>Ga0247843_1004794_pt1 | contig 19745 bp, 13 predicted proteins | sample LaCruzMarch2017__FD_192420 | JGI IMG/M metagenome (GOLD analysis project Ga0247843, IMG submission 192420) | Freshwater microbial communities from meromictic Lake La Cruz, Castile-La Mancha, Spain - LaCruzMarch2017_8m | ecosystem: Environmental > Aquatic > Freshwater > Lake | place: Spain...
GGCGGCCAGGACTTCGGCGAGGTAGCCGAGGTGGGATTGGCGTTCCCGGTGGGCGATGTCGGCCAGGCGGGCGGCTTCGGTGCGCACGGTGGGCAGGTGCAGTTCTCGGGCCGCGGCGCCGATGCTGGCTTGTGCTGCGGCATCGACGGTGTTCGGTTTGGCTGCGGTGTTGGTGGTCATGGTGTGCTCCGGTTCAAGAGTTGGTCGTAGTCGGTCAGGGTGGGTGTGGGTCGGTCGTAGCGGGCCAGGGCGCCGATCGGGATGACCGGTGCCACGTGGATTTGGTGGCGGCGGGCGTCGATCAACACCAGTTCGGGATCCAGGCACCCCGAGGCCACCGCCCGGTCCATCGCCGTGGTCAAGGCGCTAGCGGGCATGGCGCGGTGGGCGAGCAGGATCTCGATAAGTGCGCGGGTGCCGGCGCTGTCACCGCGGGCGCGGCGGGCGGCATCCCAGTAGGACTGATGCGACGTGGTGAACACCCCACGGGTTCGGGCTTGGGCCAGTGCAGTAGCCCCCGGGAGTCCGCCGGGTTTGACGGCCAGGACCTCCAGGTAGTGATCCAGCGCCAGGACTTCGACATAGCGTCCGACGGCGCGTTCGCGGCGGGCGATCAGGGTGGGCCCGTCGTGGACTTCGACGGTGCGGGCCGCCAGTCGAACCGTGAGGCGCCGTCCGGTGTAGCGGGCGGGAACGGAGTAGAAGCATTGCCGCACAGACACTCTGGCACGGTTGTCGACCCGGGCTTGCAGCAACCGGGCCGGGTCGAACGCCTCGTCCGGTAGTGCGCTCAGCGCCGCTGCTTCGGCAGCGAACGCGGCCCCGATCGTGACCGCCCGGCCGGTGATCACCCGATCGTCGTCGAGTCGGTCAGCGGTGGCGATCAGATTGTTGAGCCCCGCCAGGGAGGCGACCCGAGGGACCGGAACCAGATGGGTCCGGCGGAAGCGGCCGATCTCTCCTTCCACCCCACCCTTCTCGTGGGCGCCCTCAAGGCCGGGGCGGCAAAAGAAAGAGTCGAACCCGTATTGGCTGCGCAGCGCGGTGAATCTTTCGGACTCGGTGCGGTCGCGGCCCTTCAACACCCGCACGACGGCGGGTTTGAGGTTGTCGTAGCGCACCCGGCCGGGAACACCGCCGAAGTACTCGAACGCCAGCACGTGGCCCTCGAGGAATGCCTCCTGGGCCTGGGTGGCGAACGCGATGTGAAATGCTTTGCCCGAGTGCGATAGTCGCATCACGAACATCCAGCACTTGAGACTCTCCCCGCCGATCACGGCGTGGAACTCGCCGAAATCGACCTCGGCCTCCGCACCGGCGGGATGGGTCTGCGGGATCGACACCTCGCGCCGGACCACACCGAGTTCCAACCGGCGCCGCGCCACATAACGCGACACCGTGATCTCCGAGAGCGCCGCCTGATGCTCGGCCACCAGACGCTGCCACACCCGCCGCGCGGTATGGCGCTGCTTGCGCGGCGCGTTCTGATCGTCCACAAGCCAGGCGTCGATCACCCCCACCCACGGGTCGATCGCCGGCCGCGGCCGCGATGGATAGGTTTGCGAGGCGGCGGTAGCGCCGAGGCCAACGCCTGGCGCACCGCACGGCGATGAACACCATGACGCTCCGCCAGCTCCCGAATCGAGAGCTCCTCGCACCGCCGATCCCGCCTGATCTGCTCGAACAACTCCACTCGTGACCGCACCCTGACTGACCTCCCTGCCCGACAACGACAGGAACGATCGCAACACCCTCGGGTGGGGCCAACATTGATGACGACACCCCGCGCCCACCCGGCGGAATGATCACCACCCAGCGGGGCCAACATTCATGAAGAACAACGGTCCAAACGGGGCCAAGTTAGGTGACCACACTCAATCCTGTTAGCTTCGCTGCAATGACCTGCTCATCCAGGTAGGTCGCCTTGTCGGCAGCGCTCAGGGCGGGGCCGAACGAGTCGATGACGCGCAGCACCATCCACTGCAGAGTGTTGTGCACCCACATCACGGCCAGCAGCGCGTACACCACGTCGTCGAACCCGGCTTCGTCCTCGAGCCCGTGCCGCAGGGCCAGCCGGTGCAGTTCGGTCAGCTCCGTCGGCACCGCCATTGCCCGCAGTACGGTGGCCATCGCTGCGGCGGATAGTCCCGACGGGGGACGTACCAGCACCGCGCGCCGCGGATCCCAGCCCACCTGCACCGCACCGTCGGGTCGCAGCAGCACCGGCAGCGCGGGGTCGAGGACGAACGTCACGAAGCCGACTGTGACACCGACCCTCGGGTGATGCGTTCAGCTATCCACAGGTCCGGTGGCCGACCTGTTCTTTACCTGGAGGCCACCAAGAGTTCACCCGGGGCAGGGGCGCTCGCCGCGATGACCTGCCTATCGTGATCACGGTTCCGCCGACAACCCTCTGCGTAGGAGTAGAAATGGCCAATAGTTCACGTGCACAACGGAATACGCGCCGCCGGCAGCCCTACGCGTGGCTGGGGGCGGGCGCGCTGGGTGTGGGGCTAGCGCTGGCCGGCGCCGGAACCGCGCACGCCGACGAGGCCTCCGCGGCGACCGAAACCTCCTCGGCGCGGGTTTCAGCTAGCGCAGCCGCTGCTCCCGGCGGCACCACGGCGACGTCGAGGTCCACCGCGGCGGTCCGCACCGCCGCGCCGGGCCGGTCGCCGGCCGCGACGTCGCGTTCGGTTCGCGGAAGCCAGCCGGTTTCGGCTGCTGCCGCGTCGGAACGGCTCACACCGGCGCGCGTCGCCGCCGTGGCCGGCAGGCCGGCGCCGGCCGTTTCGGTCAGCGCAGAGGTTTCCTCTGTGGACACGTCGGCTCCTACTGCCGCAGCGGCCTCAGCCGGGGTGGTGACCCCGGCGCCGAGCCAGGCGACCATCGCGGCCACCGCCTGGTTCTCCTCGACGCGGGGTTGGCTCAACGGCTTCGACGGGCCACTGGCCGCCGCGGCGCAGGACGTGCTGGTCGGGGTGCAGCGCACGCTGTTCAGCCCGGTCGCCATCATCAAGCCTGTGCAGTACACGTCGTGGACGCAGGGTGAACCGATCCTCGGGGCGTTGCAGTACGTCCAGCCCGGCGGGGCCGGGGTGAGCTTCCAGCTGACTCAGGCCCCCGCCTCGGGAACCGTGCAGCTACTGTCCGACGGCACCTACACCTACGCGCCCGGCGCGAATTTCACCGGCACCGACACTTTCACCGCCCAGGTCTCCTCCGCAGGTTTCAACATCCTCGAACCCTTCACCCCGCGCACCAGCACGGTGACCGTGAACGTCAACCCTGAGGTGCTGACGCAGCTCACCCGCGGTTTCGACATCACGAACCTGACCGGCAGGGCCGTCTACGTCCAGAAAATCATTAAAGAGCCCGGGTACGAGAATGCTGTTGAAAGCGCACCCGCTGTCGGCCAGATCCTGCAGCCGGGTCAATCGGCTCACGTCGAGCTGACCCGGTACGCCTTCTACTCCTACGACACCCTTATCAACTTCACCTCCTGCAGCGATATCGCATGCACGAGCTACAAGGAAGGCGCTGCGGGCCCCTGGCAGGTCAGGATGAACGTACAGCTCCTCGACACCTATCGCGGCGATTGCAATTGGAACAACTGCTGGAACGGAAGTAACCAGGAGATCGGGCCGCCGTCACCGAACGGCTTCTACGGCCTCGACAATTCGGTGATCAAGCTGGTCGATCGGCCCGGCACCAGCTACACCCTCACCGGTGCTGAAGGGCAGCAGCAGGCGAACGTGCTCAACACCGTGTGCACCGCGCAGGGCACGACATGCCAATTCGTTCCCACAGCCGACACCCAAGACGCGACGAAGACACAGCAGGTCTACAAGTACACAAACAGCACCCAGGACAACCAGACGGTCAACCAGGGTGCAACCGAAACTGTCTCGGCAACATCGAGTTTCGGCACCACCTACTCGTCGGAAGTCAGCGCCACGTTCGGTCAGAAAGAAGTCTTCAACTTCGTCGCCAAGCAGACCTTCACCTCACTACAGACGCTGTCGAACACGACCCAGAAGACCACGAATTGGTCAGTCAACACGACCCTGCGGCCTGGTTACGTTCTCACGACCACACTCGACGTGCCGGTGACGAGGGTGACCGGTGACTACACCGCGGTGATCGGAAACACCACCTACAACCTGACCGGCATCTACTTCGACTTCATCGATCCGAAGGCGCCGGGGCAACTGTCGTATACGGCCCGCGCGACAGCACCGAGCAGCTAACTGTGAGGGCAGTCGTCGCAAACACCTGTAACCGGCAGGGCAATCGAGCATGTGGGACATACCTTCGACGGCGTTTCCGCCTTTGATCGCCGCGCGCGGTCTTTGCGCAACTCCCACCGCTCGGCCCGACATGCAGCACAGTTGCACGAACCTCCGTGAAGCTGGCGGAGAGGGTCTGGAGCGGCGCCCCTTTGCCCCATTGTTCGCCGTCTGCCACCCATATCGGGGCTCCTTAGCATCAATCAACAGTTTGAGCCGAGCGTGAAACTTTTCGCTGTTCCCCGTATTCGCAAACGCTCGGGCAAAGGACCTACCAATTTCCGTCCGTGCCTGTGTTCGGGCTGGCGTCGCCCAACGTGATCACTGTCTTCGGATCGACTGGCACGAACGATGCATCCTCGCCGCCGAGCTTTTCGCCGACGGTCTCGACCTTCGCCAAGGTCTGCGACGGCGCCAGGTCTTTGGCATCGGCGCCGTAGTAGTCAAACCACGGCAGGCCGGCGCTCACGTACGCCCCCGCGGGCTGATTACGGCACCGGCGAGTACCGTCACGCGACTGTGGTGGTCGAAGGCAACCACTATTTCCCGCCGGATTCGCTCAATCGCGAGTACTTCACCTCAACCCCGACCCACACCACCTGCTCGTGGAAGGGCACCGCTGACTATTTCTCGATCACCGTCGGCGGCGCGACCAATAACGATGCCGCCCGGACGTACCCCCAACCGAAGCCGGCTGCCAAGGACATCGCCGGCTACGTCGCCTTTTGGCGCGGCGTGACCGTGTCGGACGATTAGCGGCTCGCCGCGGCCGGGTACTGCAGAACCCTCACAACACGCATGAGACGCAGCCAACACAGCAGATATCCCTGCCGCTGAGAGACTTTCGTATCGGCATGGCGGCAATTTCGTGCCCGTAGTGCCTCCTCCCACTGGTCCAGGTTCGGCGAAGTGAGCCGGCCCGCCTGGGTAGTACTCGCCGTCTCGGGCCACGACGCGCACGACCCAGCCCCCGGACTCGGCTTCATCCACGGCCGTCGCTTCGGGATAGCCAGGTTGTGCAGATGGATCCGGTTGCCCTCGCCTGGTGACGGAACGACGTCTTGGACAAAACGGAAGTTCGACCAGGGCGCGCCGCCCGCCTCGTCGACCACTTGGTCAGCGTAGTCCTCGCCCCGCAAGGTCCAATGTGGCCGGTGAGATCACACCGCCGGCGCGACTGCCTTGGTCGCGTTGATCACCCGGCCGAGACGCAGCTGCGCAACGCGCGAGCGACGGTCGCTATAGCGGCCTACGCGGGCTGGCCGTGAACGATCGCCTCGATATTGCGCTCAGCCAACGCGGTGATCGCCATGTAGGGGTTGCACCCGAGATACCCGGGCAGCAGTGACGCGTCGTTGACGTAGAGGTTGTCATAACCGTGTACGCGCCCGAACGCGTCGGTGGCCACGCCCCGAACGCACCCACCCATGGGGTGAACGGTGTGCGGTGCGAACACCTTTCCTTTGAAAAGATCGTCGCGGTACACCACACCGTTGGCCTGAGTAACCCGGTCGAAGACCCGCCGTGCACGCTCGATCTGATTGTCGGTGAACTGCTGCGGCCAGTCGATCTTGATGGAGTCGGAGGCGCCGTCGTAGGTAATCGCCGCGCGGTCGCCGGTCCGCACCATCACGTAGTAGCCCAGGGTGTTGGTCTCCACGGGAAGGGGGATTGAGAAGATACTGGCGTACACAGGGTTGTCGAGGTCGTCGCGGCCATCAAGGTTGATCATCCCCATCAGGGACTGCTCGGTTCCGGCGAAATCGCCGTCGGCCAGGGCGTGGCCCACCATGACATCGCCGTTGTTTCCGTAGCCCTTTCCGATCTCACCGCTCAGGTCAGGCAGCACTCCAGTGTCCCTGGCGCGAAGTAGCAGCTTCGTCGTACCCAGCACACCCGCACTGAGAAAAAGTCGGTCACAGGTGATCTCAGCGGTCCCCACCGAGTTACCCAACCGGTCGATCTCCGACGTGCGAACCACCCACCGACCCCCGCGATCCCGCTCGAAATCGGTGACCTCGGTCAGCGGCTTGAGCGTCACCTTTCCGGTGGCCAACGCCGCCGGGATGTAGGTCTGGTCCACGCTGCCGGTTCGGCCGTAGTTGTTCCCGTACTGCTGCTCGAAAGCCAGCGCCGAGCGCGGAACCTCGCCGGCCGCTTCCCTTTTCAGGTAGTCGAAGCTGTAGGAGCTGCCGTTGTAGTCGACGGCGTAACCCGCCGCCTCGGCGTACTTGCGGCCGACCCGGGCGTACTGGAAGCACGGCGCCTGCTCGAACCAGTCCATGTCCCGGTAACTGATCCCCAAAGTCGACTTGGCACGCTCGGTAAAAGTTCCCAGGAACTCCGCGGGATCAATGTCGGGGAAGGTGTCCCGAACCTGAGCTGGGGTTGGAATCGCGGCGATCCCCGCATTGACCAACGACCCGCCGCCTACGCCGATTCCGCGAAATACGCTGTGCGCCCCGTAATCGACGCGTTCGCAGATACCGGCCTGAATCGGCTCGGGCGACGGAGAGTTCGCCACCACGTCCTCGATGGAGAACCCGCCGAACGATGTGATCAAGCTCGGCGGAACCGAACTGAACCAGCCCGCCCGGTTGTCCGGCGGGAGCATCTTGGAGAAACGCGTGCCGCTGGCGTCGGGCTTACCCCACAGCTGACCCTTCTCGATGATCAGTGTCGAGACCCCAGCCTCGCCCAGACGAAGTGCACTCACCCCACCGCCGTAGCCACTACCCACGACGACAGCGCCGTAGTGCGGGCGATCAGCTCCTGAGCCGAATAGCCCACACCCTCCGAGCGCAACGGAGCCGATGCCCCCCGCGCCGACGGCCGCCGCGCCCAAGAACGTCCGGCGCGAGATTTTCTTCCGGGTGCTCATGCGCGCGCCTTCCGGGACGCGGGAACCACGTTGGCCCGACTCACGTCGCCGCCGTAGTGCGCGATGACCCGAGGGTCCATGAACTTGCGCCAAATCGGGGGAACCCAGGCAAGCAGGATCATGGCCGCGTAGCCGGCAGGAAGCTGGGGAGCCTCGGGACGGCTTCGCAACGACTGGTAGCGCTTGTCGGGGTTGGCGTGATGGTCACTGTGCCGCTGAAGATTGAGAAACACAAAGTTGGAGAACAGGTGGTCGGAGTTCCAGCTGTGCTCGGCCTTGCAGCGCTCATAACGGCCGCTGGATGTCTGCTGCCGCAGAAGCCCGTAATGCTCGAGGTAGTTGACCGTCTCCAGCAGGGCGATACCGCTGAAAGCCTGAATCACGATAAAGAGCAGCAGCTCCCACCCGAACAGCGCGAGGGGAATCGTCCAAAACGCGATCGAGATCACCACGGACAGGACGACCTCGTTGCCCGGATTCCACGCGGATCTACCGCTGCGCCTCATCCGTGCGGACGCGAGGTCCCACGCCAACCGCAGTGAGCCCCACACGGTGCGGGGCAGGAATCCGAAGATGGATTCACCCAGCCGCGCCGAGGAGTGATCCTCCGGTGTGGCGACCAGGACGTGGTGGCCCGAGTTGTGTGCGAGCGGAAAGTGCCCGTAGAACGTCGGGGCGAACGCGGCCTTTGCCAGCCACTTCTCGATCCCGGCGTTCTGGTGCCCAAGCTCGTGACCGAAGTTGATTCCGAGTCCTCCGACGAGGCCCATCGAGATGGCGATCCCGAGTTTCGCAGGTCCGGACAGCGTGCCTTCGAACGCGAAGAACGTCAGGTCGGTCGAGACGAAAAGGAACGCCCCCGCAATAACACTGGCGAGCTGGAGGGGGACAAACGTCCACACCGTCCAGCGGTAGAACCGGCTGGCCTCCAGCTGGGGTATCGCATCAGGTGGCGGGCTGTCGGTGTCCCTGCCGACTAGCCAGTCCAGTAGTGGGATGGCGACGAACAGCACGGCCGGTCCCAGCCAGCAGAACAGTTCGGAGATGTTCTGCATGCCAAGGGTGTTGAGCACAACTAACAGCGGGATCAGAATGAATACAAGCGCGGGGATGATCAGCGGCAGCGGCCGGAAGAACCGGTAGCGGTCCTTCCAGAGAGTTGAATGCGGGTACAAAGCTGATGTGGCCCGCGGCTGTGCCAGGGTCACGACGTCACCGCTTCCGGGCGTGTTTTTTCCTGGCGCGGCAACACATCACGCCAGGCATGAAACATGTGCTGGCTATACGACGCCGCCGGTGCCGCCGTTGCCGCCGTTGCCGCCGGCACCACCGGTTGTGCCGACGCCGTCGGAGCCGGCCGTTCCGGTAGATCCGGCCGTGCCGGCATTGCTGGTGCCGCTGGTGCCTCCGTCGCCACCGGGGCCGCCCGTGCCGCCGGTTCCGCCGTTGCCGGTTCCGCCACCGCCGCCGGTGCCGCCCTGACCGCCGACACCGCCAACGCCGCCGCCGCCGCCGGCACTGGCCGTGCCGCCGGTGCTACCACCGAGAGCACCATTGCCGCCCAGACCGCCGGCGCCGCCTGCGCCACCGATACCGCCGTCGGCGCTGCCGATGGCGGCGTCGACGCTCTGCTGGTTCACACTCGCCGGGGTCCAGCCGCCAACCGGCTCGGTGTACTCGACGAGGTAACCCCTGATGAGGCCGGCGCCACTGAGTGGCAGGTCATTCCAGGCGCCCCGGGTGCCCCGGAAGTTGGTCGACCCCCAGTCCTCGGCGTTTCTGGAGTTGTCCGGCTGATTGACAGCCCACGCCGCGTAGTTGAACGGGCCGGTCGCGTAGCCGCCCTTGGCGGGGGTGTTGCCCTGCCAGAACTGAGTGCCGGCTTCGGGCCCGTCCATCCACCTCCATTCGCCTTCCACCGCCTCGTCAGAGGCTCCGATCCAGATATCGTTTTCCGCCACGTAGGACTTGACGAATTCGTTTTCCTGATCGGTGGTGATGTTCACCAGATAACCCGTGGCACCGTTGAGCGTCTTGGTCTTGGCCGCGGCACGTGCGGGGGCCCACTGGATATTTCTGTCAGCGAAGTACTGGTAGTAACTGTTGGTTACCGGGTTGTAGTACGTGTTCGCTCCGTTGATCGACGATGTGACGTCGAAGGCAAACGCTCCCTGTTCGGCTCCGGTCGACACCTGCAGCGTGGCGAGGGCAGCGTTGACGGCTGCCTGCGTCCCGGTGAAGTTGAGGACCGTCTTCTCGCCGGTGAAGTTGAACCCGTAACTCGGGGTCAACCCGGCGTAACTGCCGAACTTGAACGTGGTGCCCGCCGGAGCATTCGGGATGGAGACCGACACCAGCAGGACGTCCGAATCGCTGAAGTTGGTGACCGAGAGGAGCGTCGGCGCCGACTGGTTGGCAGTGCTTGCCGTGAACACCGCGTTCGGCGTGGCTCCGTTACCGCCGATACCACCCGCACCGCCGATGCCACCGTCACCCGCTAGGCCGGCATCGCCACCGGTACCCGCGCTGCCACCGGTACCGCCGGATCCCACGGCGCCGGCGTTGCCACCGGCACCGGCGTTGCCGCCGACACCGCCGGTGCCACCTGCTGCGCCGATGGGTGATGCGATGTCGCCGTTACCGCCGGCACCGCCGTCCCCGCCGACGCCAGCCGTGCCACCGGCGCCACCGTCGCCGCCGGTGCCATTGGTGCCCGACGCGCCGGCATTGCCGCCCGCACCGCCCGCACCGCCCGCGCCGCCGTTGGCGCCTGCGCCGCCGTCACCGCCGGCCTGAGCCGCGAAACCGCTGCCGGCGTCGGACCCGGGCCCGCCGGTACCGCCGTCTCCGCCGTTGCCGCCCGCGCCACCGGCACCGCCGGCGCCGCCGTCACCGGTCGCGAGGGTGGCGCCACCACCCGCGCCGCCTGCGCCGCCGTTGCCGCCGACGGTTCCGTTGCCGCCGTTGGACTCTTCCACCGCGCCGTCGGCGCCGGTGAAGCCGGCGCCGGCAGCTCCGCCGTCACCGCCCGCTCCGCCGGTGCCAGCTCGGGCCGCGCCGCCTGCGCCGCCCGCTCCGCCGTTACCGCCGGCCACACCCGCAGCCGCTGAGGCGAACCCGGCGCCGCCGTTGCCGCCGTTGCCGCCGTTGGCGGCATCGGAGCCGGCCGTGCCTCCGGTGCCGGCAGTGCCTGCAGTGCCGGGTCCGGTGCCGGCCTTGCCACCGGTGCCGCCATTGGTCGCCGTGCCTGCGTTGCCACCGGTGCCGCCAGCGCTGCCGTCGGGGTTGGTCACGGTGCCGGCCGCGCCGTTACCACCGTTTCCGCCCGCACCTGCCGAGCCGCCGTTACCGCCGTTTCCGCCGTCGCCGTTGCTGCCCGACGCATCGGTGGCCGAGCCGCCGTTGCCGCCATTGCCGGCCACACCGCCGTTGCCGCCGTTGCCGCCGTTTCCGCCGGCGAGGGTGGGATCGTCGGAGTTCCAGCCTGCGCCGCCGACACCGCCATGGCTGGCGTTGCCGCCTACGCCGCCGTTGCCCGCGGTTCCGGTGGTCGCAGTGCCGCCGTTGCCGCCGTTGCCGCCGTTACCGCCAACCGGACCGATGCCTCCGGTCGCGTTGCCGTCGATACCTTCTTTACCCACACCGGACTCGCCGGCGTCACCGCCGCTGCCGCCGTTGCCGGCGGTGCCACCGGTGGCGGTGCCGCCGTTGCCGCCGTCGCCGCCGTTGCCGCCCTTCTGGCTGGCAGCGCCGGTCAGGTTCCCGCCCGTTCCGCCGTTGCCGCCGTTGCCGCCGTTGCCGAAGGCGCCGTCTGCACCTGGCGTAGAACCGGTGCCGCCCTGACCCTCGACGCCCGCGTTGCCGCCGTTGCCGCCGTCGGTGCCGGTCTTGTTCTCGTTGGTGACGAAGGTGCCACTGATGCCGTTGTAGCCGTTGCCGCCAACGCCGCCGTTGCCGGCATTGCCGCCATCGCCGCCCGCGGCGTCGGTGCCGGCCGTGCCGCCGGTGCCGCCGGCTTTACCGCCGAGGCCACCGTTGCCGCCGTTGCCTCCGGCACCGCCGGACCCGCCGTCACTGCCGGCCGCACCGGCCGTGGTGCTGGTGAAGCCTGCGCCACCGTCAGCACCAGCGCCACCGTTTCCGGCGGTACCTCCGTTGGCACCGCTGCCGTTGGTTCCGTCGGCGGCCGAGCCGCCACCGGCTCCACCGGCGGCACCCGCACCGCCGTTGCCGCCGCTGCCGGCGTTACCGCCGGCGCCGCCAGCGCCACCCGGGGTGGCCGGATCGGTGCCCGCGCTACCGGCCGCACCGGCGCCGCCGTCGGCGCCATTGCCTGCGACACCGCCGTTGCCGCCGTTGCCGCCGTTGGCGTCACTGCCGGCTGATGCACCCGTGCCGCCGGCCGCACCGCCCGTGCCACCTGCACCACCGGTGCCCGCGGCGCCACCATCGCCACCGTTGCCGCCGGCCTTGCCCGCGTCACCGGGATTGGTGCCGTCGGTTCCGGTCAAGCCATTTCCGCCAGCTCCACCGTCCGCACCGTTACCGCCGGCGCCGGCGTTGCCGCCATCGGCATTCGTGCCGGCGATAGTCCCTGTTCCGGCCGCACCGCCCTGGCCGCCGTTGCCGCCCGCGGCGCCGCTACCACCGGCACCGCCCGCGGTGCCGTTCGGGGAAATCTGCGTCCCGTTGTCGCCGGGGACACCGGTGCCACCGCTACCGCCGACGCCACCATCGCCGCCCAGGCCGCCGTTACCGGCAGTGCCGCCGTTGGTCGCCGAACCACCGGCGCCGCCGGCGCCGCCGTTGCCGGCCGCAGTGCCGTTTTGACCCGTACCGGCCCCACCGGTGAAGCCGTCGCCGCCGGTGCCGCCCGCGCCGCCGTTGCCGGCCACACCTCCGGTTGCGGTCGTGTCACCGCCGGCGCCACCGGCACCACCGTTACCGCCGGCCAGGCCGGCCACCGTGGAATCCCAGCCGTCACCGCCACGCCCACCGTCCCCAGCATCCGCGGCCGAACCGTCGGTACCGGGGCCCTGACCGTTGCCGCCGATTCCCGCCCCGCCGCCGGAACCACCCGCACCGCCGGCCGTGCCGTCGGGATTCTGCTGGGTGCCGTCGATGCCACGTCCACCGTCAGCTGCCTTGCCGCCGTTGCCACCGTTGCCGCCGGCGCCGGTGCCGGAACTGCCGCCGTTGCCGCCGATGCCGCCGTCACCACCGTCACCACCCGGGCCGTCGAGCGCGCTACCGCCGGTGCCTGCAGCGCCGCCGTTGCCGCCGTCGCCGCCTGCGCCGGCCTCCGCTGTACCGCCGGCACCACCGGCGCCACCGGCGCCGCCGTTGCCGCCGGTGAACGCGTTGCCGCCGTTGCCACCGTTGCCGCCCTTGCCGGCGTTATCGGCTCCGGTGGCGTTGTAGCCGTCGCCGGCCTTGCCGCCATTGCCCGCGTTAGCGGCAGCGCCATCGGTTCCTGGCGTCGTTCCGGTACCGCCGGCACCAGCCTTGCCGCCGTCGCCGCCGGCGCCGCCGTTGCCGCCGTCGGGTATCTGAGCGCTGATGCCGTCGGCGCCGTCGCCGCCGTCGCCCCCGGTGCCTGCCGCACCGCCGTTGCCGCCGTCGCCGTCGATGCCGGCCGTTCCGGTGCTACCGCCCGCGGCGCCACCGGTTCCGCCGTTACCGCCAGCACCACCGTCGCCGCCAGCGCCGCCGGCGCTGCCGGCCGCGCCAGGATCGGTTCCCGTTACTGCCGTGAATCCGGCGCCGCCGTTGGCGCCGTTGCCAGCCTTGCCGCCATCGCCGCCTGTACCGCCGTCGCCATCGGTGCCTGCCGCAGCCTTGCCGCCGCCGGCGCCGGCGGCGCCGCCGGCACCGCCGTTACCACCGGCGCCGGCGTTGCCACCGGATCCACCGGCCTGGCCATCGACACCGAGTGTGGTGCTCGCATCGCCGGCCACACCGTTGCCGCCGTTGCCGCCGACGCCGCCGTCACCGCCGGTGCCGCCGTTGCCGCCGGTGGAGTCGGTGCCGGGGGTGACTCCGGTGCCGCCTGCTGCGCCCTTGCCGCCGGCGCCGCCGTCACCGCCGAAGCCGCCGCCGGTGCCGTTGGTTCCCGAGTCGCCGGGGTTGGTGCCGTTATCGCCGTTGGTTCCGGCTGTGCCGTCGGCGCCGGCGCCGCCGTTGCCCGCGGTGCCGGCGTTGCCGCCGTTGCCGTTGGTTCCGGTCGCGGAGGTGCCGCCGTTGCCGCCTGCTCCGGCATCACCACCGGCGCCGCCGTCACCGCCGGTCGTCCCCGAGGCTCCGTTGCCGCCGTCACCGGCGTTACCACCGGCGCCGCCGTTACCGGCAGTGCCGGCCTGGGCGCTGCCACCGGCGCCACCGGCGCCACCATTGCCGCCGAAGGTGCCGTTCTCTCCGGCCGCGACCCCGGTGTAGCCGTCGCCGCCGTTACCGCCGAGGCCACCGGCACCGCCGGTGCCCGCACCGGTCGCGGCCCCACCGTTGCCGGCCGCGCCGCCGTCACCGCCGACGAAACCTGGGGTCGTGGGGCTGTTGATGCCGTTGCCGCCGTTGCCGCCAGCACCACCATCAGCACCGGCACCGGCGGTGCCCGCGGTCGCCCCGGTCCCGGCGGCGCCGACTGCACCGGCGTCGCCGCCGTTGCCGCCCTTGCCGCCATCGGAGTTGAACCCTTCGAGGCCCTCAGCGCCGTTACCGCCCTTGCCACCGGCACCGGCCGCGCCGCCGTTGCCGGCCGTGCCGGTCGGGGCGTCTCCACCGGTACCGCCAGCGCCGCCCTTACCGCCGTCGCCACCGGCTTTACCGGCTACGTCCGAGGTCCAGCCCGCACCACCGATGCCGCCGCCGCCGCCGTTACCGCCGTCGCCGCCGAGTCCGGCCTTGCCACCGTTGCCGCCGTTCGCGCCCGCACCGCCGGTCGGGGTGCCCTGGTCGCCGTTCGCGCCGTTACCACCAAGGCCGCCATTGCCGCCATTGCCACCGAGGCCGGTCGGCCCGCCGGTGCCATCGGTGCCAATCGACGGGAAAATGAAGAGGAACGATCCCGCACCGGCCGCCCCGCCGGTGCCGCCTGCACCGTTGTTGCCACCGGCACCGCCGTTGCCGCCGATGGTGCCCGCCTCGCCGGCGGCCACGCCGGCCTTACCGGCCGCGCCGTTACCGCCGTTACCGCCGGTACCGCCGCCGCCACCATTGCCGCCGTTGCCGCCGATGCCGAAGATCCACGACCCCGCACCGCCGGCACCACCATTGCCGGCCGTGCCGCCGTCGCTGCCGTTGCCGCCGTTGCCGCTGGGGAAGGTGCCGTCGATGCCGTTGACCCCGGCGCTGCCCGTGCCGCCGTTGCCGCCGTTGCCGCCGTTGCCGATGATCGAGAACAACCCGGTACCGCCACCGACACCACCATTGCCACCCACACCGGAGATGGTGGTGGAATCGCCGCAGGTGTCGGCGGAATCCCCGCCGTTGCCGCCGTTACCGGCGTTGCCACCCCAGAAACCACCGATCCCGCCGCCGCCGCCATTGCCGCCGCTGCCCCCGGCACCACCATTGCCGGCGTTGCCGCCATTGCCCGACCAGCCCGTATTACCGCCGTTGCCGCCCACGCCACCGACACCCTCGGCGCCGCCGACACCGCCGTTGCCGCCGTTACCGGCGTTGCCCAGCCACGACAAAATGCCGTTCGCCCCACCGGCGCCACCAGCGCCACCGCTGCCGGTCACCGTCGAGGACGCGCCACCGGCGCCACCATTGCCGCCGCCACCCAACTTGATGCCCGCGAAACCACCCGCACCACCAGCACCACCGACGGTCGCACCCACCCCGCCGGCACCACCATTGCCGCCCTGGGAGATCAACGACAACAACCCCGCCGAACCACCGGCGCCACCAGCACCACCGGCACCGGAGACCGAGCCACTGTTCGCGCCCGCACCGCCGTTGCCGGCCGCACCGAACACCGACAGGAAACCGGTATTGCCACCCGCACCACCAGCACCACCAGCACCGGTCGGCGTCGTTGCCGCACCACCGGCACCACCATTGCCGCCATTGCCCTTCAGCAACCCGCCCGTACCACCCGCGCCACCGGTACCACCGGCGGTCAGTGACGCCCCACCCGCGCCACCATTGCCGAACAGGATCGCCGAGCCGCCATTACCGCCGTTGTAGCCATTACCGCCATTGCCGATCAGCCCCGCACTACCACCGGTGCACGCTCCGGTCGGACACGTCACCGACGTCCACGAATACCCACTACCCAGCAGAACGCCCGCGTTCGGATTGGTCGCGGTGCCGTTGCCGACGAAGAACCGCAAAATCGAACCCGGGTACCAGCCCGCGAACGTCGCCGCCGACGGCGACCCCACCGCCGCAGCCGCAGGTCCGAACGACGTCGCCGTGGGAGCCGCAGGCTCACCGGTCGACACCGCTGCCGCCGGCGCCACCGTGGGCGCCGCACCACCGATCTCACGACGACTGGCCGCCGCGACAGTCCACGCCAACGGACCCGCCGCCGGACCGTCCCCGGACCCGCCAGAGGCCAACCACGCCAACAGATTCGAGCCCACACCACTAACGCCACCGGCAATAGCAGCCGGCGCCCGCGGGGCAGTGATCACCGGCGCCGCCGCGGCGGCCGAAGCCGCGACCTCAACAACGGGCTCCGCGACCGGAACACCCGAATCACTAGCCGTCGCAACCGAATCCGACAACTCCGGCACCGACCCCGCCACATCCGGGACCCGGGGAGTCACCACCGGGGCATCGACGACACCCGGCGCCGAGGGCACCACCACCGCGCCCGCGACCCCCGAACGCGAGCCACGCACCCGAGAATTCGCAGCACCCACACCCGCATCCACTCCGGCACCCCGTGCACCCGGACCCCGCGCACCCGTCGCCGCGGAATCAGCCGTGGAATCGTTGTCGTCCTGGGAACCCACCGCAGAGCGGCCCTGCGAACCCGAACCCACAGCCGAGCCGCCCCGCCCGGACCGCGCGCCCCGCGCCGGAGCCGCCGTCGACGCGCCCGCCGACGACGCATCCGACCCCGACCCGCTAGACCCCGCCGAACCCGTCGTGTCCGCAAACGCCACCGGCACCGCCGCCACCGCCGACCCCACACCCAAAGCCACCGCCAACGCACCCACCCGACCCACAACGCGGGCAAACGTCGATACCGTCAGTTCGCGATCCGCACCGCGGCCATACTCGATGGTTCGCACCCGATTTCCTTCCGCGTGGCGGTGGCGATGGGCTTGCTGGTTCGAGTCGGTAGCAGACACTGACAGCTCCTTTTGGCTATCGGATTGGTACGTCTCGCGCGACTGTAGCAAAAGTTGATACTTCTCAAAAAGGATTTTCACGCAACCCGCGCGCCGGGGGCCGCGGATTGCTGGGCGACCGGCCCATCGACCATTGAAACCGCAGATGGTCGATCTCCGTGTCGAACCAGTCGTCCCACGCAAAAGTTCACTGGAGGGCTAACCAGCTAAGTCCGGGGAAACGCAACACCACAACGCCAACCGGCCCCGCACTGGACGGCGCGGCTAACAATTTCACGATGCCGCGCGTGACCTTCCAGCCGCCCACGAGCGTTGATCCGCCGTAATCCTTCGCCAGACGCAGCAGGGTGGCGTGGAACCCCCGATTAGGGAAGGACGCCCCGACTGCCTTGATGGTGGTCCGGCTCATGCCCTTGCGCACGCCAACCACTACAACGCGGCCAACGACGCCGTCCAAGGAAGCACCGCGGTCATTCTGTACAACAACCACGACACACCGAACAGCCCATTTGACGGGCGGATAGCCTCAACGGGCCTCGCTCGTGAGGGCGCCGCTGTGCTGGCCAGCGACGTCAATGGTCTGCGGTCCAACGCCCAAGTGCCGCAGCACTACGTCGTCGGCGGGCATTCTTACGGTTCGACCACCGTCGCGGACGCGGTGATGATAGGTATGAGGACCAACGATGTGATCCTCCTTGGCTCCCCGGGCACCGACCTGGCCCACAGCGCAGCCGATCTACGGGCGCACCTGGCGGGAGGCCAGGTGTATGTCGGGTCAGCGTCGTCAGACCTCGTCACCAAGTTCGGTGACACCGCAATCCCCGCCCCGTGGTGGGGGGATGGCGGGGACCGCAGCAGTAGCCGACGTCGTGGGAGGCTGCTGCACAGGGGGCGTCGGGACTGTCACCGGCACCGCCGACCTCACCCGAGGCGTCGCCGCGAGTGTGGACCGGTTGGCGGCCGTCGGTGCCCGCTTGCCGGCACCGTCGTTCACGCTCTGGCGCGGCCCCGCAGAACGCGACGTCGCCGCCGGCGACCGGGGCGTCGATGTCGCGGCGGCGTCTGCGGCGGAGTTGCCCGAAGCGCGCGCCGAGGAGGCCGCCGCGGTCGAGGCGGTGTCGGTGACATCGTCGGCATGGGCGGTTCCGGCGCCGGCCAGCGCTAGCCCCACACCCAGAGCGCCCGCCCCCAACCACGCGTAGGGCTGCCGGCGGCGCGTATTCCGCTGCGCACGTCAGCTATTGATCATTTCTACTCCTACGCAGAGGGTTGTCGGCGGAACCGTGATGACGATAGGCAGGTCATCGCGGCGACCGCCCCTGTCCCGGGTGAACTCTTGGTGGCCTCCACGTAAAGAATGGGTCGGCCACCGGACCTGTGGATAGCTGAACGCATCACGCGAGGGTCGGTGTCACAGTCGCCACCGCGTCTACTCGACGACCGTGACCTCCGTCGTCGCGAGGATGTAGTCCGATCGTGTGTTTGCCCCGCCGCGCGGGATCTCCCAGTCGTGGCGCGCCGGGTTGGCCGCTGGTGATCGCCAGGTTCAGAGCGAACTGTGGCCGTCCGGCCTGATCTCTGTGATTCGAAATGTTCCGACGTGATCCGCCGTGGTCTAAGTTGGGCCCGTGGAAGCTATGATTCCTCACCACGTGGCGTCAGACCAGGCCAACCACCGTCAGGCGGACTATTTCCGTGACGAGTTGCATCGCCAGATTGACCTGATTAACGAGCGGGTCGTGAAATGCCAGGCGAAGTTGGCAACTGATACACGTCACCGCCGGATTGAGCAGGTTCGCTTAGTGCAGGGTGAACTGCGGAACTGCGCTATCGAGCGCAGGAAGCTCGTGGAGATGATCGCCACGCTCACCCGCCGGTTCCCTGACGAAGAGGCAGCGCTCGCTCGCTAGGTTGTCCAGTTGAGTGGGGTCTGGCGGTGGGCCAGCACAGTGCAGTCCTTGCGTTCGATGAGCAGGGGTATGAACACTCGGACCTTGGGCGTCGTCGAACCCGGTATGCACGGCCTGGACGACACGCTCGATGTCGGTAGTCGAGATATCAGCGTAGGTCGCTGCTATCCGCCCCATCACCTCGGCGATCTGCGCAGCTTCGTTTAGGCGGCGGCGCTGTGGGAGCGCCTGACCGACGCCGGCGGGATGGACGCCCGCGACGCGGTGTGGGCGCACCCCGACCTGATGCCCACCGCCGCCGACCTCGACGAGCCAGCGGGCTTCATCGACCGGATCATCGGCGGGGACGTCTCCTCAGCCGACGTCGACGCGCTGATCGCCGAGATCGAGAAGGAGAGCGGGGGGCCCGCGGAGAACGGTTAGGCGGAAATCGGGACCGTGCTGGAGGCCCGGCGGCAGGCCCGACCGGCATCGGTCGAGGGCGTGGTGAAACCGGCCTCTACCTCCTTTGGCTGGATCGTCGCCAAGCAGATCCGGCGTTATCGGCCATCTGATTCCGGGAGTCCGAAGTTGTGCGACAAGAGAAGGGGAGTTCACACCATGATGGGCGAAGACTGGGACGGGCGGGAGGGCTGGCTGCGCAGAAAGAAGCTGGACCGGCTGTGCAAGAACTGTGGTCGCAGGTACGAACATCACCGTGACGACGAGTCGTGCGAAAGGGGGAGTAGGAACGTGACAACGACGTTCGCTCCGTACGCAGAAGGGGAGCGACCATGGCGAAGGACATCGATCTGGAGAGACAAGAGCGTTATGGTTCTCGACGACGAGTCAGCCATTGTGCTGGCTGCGATAGAAGCGGGCGACACCGAGCGAGCGCTGCGCGAGGCAGAGTGGTTGGCGCAGCGCATCCGCGACCTAATTGCCGAGGGCAAACTGCCCGACAGCGACCAGGGATTCGTCAACCCTGACGGAACGCTGGACCTGTAGCGACGATGCGGGACCCGCAATACCCCGAGGCCGTGGACACCGAGGACTATCGCCAGGATCACAACCCGTTGGCCTGGCGCCCGGCTCCCATCGGTCTAGTCCGAGTTGTCCCCGTCGGGATTGTCCTTCTGGAACTCGGCGATCAGCGCGTCGACGTCGGCCGAGCTAACGTCCCCGCCGATGATCCGGTCGATGAAGCCGGCCGGCTCGTCGAGGTCGGCGGCGGTGGGCATCAGGTCGGGGTGCGCCCACACCGCGTCGCGGGCGTCCATCCCACCGGCGTCAGTCAGGCGCTCCCACAGCGCCGCCGCCTCGCGCATCTTGCGCGGCCGCAATTCCAAGCCGACCAGCGTGCCGAAGGTCTGCTCGGCCG
>Ga0247843_1004797_pt1 | contig 19740 bp, 18 predicted proteins | sample LaCruzMarch2017__FD_192420 | JGI IMG/M metagenome (GOLD analysis project Ga0247843, IMG submission 192420) | Freshwater microbial communities from meromictic Lake La Cruz, Castile-La Mancha, Spain - LaCruzMarch2017_8m | ecosystem: Environmental > Aquatic > Freshwater > Lake | place: Spain...
ACTCGGAGAAGACGGGGATCGTTTTGTCTTCGCTGCCGGAAGAAATGTCGGTGCAGGAAACGCTCGAACTGCAGAAACTCCTGAGCCGAGACTTTCCCCGCCCCCAGGTGTACGTGAATAAATGTTTTCCCGAGCTTCCGCGGCACAAACCCGAAAGCGACAACGTGGTGTGGCAGGCGTATACCTATGCTTACAAGCGCGCCAAGCGAGAGAAGGAAGCCGCCGAAGCGTTGGAAGGCGCGGGGCTCATTCCGTTTTTCTTTCCGGAACCTGGAGCACTGCCTCTGTATTTACGGATCAGCGAGGCGCTCGGATGAAGCTTTCCTTTCTCGACAGTAAACAGCTGCTGATCTGCTGTGGTACGGGCGGTGTGGGTAAAACCACCACTGCGGCGGCGATTGCCCTCGCGGCCGCGATGCGCGGGAGGCGGGTGGGCCTGATCACGATCGATCCGGCCAAGCGCCTGGCGACTTCGCTCGGGCTCGATCGCCTGAAAAGCGAACCGCAAAATCTGGATACGTACATCGAGAAGGAGTTAGGTAAGGGCAAGCTGCAAGGATCACTTTCCGCGCTGATGCTCGACTCCGAAAATACTTTTTATCGTTTTCTAGAGAACGTGGGCGGCCAGGAAGTGCACGACCGCTTCCGCGCAAGCGCACTTTTCGAGGTGATTGCCGGCAACTTCGGCGGCGCACACGAATACCTCGCGATGGAAAAGCTCTATGAGCTGCACAAGTCAGGCAACTTCGACCTGCTCGTGCTCGACACTCCGCCCGCGCGCCACACACTCGACTTCCTCGATGCTCCCGATAATATCGCGCGTTTCTTTGACGACAGAATTTTTTCCTGGTTTCTCACCGACGCGCGTTCTTCAAGCATCACCGAAAAACTCCGGGCGAAGGGTGCCAAGGTGGCGCTATCCGTGCTGGAAAAGCTCACCGGTGAAGGCGTGATCAACGACTTCGTTTCGCTCGCGCCGCACATCTACAAGGTAAAGAACGCTTTCGTGGAGCGCCAAGGGGTGATTAAAGAGCTGATCCAGAGCAAGCAGTCGGGAGCGTTATTCGTGAGCAGCCCGACCGATCTTTCGAAGGGCGAGGCAAAACCATTCCTGAAAGATGCAAAAGCAGCGGGCATTGATATCCTCGCCTTCGTGGTGAATCGGTCGTTGCGTCACCTCGCACCCGAAAAAGAGCCGCGGGGCCTCAAGAGCGCGCCAGACTATGCGGCGGAAAATTACGCGCGCCTCCGCTTTCTGGTGGAAGAAGAAGAGAAAAACCTTAAACTGTTGAAAGAGCTCGCCGGCCGGGATCGCCCGGTCGTTACGGTGCCTGAGCTCGAAGAAGACGTGCATGACCTTTCTTCGCTTTTAGCCTTGGCGGAAATCCTTGTATAGCGCCACTCTCAAAAACGGTTTCTCCCTTTTCCTATGCTTCGCGCTTTTGAGCTCCTGCTCGGCGCCCACGGAAGAAATTATCGTGGGCGGAAAACCACGTCGGATGAAGAAGAGCATCTCCAGCCAGTTCGAGTGGGCCGTGCAGAGCTACGAAGCCGGCTCCTACAGCGAAGCCATCGAGCGCTTTGAAAAGCTGCGCAAAGAAGGCGCCGAGGTGCCTGAGTACGACCTGATCCTCTTTTACCTCGGGATGAGCCACCACAAGACCGGCGAGAACCTGAAAGCCGCCGGTGAACTGGAGGCGTTTCTTAAAGCGGGCCAGCAGCGCCAGGAAAGCCAGGATGCTCGCATCAGCCTGCTGCTTTGCTATGAGAGGCTCAGCCGCTGGAAAGACTCCGCCAGCCTCGCGGCTGAGACAGACAAACTCACGCTGTTCCAATACAACCGTGCGCTTCTGAAGCTGCTTTGGGCCCGCGCGCTGGCCGAACAGGGAGAAATTCAGGGCGCCAAAGTTGTTCTCGAAGACGCGGTCGCTTATCTTGACAAGGTAGGCGGTGACGACAAAGCCATTCCGTTCTACGCCAACCCCGACGAAGACCTATGGGGGAGATATCATTTCAGCTCAGTGCTGATGGCGGCACGCACCTGCCCGAGCACCCAGCCCAAAGTTATCAATAAGAAGAAGACCCTGTATGTGCCATGGCTGGAGTCGGTCACCGACTGCCTGCGCACTGCTTTGACCCACGCGAGTCAGGAGCTCTTCGTGAAGGACAATGCCTGGAGCGAAAAGGCTGGTGCCGAGCTGCATTCTGCAGTGGAGGCTTTCGGACTGAAAATTCAGGCGAATGTGAAGAAGGAAGAAGCGTCGCTTGCTGGTCGCCAGGCCCTCCAGAAAAGTGCTGCAGAAAACTTATACCGCCTCTTGGGCACGATGGATGAACACCTGAAAATCTTTAAAAATCGAGGGGTTGGATCGCCCTCCCTGGAGTCTCTGCGAAAGCAACTCGATCGCTTGCTCATGGCGATTTCGTCCCCATCTTAGAGGAATCCCCTTTCGGAAATTTCCAGGAGCCCCTTCCCGCATGACCCCGCTCAATGATTGTCAGAACGCCAAAGAGTTCCGCTGCGACCTGGTGAACCGGATCATCGCCAAGCAGGACATTCTGGAAGCCTGGTACGCCCTCCAGAACCGCAAAGCCCCCGCCCCTGCCTATACCTCCATCGACCTGCGTGATTCAGGCTTCAAGGTGAGCCCGGTCGACTCCAATATCTTTCCTGCCGGCTTCAATAATATTTGCGTCGACGACTGGGGCCTCGCCGCTTCCACCTTTGAGCGCATACTAACTCACACGAACAAAGACCGGCGCCCCGCCCGTATTCTGATCGTGCCCGAGAACCACACGAGCAACCTTTTCTACTTCGAGAACCTCTGGGCCCTCCGTGAGATCCTTACGCTAGCGCGCTTCGAGGTGGTGATTGGCCACCTGAACCCGGCCTTTGAGCCCAATCTTCCCCAAGGCTGCACCTCGGTAAAGACAGCGAGCGGGCGCACCATTGTGCTCGACAAGATCATTCGTGAAGGAGATCTGCTGCAAACCGAGAGAATGCGCCTCACGAAAGAAGACCTCATCCTTCTCAACAACGACCTCTCGAGCGGGATTCCCAACGAGCTCCAGGGTCTGTCGCAGGTTCTTGCACCAAGCTCCTCCGTGGGCTGGCATAGCCGGGTCAAGAGCGAGCACTTACGTCACTACACGGCTTTGGCCACCGAGTTTGCCGAAATTCTCGGCATCGACCCCTGGCTGATCACCACCCGTTTTGCCGCCGTCGACGGACTCGACTTTGATTCGGGTCTGGGCCTCGACAAGCTCGCCGCCACTGTGGACACCGTGATCGCGCAGATTCGACACGACTATCAGGAACGCGGGATTACCAAGGAACCTTACGTTTTCATCAAGCACAACAGCGGTACCTACGGGCGTTCGATCATGACCGCCAAAAATGGCGCAGAACTGCTCGCCATGAATCGGCGCGAGAAGAATAAGATGAACGTAAGCAAGGGCGGCGTTCAGGTGCATTCCGTGGTGGTAATGGAAGGCATCCCGACCGACCTCAAGGAAGACGACGAGACGGCCGAGCCCGCGATTTACCTCGCCGGCTCCGACCCAATAGGCGGCTTCCTGCGCCTCAACCCGAACAAGGATGCGCTCGGCAACCTCAACTCCCCGGGCGCCCATTTTAAGCCGCTGTGTTTCGCCAATCTTTTCCGCTCTCCAAATCGCGATAACGTAATCCTTGAGCACCTTTACGGGGCTTTAGGGCGCCTTTCCACACTCGCCAATGGCCGCGAGATGCAGTAGTGTCAGGGTGTTTCGCGTGTCGCAACTGCGTTAAATGACGCGCATGCGAAGCCAGAAAGAGCCAGACACATGCAATACAGCCAACCGTTTGAAAATGTAATCGACGCCATCGGCAATACTCCTATCGTGAAGCTCAACAGCGTCACCAAGGGCCTGCGTTGCGAGGTCTTTGTGAAACTCGAGTTCACGAACCCGGGCGGCTCGATCAAAGACCGCATCGCACCCTTCATCGTGGACGCGGCAGAAAAAAGCGGCAAGCTAAAGCCGGGCGGCACGATCGTGGAGGCGACTTCCGGTAATACCGGCATGGGCCTCGCGATGATCGCGGCGATCAAGGGCTATAAGTGCATCTTCGTGATGAGCTCCAAACAGTCGGTCGACAAGCAGAACGCGCTCCGAGCGATGGGCGCGCAAGTGGTGGTTTGCCCTTCCGATGTGGCACCAGAAGACCCGCGCTCCTATTACTCCGTGGCCAAGAAGCTCGCGGTCGAGACTCCCAACGCGATCCTCGGCAATCAGTATGATAACCCCGCCAACGGCGAGGCCCATTATAAAACGACCGGCCCCGAGATCTGGGAACAGATGAACCATCGCCTCGACTTCTACGTAGCAGGGGTCGGCACGGGCGGCACCGTGAGCGGCACGAGCAAGTTCCTCAAAGAAGTGAATCCCAAGCTCAAGACGATCGGCATCGACCCTGTGGGTTCGATTCTCGCGGAATACCACCGCACCGGAAAAATGTCGGAAGCGCACAGCTACCTGATCGAGGGCGTAGGGGAAGACATCATCCCCGACAACGTGAAGTTCAAGCTGATCGACGACTTCGTGCAGGTGAACGACCAGGAAGCCATTACGATGCTGCATAGAATGGCGAAAGAAGAAGGCATCTTCTGCGGCTCCTCTTGCGGCATGGCAGTAGCCGGCGCGATCAAGTACGCTTCTAAACTCAGTGGCGGGCGCATGCTCGTGATCCTGCCCGACGGTGGCGGCAAGTATCTCGGCAAGTTCTTTAATGAGCAATGGCTCAAGGAAAAGGGAATCAAGGTATGAAGATAGACAGAAAATTATCTCTGAACACCCTCGCGATCCACGCCGGCCAGCAGCCCGATCCCTACAGCGGCGCCGTGATGACCCCCATCTACCAGACCTCCACCTACGTGCAGCCCGAGCTCGGCAAACCGAAATTGGCTGGTTACGAATACGCGCGCACGAAGAACCCCACCCGCACCGCTTATGAGCAGTGCATCGCTGCGCTCGAATGCGAAGGCGACGGCATTGGCTTTGGCGCAGGCTTTGCCAGCGGCTGCGGCGCGGAAACGACCGTGATGCACCTGCTGGAGCCAGGCGATCACGTGGTAGTGAGCGACGACGTTTACGGCGGCACTTTCCGCATGTTCGACAAAGTTTTCCGTGCGAACGGCAAAGGCATCGAGTTCACCTACGTCGACATGACTGATCAGACGAAGTACGAGGCTGCGTTCAAGTCAAACACGAAGATGGTATGGATCGAGACGCCCACCAATCCGATGCTGAAGGTGATCGACCTAGACCGCACGATCGCGTACGCCAAAAAAATGAAGGCGCTCGCGGTTGTAGACAATACGTTTATGAGTCCGATCTTCCAGCGCCCCTTTCGCTTCGGGGCTGATATCGTGATTCACTCCGCGACCAAATACCTCAATGGCCACTCCGACGTGGTGAGCGGCGTAACGGTCGTGAAGGACAAAGCCCTCGCCGACCAGATTTACTTCCTGCAGAAGAGCCTCGGCGCCCAGGCTGGCCCGATGGACTCCTGGCTCGTGATGCGCGGGCTGAAAACACTGCCCCTCCGAATGGAGCGCCACGACTTCAACGCCCGCTCGATCGCGCAAAAGCTCGAAGAGCACGCCGAGATCGCCAAGGTGATCTACCCCGGCCTCAAGAGCCATCCGCAACACGCGATCGCCAGCAAACAGATGCTGGGCTTTGGCGGCATGATCACCTTCGTGGTGAAAGGCGGAATCGAGAAGGCTCGCAACGTGGTGAAGAGCACGCAGATCTTCGCGCTGGCGGAAAGCCTCGGCGGCGTGGAATCACTGATCGAGCATCCCGCGATCATGACCCACGCATCAGTTCCTCCGGAAAACCGCAAAGCGCTCGGCATCGATGACGGCTTGATCCGCATTTCTGTAGGCGTCGAGTCGGTCGATGACCTTTGGGAAGATCTGAAGATCGCGCTGTCGAAGTAGTTCGATGTCGACGACCGCGATCTGGCCCATCGTTTTACTCACCGTCTCAAACGTGTTCATGACATTCGCCTGGTACGGGCACCTCAAATTCAAGGAGAGCCCGCTCCTTTGGGTGATTCTGATCTCCTGGGGGATCGCGTTCTTCGAGTATGTATTCCAAGTACCGGCAAACCGGATCGGGCATGGCACCTATTCCGCCGCGCAGCTCAAAACTATCCAAGAAGTCATTTCCCTGACGGTATTTGCTGTGTTTTCAGTTCTATACCTGAAGGAAGAATTCCGATGGAACTATGCGGTCGGCTTTGGGCTGATTTTGGCGGCCGTGTTCGTTGTGTTCAAGAAGTGGTAGTGGCATCCTATCCCTGGGGGGACAAGGCCGTCCCTCCCTTTTTCCGGCTCAAGGACGTCGCCCGTGAAACGCTTCCCCTATCTGCTGCTTTTCCTGCTTGCAGCCTGTGCCGGCACGAACACGCACTCGAGCGCGGATCGCGCGCCTTCGGCGCTCGGGCCCACGGAATTTGCGGTGGAAAAAGCCCGCGCCAAAGGCGCAAGCCAGGATTTTCTCGACCTCGTGCTGCAGCATTATCGCGCCGACCAGCGGGAAAAAGTTCTCGAACTGAACTTCCTCGGTTTCCTGCGCGCAAATCAGGCCAAGGGAGACGAGAAGATTCCCGACTGGGAGCTGCAGCGGGTGCAGAAGTTCATCCGAAAGAACAAGCTCACGTTCGCAGAAGCGGAGAAAAAATTCAGCGTACCGAAAGAAGTGATCGCCTCCTTGCTCTGGGTGGAAACCAAACACGGCCGCGATACAGGCAATTTCCACGTGGCGAGCGCTTTATTCAGCATGGCTCAAGCCGACTACCCCACTTTGCTCGACCAGCTGCTCGACGCGGCAAAGTCGAAAGCCGCGAACTACGACAAGATCATGGAGCAAAAGATCGCGGATCGCGCCAGAACCAAAAGCGACTGGGCGGCGAGCGAGCTCGTGGCTCTCGAGGAGATTCATCGCAAACGCTGGAAGAAAGTGGAGAAGCTGAACGGCTCTTTTTCCGGCGCTTTCGGCATGGCCCAGTTCGTACCCTCGAGCTACATCACATGGGCTAAGTCGAACAAAGAGCGCCCTAACCTGTTCAAGGCCGACGATTCGATTCTTTCGGTGGCCAACTACCTGCGGAGTAACGGCTGGGAGAAGAAGAGCGATTCGCAAAAGGCCGCGCTCTTTCATTACAACCGCGACCAGGCCTACGTGGCTCATATTCTTCATATGAGCGAGTGCCTCAAAAAGCCGCGCCCCAAGCCGAAACCGAAGAAGAACGGGCGCGGCACCGCCTCCCTGCCTCCCTGCTAATGTCTTGAAATTATTGAACTAGACATTTGTTGACCAAAAGAATCAACATAGGATACATTGCGCCACCTTAAAAAAATGGAGAACGCAATGAAGACCCTTACTCTTACCCTGCTTTGCCTCACCCTCGCTGCCTGCGGATCGGAAGATAAGAAACCCGCGGTGGCCGCCGCCAAGCCCGTGCTCGCCGCCGTAGAAGGCCAGAAAGAGGGCGTTGTGTGCCCGACTATCAATGGCAAATTCGGCCCGAAAGAAAGCAATGGCGAAGACCTGGTAACCTTCACTACAAAAGTGGAAGACGGACTCTTCAGCTATAAACTCGCCGACGACATGCCCCTGGTGAAGGCTGACGGAAAACCCGTGCGCATTGAGGGCAAAGACGCTTCCGAAAGCGGCTCCTTACTCGCCACCTGCGATGCTGAATCTGTGACTTTCATGGTGCAAGTAGATAACCAACCGGCTCCGATCAAGGTGCGCTACGTTCCCGTGGGCCAGGAGCTTCGCGCCGAGCTGAAAAGCGCAGATGGTCAAGACGTAAACATCATGTACGTTCGCAAGTAGCGCAAAGGAACAAAAAATATGATCCCTCTGCTCCTCGCTCTGCTCAGCGTGCCGGCCTTCGCCGACTCGCTCGACTGCGAGCTGGAGCGCGAGGGAAAATCAATGGCGGTCACCAGCCCTCTTCTCGAAGGCTCGGCGAATACCGTTGTGCGAGAGGCTAACGAGCTGGATCTTGGCCTCGATGCGTCCTTGGCGCCGGGCTCTTTCCTGCTCGTGCTTCAGGACAATGCAAAGCAGGTTCGGTCTGCTTTCACAGGATCGACGGAAGCGGTGGGCTTTGCGGGTTCCTCCTTGATTGGACAAGACGCACGCGTGGCTTGCCGCTCTTCGCTTGGCAACCCTCCCAATACAATGCCGAGCCGCCCTAGTCTGCCCGACTATCTGGTGTGTGTGCTCGATGAAGTTACGTTTGTGAATGGTGCCATCGCCGAAAGCAAACGGGTGCTGAAAAGGGCTGTGAGCACGCCGCTGTTTAAGTTCCCGCAGGCAATTCTCGGCGAGGCTGGCTCGTCAGCTTTCTCCGTGCGGCTGCACCGCATGGACTTCAACAAGGGCCTCGACGTGACTCTCACAGATCGCGGCACCGGGGCTTTCGCCCGCTTCACCGGCCCCGCGGCCACGCTGCGCACATCCTTCATGCTCGGCCTCACGCAGGGCGATCGCGCCACTCGCGCGAAGTTCCAGCGTCTTGGCTGCGTGTTCTCCAACGATCCAAAAGCGCTCGACTAGTTTCGCGCTAGTTCTTTCTTAACGCGATTGCGGCCCAGTCGCCCTGCGTGGCGATCTCGAGAGAAGTTAGCTCAGCAGAGCGAAACTCCTTGAGGAAAGTTTTCGACTCCTTCGCCAAGATCCCGCTCAGAAACAGCAGCCCATTTTTATTTAGCGCGGCGGTAAGCTCTTTCTTTTTTTCGAGCAGCACGGGCGCGAGCACATTGGCGAACACGAGGTCGAAAGTGCGTTTCGGCATTACGCGACTGCATCTGATTTCGACACGGTTGAGTTTCAGGTTCTTGCGGCACTGAGCGAGCGCGACCGGATCACTCTCAACCGCGACGCCCTTCATAGCCGCCCCTTTTGCCGCCGCGATCGCGAGCACGCCGGTGCCCGCGCCGAAGTCGAGCATGCTGCCTTTTGCTTTAGCGCTATAGCGAAGGAAAAGCCGGAGGCAGAGCTGCGTGGTCGGATGCGTTCCCGTGCCGAAGGCCTGGCCGGGAGTGATCCGGATACTGAGCCCATTCGCGGGGGATTTCTTCCAGGCGGGCACGATATGGAGCCGGTGCCTGCCCTCGTGCAGAGTCTGATTTTTATAGTGCCTGCGCCAGAGCTTCATCCAGTCTTTGGGGGCTTGCTTTCGAGGGCGGAAAATCTTTACGCCGTCGACGAGCGACGCGAGCTGTTTTGCAAACTTGTTCGCGTCGATTTTGGTGCGAAAGTAGACCCGCATTTCTGCGTTGGTGCGACCTGCGAGCCGCAGGTCGTGAAACTCGGTTTCGATTCCGAGAACGCGAGAATTTTTTACGTCTACGCTCCAGTCTTCCAGGCCCTGGAATGTGCCCGTTTTTTGGGCAAGACGGGAAACGAGTGAGGAGAAAGCGTCACGGGCTTCTCGTTCAACGTTTTCTGGAAGCTCCAGGAGCACAAAGAAGCTCATGGAAACATTTTACCACTATCGACGACTAAAAGCTGGTACCGGCGGTGAAATACCACTGCTGCTGCTTCTGGTTCACTCGGCTGGCGACGCCTGCCGAAGTCTTCTGGGCTTTCTCGGCCAGGTTGTAATAGACCACGGCCAGGATGATTCCCTTTACGGCGTGATAGCGCAGGTAGGCCAGGTGCCCTTTGTTGTCAGGCTTGATGCCGCCATTCGTGAGGGATCCAGGCATGGAGGCCAGGCCTTTATTCACAAGAAAATAGTCGAGCGCAAAGTCGCCTGGCTCTTTCACGCCGCCGTAGCCTAAGCCAAATTGGGTGGCGCTGCCGGAGGCTTCGGCGCCATTGACGGTATAAAAGGTCTCTTTGTTCTGCACGAACTCGAAGGAAGCGCGCAGTGTATAGGGCAGCTTCCAGGTATTGTAGAGGTGCCATAGACGCGCGTTGTCCACGTTTACAGAACCCGTATCAGCGTTTGGATTCAGCGTGCTCGCGTTAAAGCCGCCGTGAATCGTATTGGCAACTCCCGTAGTACCATTCCAGGTGTAGTAGCCAACGGCCACCATCGTCTCTACATCGTCGGTAATTTTGAAAGTCGCGTTTGGCTGGATGGCGTAATGCATCGTCATCCGGCTCTGGGTAGCAGCCACAGCATCGGTGGCATCGGTGGATGTAAAAGACGAAGTGGTGGAAGCTCCCTGGTTGATCGCTCCTTCCACGAAAGCGCCGGCTACCACGCCGAACATTCCATACTTGCCTGAGGCAGAAAAGCCGTCCCAGCGAATGTCGTTGTCATACAGGTGCTGGGCGAGTTTATCGGTCAGGATGATGGTTGCCTGGCGGCCGAAGGTAAAGCCGTATTCTCCGCCTTCAAATTTGTTCACCTTGCGGCCGTAGGCCTGATCGATGCGAACGGTAAAATCGGCATTGTTGTTGGAAAGTACGAAATCGTTTACGGGCACATTCGAGGTGCGGATACCAAAGCCACCCTCCCAGCCGGTCTCTGAAGTGGCTCGGCCGAGCATGCTTGCGCGATAGTCCCAGGCGCGGAGGTGCTGCTTGGAGATATCTTTCTGCCCGGCCGAAAGTGAGCCAAGGCCGTCGTTGAAGTCGAAAATTCTATATCGAGTGATCAGGTTGCCGTTCCACTGGAGCTCGGCACTTGCGTCGGGTGCAGTGAAAAAAGCTGCCGCCAGGAGAACTGAAAAAACGAGGCGTTTCATCTATGAAACCTTTCCCAATGAGTTAATTTGAGAAAGCGTACGCGAACACAGATCACACCGAAAGATGACAATTGTCATTGCCTGATAAGTCAGCCCGTAACTCCAGCGAGCTCTGTGAGTTTGCGTTTATCGAGAATAAGGATCTGCCTTTCTTCCTGGCGAATGAGCCCCTCCTCTTTGAACTCCGTCAGAGTTCGGATGACGGTCTCTTTGGCAACGCCAATCCAATCGGCAATTTCCGATCTCGAGAGCACCAGCGATATGGTCGGGCCCGCAGCTGTTTCTTCGCCAAATTTTTCGAGCAGCAGTAGCAGCGCCTCGGCCAGGCGCTCCCTCGCGCTTTTCTTGCAGAACGAATGATGGCGGCGCTCTGCCGAGGCGATCTCCTTGCCCATGCGCCCCAGCAGCTCAAACGAAAAAGAAGGTTCATTCTCAATGAGCCCAAGGAACACGTTCTTGCTCATCTTGCACGCCTGGCCAGCGGAGAGAGCCGTGGCGGAGGCCCGGAATTTCTCTTCGGAAAACACGCAGCGATAGCCAAGCATGTCGCCCGCCGCCGCCAGTCTCACGATACTCCGCGAGGCGGGCTTGCCTTCTTCGAGCGTTACTTTGGCGCTTCCGCCCCGCAGGCAGTAAACCGTATCCGCAGGTTCTCCTTGCTTAGAGAAGGAGTCTCCCGCGGCAAAGGAAGCTAGCGTTTTGCTTCGCGAGAGCATTGCAAGCGAAGCATCGCTGAGTTTGGCGAACGCGCTCTTTTTCCAGGCCGGGCAGCGCTGGCAGTTTTGGGATTCTTCGCTCATCAACACAATGGCTTAACGAACTTTCAGCCTTTTGTCATGCCATTTTGCCCTATGGCAAAACAAGAACTAGTCGCTCTCTCTGGCCCCGTAGTTGTTATTGCGCCCGTCTTTGGAGGACCCAATCTTGCCCAAGCTATTAACATCAGTTGCATCGAAAGCAGGATTGCAGGCGGACGTGTCGCGATCAACAACGGCGTCCACCGCAGGGCGCCCCAAAAGGATCTTTTCGTAGAGATCCTCCACCTTGCCGGGCTCCTTTTCTGCCAGATTGCTTTGCTCGCCAGGATCCTGGTTGAGGTCGTAAAGTTCTCTCTCGTTGGTTTCCATATTCACGATCAGCTTCCAGCGGTCTTTAGTGCGCACGGAGTAATTCATCCCGCTGCAGGAACGCGAAACCAGATCAGGAACTTCGTGGCGGCGCACCCAGTCTTCCATATTGCCTTCATTCACTTCGCCCTTGATCAAAGCCAGAAAGAGACTCGTTGCCGTTTCTTTGTCGATCTGCGTGTTCACCGGCTTAATAGGATTGAAAGGTTTGTAGGGCGGAAAGCGAATCCACAATGGGGAAACAATGCTCTCCTCATAGAGCTGATTGGCGTGGCTGAGCTCCCCGTGTTGCATGAAGGCTTCGCCGTGGTCGCCATCAAAGATGATGATCGTGTTGTCGAGCAAGTGGCCAACGCTATAGGTGATCAGCAGATGCTGCAGATCGAACATGAAGTTTTCCCACTTGGCCCTGTAGGCAGCACCGATCGCCCGCAAGTCGAGCTCGTAGTTGGGGCTCTTCTTCCAGGTTTTGTATTTCTCTTTCATGAGCAGAAGCACCACGGGGCTAATCTTCTCACTGCGGGCGCGATTAAAAAGCACCGCCAGTGGGATCTCTTCGGCGTCAGAGATGGTCTTTCGAGCCTTAAGCTCTTCGAGGCGGGCGCGAATCTTCTTATCTGGGGTCAAGAACTTTGTGAAATTGGGATTCACGGAGTCGTAGAAAGGATAATGCATGTACTTGTGGTGCATCATGAGCACGAAAGGCTCTTTGAGCTGCGAAACCACTTTTTCGCGGATTCCCGCTTCCTCTTCCTTGTAGTTGAGCACTAAGTCGCCTTCGTAACCCCTGTCGGCCCCCTTGCCGAGCGTAATGGCGCGCTGGGGCACTCGGTACACCAGCGACTGACCGGGGGCAAAATAATAGTCATAGCCATATTCGCGCAGCAGTGCGGGCGACACGCTATCTACCGAATACCTCGTCACGTTGATCCAGGGGTGGCGGGTAGCATAGTTATCAAAGCGATAGGCGCCGCGCATTATATTATAGAAGCGAGACTTAAATCTCAGATTCCCGTGGGCTGGGCTTGATGGCCCACCGATCAAGTTGAGCATCGGGCCTGAAAGCGAGCACATGCTGATCAGGATGATATTCGGCTTACGTGCTGCAACGGGAGCCACTGCCGCGTTACCGGGTTTGCGGGATTGGCTAAATTTTTTATAGCCTTTATAGGCTGCGCCCACGAATAGAACGGACAAAACAAGGGCAGCCAAGAGAAGCCAGCGGCGTGAGCGAAGAAAGCTCATTTAGGAAATGTTTCCTTCAGCAGCGCGATGATCCGGGCGGAGGCGGCTTCCGGCATCTCGCCCTGACTTTTCACAAAGACGGAGAGCTTCATCAGCCTCTTGTTCCCTTCGTCGTATTTTCCGGTAAGCGCGCCGATGAAAGCCACGTCGCTTTTCTGGCAGACTCCGAAAGTTCTGGTGCTGCTAGCCGTCGCTATGAGGGAGGGCTCCTCCGTGCCGCCTACCGGTAATGTGCGCTTGATGGGGCGCAGCTCCTTGCCGCAACTGCTGGCGAGGGAAATTTGATCGGAATAGGGGGTGCGACGCGGCTCGTAAAGGCGCGCCGCGATCATTTCCTCCGATTGGAGGAGCAAACTCGCATCGGATTTGGCCAGGGGCTCGATCAAGTGCACTTCGAAAAACGTGCTACCGTCGTCAGCCCAGAAGGATTTACGTTTTTTCTCTGAAGAATCGCTCGTCTTTTGCCTCTTTACGAGGAACTTCTCGGCGCCAACGACCTTGATGCCGTACGGCGCAAGCGCAACCTGGAGATTCGACGGCTTTTCGTCAGAAGCGAAAGCGACTCCGAAAAAAACAAAGAGGGAGATCAGATGAATCACGGCGCTCCTTTGGATGGCTTGTTTCTGGAATTAAATCAGCAATCTCGCGCGAAATCAATGTTCACCTTGGGTTCGTTCGGTATAAATTCCATAGAAATAAATTACCGGAGTTCAGCTTGGCCAACACATTACTTTTGATTCCCCTTTTGCTCGCGACTTTTCTGCCTCCGGCTTTGCTGGCGGCGGAGGAAAAGCCGCCGGTAAATGTTCTCGTGGTGGGCTGGGATGGCACTCGGCTCGCCCGGCTCGAAACGCTTCTGAAAAAGGGAAAGTTGCCGAACCTGGCCGCGCTCATAAAAAAAGGCTCCTTCGTGCCCGTGACGATCCAAAAGGCGAAAACCGACACGAAGGCAGGGTGGGCGGAAATTTTCACCGGCTATGATGCTTCGATCAACAAAGTGCGCAATAACCGGCAGTACGAATCCATTCCTATGAACCTGACGCTCTGGGAGCGACTCAAGGCAAAATTTGGAGCCGGAATCACGAACGTGATGATCGTGGCAAAACCGACCCATTTGGGAATCCGGGAAAAACACAATGTTTGCATCAACTGCATCTCGCGCCTCGAGGGAAATCGCGAGCTGTCGGAATGGTGGAATGAGGCGAAGTTTCCCCCGACGAGAAAAAAAGGTGAGGAGCGTAAACTCGCCCCGCGCTACGGCGAGCCGTTTATGAATGCTGCCCGGGCCATCGATTTTTATAAAGATGATGTGGGCGGAGGACCAAAAGTGCTGGCGTTGGCCCTGGAACAGCTCGCCAAGCTGCAAGGAAAGAGCTTCTTCGCTTTCGTGCATTTTGAGGAACCAGATGAGCAGGGGCACCTGTTCGGCGAGCACTCCAAGCAATATTCCGAAGGATTGATCAACGACGACAAAAACCTCGGCGCCCTCCTGAAGCAAGTGGAAACCCTCGGCCTCGGCAAGAACCTCAAAGTTTTCGTGATGGCCGACCATGGCTTCGATATCATCGGCTCCGGAAGAGTAGACGATAGAGAGCACGATACCGATGCGTCCCGCTCCACGTTCCTGGCCTCGAGCGAACCAGGCTTCCGCAAAAAAAATGGAGACCGCCGCGATTTCGTTCCAACCGTACTCAAAATGTACGGCATCGACCCGGCTTCCTTCACTCCTTCGTTGCAGGGAAAACCTTACTTCTAGGATCGATCACGATGAAAAAATTTCTCTTCGCTTCCGCACTACTATTGCCGATTCTTTGCGGCTCGGCGCCGCTCCCCGCCAAACCCGACTTCAATGTTCTCATGGTGGGTTTTGACGGCACCCGTCTCGCGCGGATTACACAACTTTTGCAGGAGGGTAAGATGCCCGTGCTCAATGAGTTGGTGAAAAATGGCTCCTTCGTAAACATAAACATTAAATTCACCAGGACCGACACCAAGGCAGGCTGGTCGGAAATCCTCACCGGTTACGACGCAACCATTAACAAAGTATTCAGCAATAAAAACTACGCGCCGGTGCCAGAGGGCTTCACGATTTTCGAGCGCCTCAAGGCACGTTACGGCAAGGAATTTGCGACCGTGCTGCTCACGGGGAAAATCAACAATCTCGGCGTGCGCGGGCCCCATAAGATCTGCACAAACTGCATTTCTCGCATGGAGGGCACGCAGGCCAAGTCAGAGTGGTGGAAGGACGAAACCCAGGCTCCCACTATCAAAAACCAACCGAGAAAGATGGAGAGCCGGCAAGGCGAGCCCTACTTCAACGCCAGAAAAAAAATTGATTTCTACAAGAATACCCTCTATGCCGGCAAGAACGTGGTGGCAGAGGCAAAAAAGGTTTTCCCCAAGGTCAAGGGGCGCAGTTTCTTCGCGTTTATCCATTTCGAGGAGCCCGATGAACAAGGGCACCTCAAAGGAGAGTCTTCGAAAGAGTATACGGAAGGCCTAATGGAGGCCGACAGAAATTTGGGCGAGCTTCTGAAATTTCTCGAAGCCCAAGGGATGGCAAAAAATCTCAAAGTTTTCGTAATGGGCGACCACGGCTTCGACATCATCGGCTCTGGTCGAAAGAACGACCTGGAGCACGGAACCGACGCCGCCCGTCTGACTTTTTTTGCAAGCAATATCCCCGGCTTCCGTAAAGACGGCGACCGCCGCGATTTCGCGCCTACGATTTACAAACTATATGGCATGGACCTTTCCTCAATCCAGCCCAAGCTTCAGGGCACACCTTACCCTTAGAGTGCCAGCTTTAGTTCCGCGGCAACTTCTTCTACGAGGGAGTTGTCGATAAAATCTTTGACCTGCGCCTTACCGTCGAACACGTTGTGCTTACGCAGCAGGGTCTGCATATCCTGCAAAAGTTCGAGTCGTACGGTCGGTGGCTGACGCACCTTGGGCAGCTGCATGTCTTCCCTATCCATCTCGATCTCGATTCCTTTGCGGCTCTTCCATTTTTTGTTCCGGCGCTCAGCTTTGGTATAGGTGCGCTCGAGCGCGATCTGTTCCATGGTAACCCGCAACATTTTCTTCACCATGTCTCTGTTCTTGGCCAGCCAGGCTTTCGGAAACACCAGCAGCGCGGAGCTGAGTTCCGAATTCACCCAGTCCATTTTGCGGATCACCCGGCAATGCGGCGGCAGCTTGGGAACCGACATCAAGTGCGCGTACATTCCGTCCAGCTGACCTGTTCTGATATCGTGTTTGAGCTTATCGTCGGGAACGTTTCCGGCGATCACGACATCCTTGTTCGGGTCGAGACCGATCGAAGAGATAAACTCGCGCAGAAAAACCTCGTCGCCCCCCGCGGAACGGCGGGAGCCGAACTTCTTGCCTTTGAGGTCTTCGGGTTTTTCGTACTTCGCGTTCTTACAGAGCACCATGGCGTGGCCTGGGGTCTCTTTGGAATCATAGCCAACTTCGGCTATGGCGACCATAGGCACGTTTTTCTCAATGCCCTGTAGAAAAGCCGTTTCCCCGATGGTGGCACCCATATTTCCCGCCTCCATCATGATCTCGATCAGCTCTATGCCAGTGGCTTTGAACTGGTTTGTGGTGAACACCTCTTTTTTGGGAACACGGTAATAATCCCGGTGCGTGAGAAAACCCTTTCCGGATCGATCATAGATATTCTTCGAGTAGAGTTCCACCTCAAGCCCTGAGTTGTCGTACTTGTTCGTGATGTACGCGCGGTACATAATCGCCGTGCGCCCTCCGAGAAAATACGCGATGCCCACGCGATTTTTTTCGTTCGTTTCTGAATACTTCAGGAAGAGACTCTCCCCCTGCCCGGGCGACACGTGCGCGGTGTCTTCCGCGTCGGTACCATCACTATGCAAGGCTTCCCGCAGGGTAGGATTCAGATCCACTTCGCTTCCCTCGGCGCGGAGGTCGCCTGAATTGATGTAAAGAAAGGGAGCGTCAGCTTCCGGCGTGCTTTTCTCGTAGGTAGGCACTATCAGTAGCTGCGTTTTTTCCTTCGCAGGAAGTTTCGCGAGCAGCTTCAGGATTTTAATCATGCGAGCACGGTTGTCGCCCTGGCCGGGTAACCTCAGCCACCCGTTCGTGCCGAGCGAACTCTTCACGAGTTTTGCGGGCATTCCGGAAAGGATTTTTTCCTCCGAGCCCTTCAGCGTTTTCTCCTTCGTCAGCTCCAGCAGCACCGTCTTACCCGATTTTTCCCAAGACACGTTCAGCACCGTCGCACCAACAGAAACGGAGGAGAGAACCTCCTGGCGGAGAGCCTCCGCCTTTACCGGGCTGAGCGCCTCGCCGCCCGGCTTTCTCGCCACAGCTCGGATCTGCGCGCCTACCCGGGTCATTTCCGGGAGTGAACGGAGAAAATTCACGTCGGGAGTACCAAGCACGGGATACTCCACCACCAGCACATTAACGTAGTAGTCCTTGATTTTTAAAACTGCCCCGGGCGCGCCGCCATGAATGCGCTTCATTCCCTCGGGATCGTAGATCACTGTTTTTTTGGGCTCTTCCGCCGCTTTTTCAATGGGCTTACTACTCGATTTGTCACTCGGTTTGTCCGTGCCAGATTGAGTGCAGCCGGCCGCGCCAAATAGCAAAACGAAAGTCAGCAGGAACTGTTTCATCTGGATTCTCCCGGTTTCGCGGATCATACCGTTGTTTCCCTCTGCGATCAAACAAGGTAAGCTGCCAGCTCCACCAGCTGCAAAGGACCTAACGCTTGCAACGGCTAACTCTGCTAATTCTTGCACTGCTTCTCAGCGGAGCCGCCGCAGGAGCTCCCCCCGAACAGGCTTCGTTCAGGAACGTGCTCGTGGTCGCGATTGATCCTTTTTCGCTACTCTCCGTGAAAGAACAGCTGAGCGCCGGGAAATTGCCGGCCCTGAAAGAGCTCGATAGAAACGGCTCGATAGCGCGGCTTAAGTGCGTAAAATGTTCCGAAGACCTCAACGAACGCTGGAGCCAGATTCTCTCGGGAATGAACCAAGGGAAGCTCGAAAAGGCCACTCCCGAGCGAATCGCCATTCCGGAAGACCTCTCGCTTTTCCGCCGCATGGCAGTCGCGAAGCCCGGCGCAGCGCTTCACACGTTCGCGATCACTCCCCTGAAAGCGGAAAGCCTGGCCAACATCGTCGTGAACGCGGGCGGCGCCTCTGCCGCCGAAAAACTTCCGGGGGCGCTCGCAAAAAAGCCCGGGCAGCCTTTCGTGGGCTTCGTGGATCTCCGCGGTGGCGGAAAAAATATTAAAGACACAGATCTGCTTCTCGGGAAAGTGCAGGCCGCGCTGCAGAACGTAAACAGCGTGCAGAGCACTCTGCTTTTCGTAGTGAGCGCCACGCCTAAAAAAGATCTCGGCTTCGTAGTGGTAAACGCCCCGCATTTACGAGAGCAGGGAAACTACCGCGACATCGCGCCCACCGCGCTCTCCTTTTTCGGCGTCGACACGAAAAATCTCCAGCCGGGCATTCATGGAGAGACACTCCGGCTGCTCGAGTCGGAGAAAAGAAAAAAAAATTCCGCGACAGGCCAGGCTCTTCGGCTAGGGTATTTTTTCGGAGTGCGCACCGCAATGATTCTCCGGGCGAGTGTAAACGGCTACTTTGACCGCGCCGGTTTAGAGATCGACCTCTTAACGCGTTACCTTGATGACAACTCTTACCTCCCCATGCCAAAAACGTTCGAAGAGATCAGGAGCCGCAAAGTGGCGAGGCTCGGGAAAGTAACCGGCGACCAGCTGATCAAGGCGATGCTCCAAGGGAAATTCGACGCGGCAACTATAGGAGAAACCTCGTTCCTGAAGGCGGTGGCGGAAGGCGCCCCCATTGTGGCGATCGCGGAGCTGTCGCACGACCGGCAAGACGGCGCAGCGAGAGCCATCCTGCTCAGAAAGGAGCTGAAGATCCGCTCGGCCGCTGACCTCAAAGGCAAGACTCTCGTGGCAAAGCGCTCCGCTGGCCTCGACAATGTTCTCCTCAAGGAGTTCCTGCGGCACGAGGGCCTCACTCCCGGAGTTGATGTTACAATAAAGGAAAACTACCGGGACGACCGGATGGCACCGGATTTCCGCGCCGGAAAGATCGATGGCGGGCTCTATCACTTGTCGGAGGCACGCAAGATGGTGGAGGGCGGGCTTGGCGAGATCTATTCCAGATTTGACTGGCTCGATCCGGAAGCAACACAGGCCCTGCTCGTAGTGCCGAAAAAGGAATATAAGAAGAAACAGAAGGAGCTCATAGCCTTCCTCTCCGCGCTGATGCGCCTGCAGACCTACGAAAGCGGGCTCAGCAAAGAAGAGAGGCTGCAGTTCCGGCGCATAAAAGGGATGCAGCTCGACGACGAGGGAGTTCCGGGGTTGAGCCTTCCCACAATGAAGGCGCTGCCACTCGTGCGCCCGGAAAAGCTGCGCAAAATGAATGAGCTGCTGAAGACCCACAAGGTTGTTCCCCGGCTGCTCGACCTCGACGACAGCCTAGACAATAGCCTCGTGAAAAGCGCTGCCGACAAGGCAAAGGAAAAGCAATGAGGCGAAAACAGCTTCTCGCACTGGCGCTGCTATTTGGGTTCAGCGGCAC
>Ga0247843_1004798_pt1 | contig 19733 bp, 12 predicted proteins | sample LaCruzMarch2017__FD_192420 | JGI IMG/M metagenome (GOLD analysis project Ga0247843, IMG submission 192420) | Freshwater microbial communities from meromictic Lake La Cruz, Castile-La Mancha, Spain - LaCruzMarch2017_8m | ecosystem: Environmental > Aquatic > Freshwater > Lake | place: Spain...
CCAGGTTGGCAGGGTTGTTCGTCTGTGGGTTCGGGTTCGGGTTCGGTACGTTGATGCAAGGAAGGTTCGGGTTGTACGTGCACCAGTTGATGATCGTCCAAGTTCTTTCGATCTTGAAGCAAGCGTCCGGTACTACTGTGTACACCTGGTCTTCGTAAGATACACCCAAAAGTTCGCAGTCTTCACCGAAGAAAGTAGGCTCGCCGTAAACGCCAGAACCGTCACAAACCGTCACGATAACGTCGTTCGGGAACTTAATGAAGTAGTCCTGCTCGTAAGTAACGACTACACGCTGTGTGCACTGGCTGCTGAAGCCATGGCAGTCGAACGCGCGGAACGTGCGGGTGATCGTGCCTTTGTTACAAACCGTGTCGAAGTTGTTGAATGCTGCCGTGTGCGTCAGACCGCACTGGCCTTGGTACACTTTAGAAGTGTCGAGGCAGCAGTTGTCATACACTTGAGCTTTGCCGTAAGCCCAGAGGCTTGGGTCAAAGTTCTCGCAGTTCACCGTCACTGGGGCAGGAGGCAAGCAAGATGGTTTCAGCTTGTCTTGTACTTCTACCTGGATCATGCACTCGTTTTTGATCGGCGAACCGTCTTGGCCGAGCATCAAGTTGCCGATAGCGTCCACTTGATACACAGCCAATACAATGGTCTGGATCGTACCCACCTCGCAGCAGTAGAACTTGATCGAATCTTGCTCCGTGATGGCACGCTCAAACTCAGACGGGAAGTCTGGGAATTGGTCATTACATGGCAGGAAGCCGTTGGTCGAGTTCAGCGCGAGAATACAGTCAGAGTAGGGAGACATACGGCGGATCGTGAACTTCACATTGTTGCAATTGTCGTAAGAACCGTCGTCGAAAGTAGTAGCCTTCACCCAGGTAACACCGGCAAATTCGCAAGCGTCAAGAGCTTCAGGCAGGTCGTTGAAGCCAGCAGGTCCGTAGCAGTCGAATGGATCGTCAATGCCGATGGCAACGGTCGTCGTCTCGTCGCAAGCAGCCACCGGTGGTGTGTAGTCACGAACAATCAAGCGGAAAGTGCAGGAAGAAGTGTTTCCGCAGTCGTCTTTAGCGATATACGTCACTGTGTGGGTGCCAACAGGGATGCAACCAGGCGTACCAAAGTTACCCAGCGTGTCGCGGTTCCACCAGTTGTTGCCAGGGAAGTCTTGAAGTGAGCCACCAAGGGGCAGCATACCCGTTTGCTGGTTTGTAAATGGATCAAAAATTTGGACCATACCGCTCAGGCTGTTGATGCGGCTGCAGTTGTCCGTAATGATCACATCCGGAAGGTTGACCGTAGCGCAGCAATTGAATGGATCCACCGAAACGGTCAGGTTGGCCGGACAGTCGAAAGATGGGCCTTGATTGTCAATCACCTTGAGGATCTGGTTGTAGATTACACCAGTACCTGTACACCAGTCAATGATAGACCATTCGCGGCGATACTTAACGGTACCGTCACATACTGGGATAGGGTAGTCATGGTATTCGTAGTTGATAGAGCAGCCGTCCGGAACACCGAACATCCAAGGGTAGCCCTGCAGACCCAGCGACTCGATGTAGTCAGGTGTTGGATTTGGATACCCATTCACGATCGGATAACCTGGTCCGCACAAAAACGCTGGTGCGTCAATGTCGTCGTAGTCAGGAGGAAACACCACGTCGCTCAAAGAAGGACGATCGAAGTAAATGTTCTGGAGGCAGGTGCTGGTGTTTCCAGAGCAGTCTGTAGCCGTCCATTTGCGGTGTATGACCCTCGTGGAACCAGAGGCGCAGTCAAGCGCATCCTCCGAATCAATGTAGGTCAAGTTGTCGTCGCAACAGTTGTCTGCCGGTGCAATTTGTGCCAGATTAACCAAAATTTCGAGGCCAACAATTTCCACTACGCCATCGTCTAAACCAACGTTGTCGCTAATAGTAACTTTCCAAATACCACTGGCGTTCTCTCCATCAATGGGTGACAGGGCCGTATTAGAGGTTAAACCACCATTGACCAAGCATAGGTGCGGGGCACCGCCGGCATTCAAATTGACGCAAGGGATCCCCACGCCTACGGCACCAGCAGCCTCATCATCCCAAAGCACATCAATTGGATATTCAAGACCTGTACAGCCACCAATGGTAAAGATATCGTACGTGCTACCATCCGGTGCGGTGATGACCATATTTAGGTCGGGCAAGAAGGTGTGACCAGTCAATTTGATACGGCAGTTGATATCCAATACTGGCGTGCCAGCAGGTAGGTAACCGTAGTCAAAATTGTAAACCTGAATATCAGGAATTGGGGCTCCGGGTTCGCCGATTGGGTCGTTGATACCTGTCTGCGTTTGAATCTGATACCCAGCGATTGCAGGTGCAGGCTCAGGCTGATTGCCCGGAGTTGCTGGATAAGGAAACGCTGCATTACAAGGGACCGTATAATCGCGGCAGATCAATACGGGAGGCAGTTTGTCTTCGATTTTTACGTTGCCCCAGCATTTGTTGCCAGTAGCAGGGTCCGTTACGCGCACCTGGTAGGTTTTGCCAAGGTCAGCAGGGCCGAAGCAAGCAGGCACCCATGGGCCGTTGCCGTAAGGAAGCGTTTTGTCCGCTTCTACAATATAGTCGTCGTAGCAGCCATAAGGGCCACCTTCAAGTACGCCGTCTGCGCCGAGGCAGAATACGCAGCTTTCGTCCAGTGAAACGTACACGAGGTCGTTACAAACGAGCGAAGTGATTGGGTTCGGGAATTCCACTACCGTTACATTAAAGCAGCAGGTGGACGTGTTTCCAATCGCGTCTGTAGCAATAAAGCAGTTGGTTGTTGTACCAATCGGGAATTCCGAGCCACTAGGCAAGCCAGCCGTTTGCACTGCTGTAAGTGGGCCAGCATTTTGGTACTGAACTTCCACGTTTGGTGTACGGTTGTTGATGATACCGCCAAACAAGGCAGTAGAAGAAGCACCAGAGCCTAAGGTTATCGGTGCTTGTGCAATGTTGGCCACAAAGCCAGCAGCAGCGTTGTACACCAAAGAGGCATTGATGCCCATGAGGTACACCCCTTTTGTTTGCCCGGGGTTGATGAAGAATGGGGTGGTAAGGTTAACCTGTGAGAGTTCGGAGTTCGCGCCTGCAACCACTACGTTCGCCACACCGGTACTAGACCATGCAGCCGCGTTGGCCGTTTGACCCACCCAAGTATTGCCGATCGAAACGTAGGTATTCACCGTCCGAGGCGATGGCACGTTACCGAAAGTAAAGGTGCCAAAACGCACCCGGTAGCCCGTGATACGGATGGGGGTTGCGCCGGTATTGGTCAGGTTGAAGAAATTGCCACCAGGCAGGTTATTGCCAGCCACGGTGATCGCGCCACCACCGTGTGGGAGCAGCGTTTGTGGGTACAACAAGGGAGCCTGCTGCACATAAAATGGGCAGTTGTCCGTAGCTGTTACATTGTAATTTACAATCTGAGAGCAAGCACCCGGGTCGAGGTTGTAGAATTGATTCGCCGGACAAGTGATCACGGGCTTCACGCCATCTGTAACATTAACCGCTTGTGTAGCAAAATCACAAGCTGAAAGCTGGTAGGTGATGACGTGTGCACCGCTGCTCAAGGTTCCAATGTTTGCGATAGAACCTGGCGCTGCATTTATAACGAAGACGCCATCCACAAAAATCGACACCACTGCGGTAGAGCATGCAGGTGGAAGTGCAGGAACGATCACATTCACGTTGGAAGCGCCACAAACTGCAGGGTCAGTGCCTGAAATGTTGAGCACAGGCAAAGAAACACCCACATACGTGCAACCAGGAACCGAGAAGGAAAGCGACCAGGCGATCATGGTGCCTGAGTCGGCGCCAAGGTCGTCCTTGATCACCAATTGCCAAGTGCCGTTGTGTGCACCAGCGGTGAAGCCAGCCAATGTGGTCACCGTAGGCGTGATGGTCGTACCGCAAGCAGAGGCAGTCAATGTGCCTTCAGCGCGGAAAGTACCTGTAAACGGAGCCGCACCAGCGATGATGCTGGTGGTAGCATTGTCACAAAACACCGTATTGGTGTAGTTGTCGTTGCCTGCACCGTTGTCCGTAGTAAGCTCGAGTATCAGCCCGTTTGGAGATACCAAGTAAATATCGAGGTCAGAGTCAAAGGTGTGGGTGAGGTTAATTTGAACGCTCGCCAAAACAGCGGTAGCGCCCACGCCAGCAACGTTGTTGTTAAAAATGGTGCCACCCGTCGTTTGTGGGGCAGCCGCGCAACCGCCAGTACCAGCGGAAGGAATGAGGTTGGTGCCTGCAGTGCTATTAACAGAGCCGATGAAGGTCTGGGCATTCAGCATACCCACCGTCAGGACTACACAAATAGCAGACAACACCAAAGTGGAGAGTCTCTTATTAATCATGAGATTAAGTTTTAGATTTTGACAAGAGAAGAGGGAAAACCGTTGAGATAAAAAGAAAAGTTTAGTTGGTGAGCAAGTCTACCAACTCATTGAAAATAGTCTGCCATTCTGCTGCAGAAAGCGGGGTCAGCACCGGTTCAATGTTGGATGCACCAGCCAATTTTTCATAGTTGATACGAAGCGCTTTTGATACAGGTATCCCCTGTTGGATCGAGTTGTACACTTCCTCGTACAGAAGATTTTTGTACTTCCAAACGATAAACTGGCTGGACTGTACCGGCAATTGCTCCAGAGCCGTTGCGATGGGGCCGTTTATCTCGTCTTGCAACAACTGCAGCGCCACCGACTGGGCAACCCAGGTGCCAGTTACTCCCTTGATATCAACGGAAGCAACGGAGGTCGAAGAGATTTGCGCTTTTGCGGTGTTCGACACGAACATCAGACCGCCTACCAGAAGCAATGCCGACAAGGACATTTTCCAATTTGCGAACACTTTTTTCATGCGTGAAAAAATTTAAGTGATAAATTAAAAATGAGTTCAGTTCAAGTAGTCAAATGGTGCTCTAAGGGGAATAAAAAAAAGCATTGACGGCATACCGTTTGCGGTAGACCATCAATGCTTTTCCAATAAAGAATAGCTGCAAAAGCAGCCAAAAAAAGTAAAATTTCTTCCCATGAGAGATTATATACGGAAGGGCCGAAGCCCATAAAAAAGGATTATCCCAAAAACTGCGCTGGGTGGCAACTTTGCAGACTTGTTTTGAAGCAAGAATCAAGCCAAAGTCAAGCCAACAACAAACAATAACGACAACGAATTCAACAGCGCAAGCCGTAGAATCGGTGGTTGGGAGCAAACATGGGAGCGAGAAGAGAACAGGAAAGAAGGCCGAAGGACTTTTGCCTGTCCCGATTCCGAAAATTCGGTACGGGACCAACTTAGCTCACAAGAAAAATCGGGTAGACGGATTAAAATATTTTCTTTTTTTACAAAAAGCAGTGCAAAAGTATCCTTCAATTTTTGTTAAAAAAGGTTTTTCCTCGTTTTTTTTCGATAAATAAACGAAAATTCGATTATTCAGAAAAACAATAATTTCCCGGAATTGCGCTTTCGCATGAGTTTTTACCGCTCCCTGCTTTTTGCCTACCGTATTATGATTTGAGCCGCATGTACCCCGGAACGCTGTTCCGGGATAATATTGCTCCGGAACAGCGTTCCGGGGTACGACAAAAAAAGCCTCCCGTGCGACTTTTCGCAGAGAGGCCATCCCAAAAACCAATTGTTAAAGACATCTATTCTTTCGGTGGAGCCGGGGTGGCCGAAACCACTTTTGTTTTGCGATCAAAGGTGTAAGCCATGCTCAATTCATGCGAGCCGCCGGTGTAGCGCTGGAAGTTGGACAGAGAGAGATCGTAAGAGTAGAAAAACTGAAACTGACTCAGTTTAGTGCCCAGCAAACACACGGCAGATCCGCTGTTGCCTGGGCGGTAGGTGAATCCTGCGATGAGTTTTTCGTCCAGAAAACGCCCTTGGACGTTCAAATCAATTTGATAGGGGGTGTCGCGTATATTGCGCATCGTGATGCTGGGGACGAGTTTGAAGTTTTGATCCGCCATGTCAAACTTGTAGCCCATTTGGAAGATGTAGTGCTCCAGCAAATTTTTGGTCGTTGACACTTCTCCAGCCACGGGTGCTTCGTCCAGGCGGGTACGAATGGTATTGGGCAGGGTGAGCCCTACGAAAAGTTTGTCGTCGTGAATGGCGTAGCCACCCAGGGAAGCATCGAAAATTTGTTGGCCGTCCACGAGGCTTTCGAGCACGTCATCATTGCGTTCCACGAGGGGATCGTTGAGCAGTGCTGCGTCGGCTTTGCGGTTCAGGAACTCGGTGGAAAGGCCCAAGCCGATGCGCACCTTTTTTATTTGGAACCGGAAAGCGTAGTTGATCTGAAGTTTGGTGGTGCTCACCTTGCCCGCATTGTCGGAGAAAAGTGCGCCGCCGAGTGCGAGCTTATCGCCCACCGGGCCGTTGTACATCAACGTGTAGGTGCTGGGCTTTTCAGGGAAAGTTGTCCAGGTGCTGCGGTAGTTCGCGATAAACTGATGCTGGTTTTCAAAACCCGTGTAGCCAGGGTTGATGAGCACCGGGAAAGCGTGGTATTGTGAGTAAATGGCTTGTTCTTGAGCAAATGCGGCCAGCGCGCTGAAACCGAAGAGAAGGGTAAAGAGTATCTTTTTCATTGTAAACCGAGTTTTTACCCGCCATGGCCTTTGTATCCGCCCTAGTTTTAACGGCGGTGGAAGCGAAGGAGGGTGTGGATGAGAGGAGAGGGTTGAGGAGGTTGAGCGGGTTGAGCAGGTTAAGGGCGTTGAGCAGGTTGAGAGAATACACTCAACCTGCTCAACATCCTCAACGCCCTCAACCTCCTCAACAATTTATTGAAGTAAATTAATCGCGCCTTTGCGCACGTCTTCCCGTTTCGTGCCTTGGTCGTCTATGTAGGAGAAGGTAAACACATAATAGTAAACACCTTCGGCGAGTGACACACCTGAATTGGCGAGGCCGTTCCAGTTGTGCTCGCGGTCACTGTCCTCATTGGAGTAGTCATCTGCCTCGAAAACAAGTTGGCCCCAACGGTTGTAAATCTCGATGTGATTTTCCAGCGTCGTTTCGATGCAGGTGATGTACACGTTGTCGTTTTTGCCGTCCTGCTGGGCAGGCGTTAGAACGGGGCTGACGCGGAAACAACCATCTTCAGGATACGGTACGCTGTCTGTGGCATAAGCGGTACAACCATTGGCATCCGTGACGTAAAATTCTACGAACTCACCAGAACAAAGATTGTCGGCGCGTTCGCCATCGCCTGTGTGGCCGAAACTTCCCGACCAAACGTAGGTGACGGGTGCTGTTGCACCAGCTGCGTTGATCAAAAGCTCGCCGTCGCAGGCATTGAAGCTCCGTGGCGTGGTGGTGGCAAAAGTCACCACAATTTCCGCAGGCTGATCTACCGTGACGGTAGTAAAGGACTCCACACCGTTTTTGTCCGTGATGGTCACAGTGTATGCTCCTCCGCAAAGGTTCACTGCTTGAGAGAAGCCGCTTGGGAACACCGACTGATCGGTTTGGCCCGTTGACCAAACCACTTTATAGGGGGCAAAACCGCCCTGTATCGTTACCTTAGCACTCCCGTCGCAATCGTCATGGCAATTCACAGACATTGATTCTGGTTTTGAGGAGATCGCAGGAGGGAAGGTAAGTGAGTCGGACCAAACGGAGGAACAACCCACTGCGTCCGTCACTGTAACGGAGTAAGCTCCGCGGCAGAGGGTAGCGTTATTGGGGCCCGTTACGCCGTTACTCCAAACAATGCTGTTCGTGCCAACGCCCGCGATAAACGCCACAGAGGCTTCACCGTCACACCTATCGAAACCGCTCACCTGGTGGCCGCTTGGAAATAAAGAAGTCTCGTTGACATTCGTAATCGCGAGATTCGATTGAGCAGTAAGGGTAAAGGTTCTGATTTTAATGGTGTCGTTGAAATCCGTCACCGTCACGGAGTAGAAGCCTGGCATCAACCCACTGAGGTCTTCTGAAGTAGCCACAAAACCATTCGGGCCTGTCCAGTTGAATTCGTAAGGGTTGTTACCACCTGTAACTTTAAGGTCAATAGCGCCCGATGCTACCGCCGAACAATTTGGATTGGTTACGACATCGGTGCTGACAACCAAGGTTGGGTATTGACGATCCAATTGGAAACACCGCACTGATTTACAGAATGAATTCACGTTGGTAATGGTCACGCAATAAAGCCCGGAGTCAAGACCGGAGACCTGATTGGAGGTCGAGGTAAGGGGCGAGCCCCATTGGTAAGTCAATGGCCCGGAGCCTGGGATGGGCGTCAAGGTGATGGTCCCGTCCGCTTGCTCATCAAAAGGATTTTTGCTCAGTGCATCCACACTGGCGGGTTGCAATTGATCCACCTCAATGGGGCTAAATCCATCTGATAAAGTGTTTAACACAACAGAGTTGCCGTTCGATGCAGTCACCGTCACAACATAAAGACCGGAGGTAAGGCCACAAATGGAGGGTGAAAGCGAATTGGTAGTATCAGAACCAGCGCCCCAGTTGATGGTGAAGGGCGTTTGGGTCACTGCAGCAGCTGGGATGGTGATAAGAATGCAACCATCGTCGGCGCAGGTATTTACAACGGATAGAATCTCTGCTTGGGCCACCACATTGCCTTCAGGCACCACAAAAGTGAAACTGAGGGTGCAATTGTTTGCATCGGAAACGGTCACGGTGTAGGTGCCTGCAATAACGCTCGGGCCAGAAATATCTTGAGTAAACGCCGTATAGCCATTAGGGCCCACCCAGTTGTAATCCCAGAAATCTGGGTTGCCGGTACCACCCGCAGGGTTGAGGTCAATAGCGCCGCCATTGGCGCCCGTTTGTGTGACCACCGCGTTGTCTGTATTAATAGGACCTGCTGGCCCTGTAATCTCAATCGGAGCAAAAACTTTGGTGCATCCTTGTCCATCGGTTACCGTAGGTTGGTAAAAGCCTGGAGGAAGGACACCGATAGGTGAGCCTTCAAGCGTTGTATTGCTCCATTTAACTGAGTAGGGCGGATTTCCACCGGTAAGGTTTAGATTGATGCCGCCGTTATTTACTCCAAAACAGCTTACATGCTGCACTGCCGTATTCGCTACAATGGCGGGCGAGCCTCCCACTGTAAAGGTTTTGGTAGCACTACACTGGCTTGCGTCTGTTACTGTCACGGTGTAGAGACCGCCAGGAATGTTGGTAGGGCATGAAATCGCTGGAACACCAATCGGTCCTGCCCAGACGTAGGTATAGTTGCCCCAGCCACCGGATGGTGCCGCACAAATGCTCCCAGAAGCTTGTTCAAAACAAGGAGAATCCGTGATAGTACCTGCTACGGAAAGTGGGCTCGGAGGATTCGAGATCACTACATTGGAGACCGTAGAAGTGCAACCGTTTTGGTCTGTTACAATGACCGTAAAAGTGTCCGGCGGAAGATTCGTTGGATTTGGAAGCATCGAAGTACAGGTTACACTTCCGTTGTTCCAGCAATAATTATAGGTGCCTGTGCCGCCCGTTACGGTAACCGTGCCAGTACCCGTTGGGGTACCTGAGCATTTCACATCTGTTTTGCTGACCAGGCTGCTCACCAATTGTTGTGGCGCTGTGACCGTATATCCACCGGAAGGTGGGAACACCTGGCTACAGCCATTAGAGTCCGTTACCCGTACCGTGTAGGTCATGGCGGGCAAATTGCTTATGTTTTTGGTAGTCGCCATATTGCTCCACAGGTAGCTGTAGCCACCCGAACCACCCGTAGCGTTGATGGAGATAGCACCCGTGGAAAGCCCAAAACAAGAAACATTCGTAATGGCTGGGCTTGCAACCGAGATGGCTGTAAAGCCCGTAACTGCTATATTAGGTATCACCAGCGTACAGCCTTTGGAGTCGGTGATGGTTGGAGTGTAAACACTGACAGCAAGCCCACTGGGGTCTTCTGCCGTGGAGCCATTAGACCAGAGGTAAGTATAAGGTGCTGTGCCACCGCTGGGCGTCAGATTGATGGCACCGTTGCTGCCGTTAAAACAAGAAACGGTATTGATCGTGTGGGTTGCGGTGAGTGCAGCAGTAGGTTGGATGATTGTGGTAGATTTGGTACCTGTTGTTCCACCAGCATAAGTGACCGTAACGGTGTAAGTACCCGCAGTAAGGCCGGTTGGATCTTCCATGGTCATTCCATTGGACCAAGCATAGGCCGTAGCAACGGTGGCTGGAGGATTTTCAAGGTTAATGGCACCGTTATTTCCACCAAGGCAGTTGACATGGGATGTTACCGTGAGCGTTGGGCCAGTAATCACCGACTTTATCCATCCATTGCCTCTCGCCATCGAAACGCCGCCCGTGCTTTTTGCCGTGCCTATGCCCGTGATGGTTGGGCAAGCAGTAGAGGTAAAGTTGATATTAGAAGTGGTGCCATTGGGCGCAATTACCGTGAAACAAGCCGAGAAAATGGTAGCATCATTGGCAACCGATGCGCCGTTGGCGTTTGCCCAGAAGAATTTGATAACGCCCGGATTGGCAACGTGCGTGATGTTTGCCGCCTGCAGGTTGAGTGGGTTGGCGCCAAATGGCGTATTCACAAACGTCAGCTCTGCGGGATTGTACGAAAGTGCAAATTCCGAACTGGTGATAGCCGTAAAGTTTTTGACTTTTACTGCCACACAGCCTTGTGTGTTAGGTGCAACATCTATCTTCTCCACGGAATACGCAACGTCGAAGGAGGGCGGGTTGGTTACGATAATATGACTCGTAGCACTTACGCCCGAGGTACCATTGACATGGGTTGCATTGGTCCATACGTTTACAGGTGGATTGGCATTATTATAAGCTTCCGCATAGCCAGCAGATGCAGCAAGTCCCGTGCTGTCAATAGTTATGATGTTGCTTGCGCCTGGTGCGCCAATTGCTTTAAAACAAACATCCACGATGCGTGTGCCATCGGCAAGGGTTACCCCTTCACCAGCGGGGTCAGCCCAGGCACAAACCAGATTTCCTTGATTCGGTGATTGGCCCGGCGCTACCCCCACCACACTCAACTCATTACCAGACAAACCAGAAAGATTATACCTGCGCGTGCACTCGTATTCGTACACCGTCTTGTCCCAGTGCAAAACCCACTGCATGGACTGAATGCCGTCGAAGTCATTAACGGTCACAGGCATACAACCGCGTTCGCCCTGCGGAATGTAGATCGTATTGGCCACAATTTTGAAGCCGACCAAGGGTGGCAAGGGCTGCTGGCCTGTGCCGATTTGTATGGGCCCCGTACCGCCACTTTGGTAATTCAAGACCAGGGGCTGTCCGCTACCCACCACGTCAACGGAGGGAGGTGCTGCTGCTGGAGAAATATTGATATTCGACATGCCGTCGGCAATAGCCGTGAAATACAGCCTGAAAAGCGCAGTCCCATCGGGGAACGAAAAAGGCGAATTAGCGCCATTCGAGTAGCCATCCCAGGAGATGCCGATTTTCCCCGAAGCAGGCACGGAAACGAAGTTGCCATTGCTCCAGTTAGGAAAAACTGCTCCCCTGAGCGAGTCGAATTTCAAGGCGACCTTATTGTAGGTGATGGGGAACTGCATGGACTCTATGTTCGTAAAGTTTGTCACGCGGAGTTCTACCACGATTTGGCTGCCAATTGGGTATGGCTGCGGAGCGGAGGGTGGGGTCGTAACCACAAAACTGGTGGTAAGACCCTGGCCGAAGGCTTGCGAGGCAAGCAACAGGAATATGCCTGCAAATAGTTGTGTAAGAATCGGTTTCATATTCTTTAACAGCGGTGTGGGTGAGAGAAATTGGATGATGGAAAATTGGATGATGGACTTTTGGACTATAGATGTTGAACTTTTGGATGACGAGCGCCGGAAACTCCAACGTCTAATGTCCAACAGTCTAAAGTCAATGCTTAAGATGTCTGTGTCTCAGAAAAGAACGAGGCTGCGTATGGCGATCTTCCGACCGGCTCGGAGCGTGAGGCAATAAAGCCCCGGCGCACCAAGCATACTATTTTCAATTACCATGCCATGTTGCCCCGAAGGAAGTCTAAAAAATCTTTTTTCAAATACTATACGGCCCAGCGCATCGGTGATAAACACCTGAACGTCAGCCGTTTCGTCTAAATCAAATTGAAGTTGGGTAGATACCGAAAATGGGTTAGGCGAAAACGAAATCGGCACTTCATTTTCTGCTGGCTCGCCCGTCGCCACCGTGTATCCTACCGCGATGTAGCCATGGGTGATGGGACATTCTGGCAGGAGGTAATCTTCATTGGTACTGTCGTCCCGCACCTTTACAATCTCAAAATAAGTGGGTGGAAAATCCAGCAATTCGGTGATCTTGACAGGCGAACTACTTGTATCGGAGCCGATTACCTCGAAGCGCATTCGGAAAATGACGCTGCTGTCTGGCACAGAAAAGCCTGGAGGAGCGCTGGTGCCTTCCCACTGAATGCGAACATAGCCGCTATCCAGTGCACGGGCAGTATTGAAATCAGCAATGCTGAGATCGGAAAAATTGAAGTTGGTGGTGGAGAGGTACTTCAGGACTTTGGGATCCCAGCGGATCACCATTTGCATGGACGCCACGCTATCAAGGTTAAGAACCTTGAGCGGCATAAGTTTGATGCTGCCCGGCGTGACATTGTTGAGGAAAGGGAAGTAAAAACTTGCCCCTTGTGCCGAGAGCGACACTGCTACAAATAAAAGCCAAAGGCTTACAAATGTGTTGCGTATGCAAACATTCATGGGTAAATAACAATTGGTGATGTCAGAAAAATGAGCCCTGGATTAGTGGCTCCTTACCGGGAAATCCGTTCTTACAACGGAAGGATTAAAAGAACGGAGAAAGCTTTGCAAAAAGCAGGCCAAAAAAGCGGAGGCAAACATTTTCAATTTAAAAATTTCTGCAACCGAAGGTCTTGTTTTGGATTATTGCTTCCAAATTTTGTGGAAAAGAGGCGCAAAGGTATTAAAAACGACTTTCACTTGTCCATGAAGAGATTGGACAAAAAAATATCCAATGTCCAACAAGGAATGTCCAAGGTCCAAGGGAATATCCAATGTCCAACAAGGAATGTCCAAGGTCCAAGGGAATATCCAATATCCAACAAGGAATGTCCAAGGTCCAAGGGAATATCCAATATCCAACAAGGAATGTCCAAGATCCAAATCTGCGCGACGATATGCTCTCGATAAAATTTTCGATGCTTTGTTTGGAATAATCTATTCGAAGAAGTAACTTTATTGCAAAATATCCAAATGAATCCAGAGAAAACGATAAAGTATGACCTTGAAGATAGGCTAATTGAATTTGGCTCAAGGGTTATTAATCTAGTAGAGTCGCTTCCAGGTACTATCACTGGAAAGCACCTTGGCGCTCAATTAGTTCGATCGGGAACGTCTCCCGCACTAAATTATGGAGAAGCACAAGCGGCTGAATCAAGACCTGATTTTATCCATAAAATGAAAGTCGCCTTAAAGGAGCTGCGGGAAACCCTGGTCAACCTCAAATTCATTTTGAAACGCAATTATTTTCCCAAAGAAAGGCTGCTTCCCCTGATAAAAGAAAATGACGAACTGATTGCTATTTTTATCAAAAGCATCTCAACTGCTCAAGAAAATCTCTCTAAAGGCAATAAGTGAGCCCAAGCAGGCGCGCCACTTGAACATTGGACATTCCTTGTTGGATATTGGATATTCCCTTGGACATTCCTTGTTGGATATTGGATATTCCCCTTGGACATTACTTGTTGGATATTGGATATTTTATTCCCGACCTTCGCCCCGTGGCACTCCTCCCCTACCATCAATCTGATCTTCTGGAGGCTGGCTGCGACGAAGCAGGTCGTGGCTGCCTGGCAGGCCCGGTGTTCGCGGCAGCGGTTATTTTGCCCAAAGATTTTTACCATCCTTTGCTGAATGATTCCAAACAACTTTCTGCAAACCAACGCGATACTTTGCGCGAAGTCATTGAAAAAGAAAGTCTTGCCTGGGCAGTAGCCGAAGTGAGCGCCGAAGCAATTGACCGGATAAACATCCTGCAATCCTCGCTGCTCGCCATGCACCGCGCCCTCGACGCACTGGAGACTCGACCACAATTCATCCTGATAGATGGCAACAAATTCCATCCCTACCCTGCCACACCCCATCTTTGCGTGGTGAAAGGCGACGGGAAATACGCCTCCATCGCAGCGGCATCCATTCTCGCCAAAACCCATCGCGATGAAGCGATGATACGACTTCACACGGAATACCCACAATACCATTGGCAACAAAACAAAGGTTACCCCACCAGGCTGCACCGCGAAGCCATTGAGCAGCACGGTATTTCGCCCTGGCACCGCAGATCGTTTACCAGAATGGCACCGCTACGCGGTTTGTTTGAATAAGCATATCCACAAGTCTACCAATCACTAGTCTACCATTCACCAATCCACCAATCACTAGTCTACCATTCACCACCCACCAACTTTTTCATAGTATGAAAGCATTGAAATACCTCCTCTACACTGTGCTTGTGCTGGGCACCTTGTGGTTGTTATTGAGCCTTTTAGCCAAAAAATCTTACCGCATCGAACGAAGCATGGAAATTGAAGCAGCGCGAGAAACCGTGTTCGAGCAGGTGCGTTTGTTCAAAAATTTCACGAATTGGTCTCCTTGGCATTTCATGGACCCTGACATGAAAATCAGCATCGAAGGCACTGACGGTGAAGTCGGAACCATGTACAAATGGGACAGCAACAACAAGGACGTGGGAAAAGGATACCAGAAATTAGTGTCGGCCAATGCCGGGCGGCTTGATTATGAAGTGGATTTTGGACTCGGCCCTTCGCCGAGCTATTTCCTGGTGGAAGGCGACAGCCAAAAGACCAAAATCACTTGGGTCATAGACATGCACCTGCCTTTCGGCATACGGGCTGGTGGTATGCTGACCGACCTCAATACATACGTCGGAAAAGACTACGAAAACGGACTCGCCAACCTGAAAAAATATTGCGAGGCCCTCAATCCCAAAACTTACCGGGGATACAAAGTGTTGGCAGCTGAACGACCTGCAGCCTATTACCTTGCAATGCGGAAAGTCGTTGACTTCCAGAACGTTCCGCAGTTTTTTGCCGACCATTTCCCAACACTTATACAAGTGGTGGAAAAAGCGGATGCGAAGAGGACAGGGCATACAAACGGGTTTTTCTGGACCTATGATACCGTGGCATTAAAAACCGACATGGCTGCTGCAATTCAGATCGAAAAACAGATTAAAGCGACCGACTCGATACAGGTGTTCAGCTTCAGTGGCAGGTCCCTCCTGGTCGAATATCTCGGTGATCACGCCAAAACCGGGGAGGCCCACGCCGCCCTGGACGAATACATGGCAGAGAAAAAACTCCAGTATATACCGCCCGTCATCGAAGAATATGTAACCGACCCGAGTCTGGAACCTGACACGGCAAAATGGCTTACGAGGATTATCTATTTTGTGGAGCCGAAGCGGGATTCAAACTAGTTCCCTGTGCTCATAAAAACCCGTGGCATTGTATTCAGAGCAGTGAAATACGGCGAAACGAGTGTCATCGCCGACATTTTCACCGAAGAAAAAGGGCTTTGCTCTTTTATCGGCGGGGGCGTGCGCGCGGCAAAGGCGCGAATGCCTTTCAACCTTTTTCAATCCATGACGGTGGTAGACCTGGTGGCCTATCATCGCGAGGGATCGGGCGCAAGCCGTTTGAAGGAGCTCCGCGCTGCCGAGGTGTGGAGCGCTATTCCGTTTGACATCAAGCGCGGGGCGGTGACGCTTTTTATGGCCGAAGTGTGCCGCAAGAGCATCCAGGAAGAAGAGGAACACAGCGAGCTTTTTGATTTTTTGCTGGGCCATTTGCGCTGGCTCGATGCAACGCCCCACCCGATCGCTAATTTGCACCTGCATTTTTTGCTGGGGCTCTCTGGGTTCCTCGGCTTTCAGCCGCAAGACCCTGAGGAGTCAGGCGAACTTTTTTTCGACCTGAAAGATGGCACGTTCAGCCCGGTGCCGCCGCCGCACACCTTTATATTAGAGCCCGATCAATCCCGTCAAATGCTCGCCCTGTTGGAATCGCCCCTGGAATCTGTGCATGAAATCCAACTGACCAGGGCACAGCGCAAAGATTTGCTGCACAAGCTATTGCAGTTTTATCAATTGCATTTGCCCGCTTTTAAAGGGATAAATACGCCGGAAATTTTGGAAATGGTGATGTGACCATAATGTCACCGCTATGCGGTTTTGATTTTTACTCACTGGCATTCACCCTGTGCGTATAAATCAATCTGCTTATTCACAACTTTCAATATCGCATAGCCGGATAAAATTCAATCCCTTTCTCGATAGGATGCAGAGTTGGTTATTGTCAAATTTCCAGTTTTTGTGGAAATTTTTCTCTGCGGTATCGGCTTGCAAAACGACTTTTTTTCCGCTCATCTTCCAACTGCCTTTCAGGTCCACTTTTTGGGCAGGGTTTGAGGCGTTGAGGTAAGAAAAAGTATGGTCAGGATTTAGTGTCAGTTCGACTTTGGGAGTGATTTCGGAAGCATTCTGGCAAGCACAGGAACCATAAGTGGTTGTTTTTAAAATCATTTCATTGGATGCGGGGATACCCGTGAATGACATGATGACCAGTAAGGCGGATAGGGAAAGTACGGCTTTGATCTGTTGCATAAAAATTGGAATTTGAATGGTAAAAAGAAGGTTTTGGTTTTTAGGGGGTGTTTCCTAAGTGGTGGTATGGCCTTTAGGCCGTCGGGAAGTGCGCCGTTTACGGCGCAGAAGGACAGAATCAGGGGCGTAAACACCCCTTGTCCCGACGGCCTAAAGGCCATACCACCACTTATGAAACACCCTCTGGAACTTAACGCACCAGCATCAATTTCAGCACCTGCACCTCTTCTCCAGATTGTACCCGAAGATAGTAACACCCTGAAATCTGATCCGAAAGGTCAAAGTTCAACAGCGAAGAACTGGTTCTTTCCTCCCAAATCAATTGCCCTGCTGCGTTGAATATTTCTGCCCGATCACAGACCAAACCCTCGTCCATCCGAAGTTCAAAGAGGCCGTTGGAAGGATTAGGATACACGGTCATGCCAGGTGCTTGCAAGACTACCTCTTCTGGTAAATATTGGTTGTTGCCCGCTTCTCCGATATACAAGGCGTCAATGGCCATGTCGCCGCGCGAACCGGTACCCGTTGTGCCTTTGATCCTGATTTTGGTGTGGTCTGTTTTGTAGGGCAACAGGTCAATGATGGCCTTCGTCCATTGGTTGCCTTGATTGCCGGCCAGAGTCCAGACCGTAGTCCAGTTGAGTTCATTGTCCAGGCTGATCTCCACGGCGAGCGAACCAGTCTGGTTGCCGTACATGTGGTAGTAAAATTCGAAAACAGGATTCGACATGGGGGTAAGTGTTAGGCATTTACTGGTTTTCAACATGGCCGTTTTATTGGGCGAATTACTGCCCGATGCCTTGGTGTACCAATAGTGGCTGCCATTATAGGCTGCGTCTGGGCCTGTTTGCGCAGTAGGCGTAGCGCCCGACTGCCGGGTCCAGTTGAAGTTATCTGTTCCGGTTACCTGTGCAAAAATACCCAGGTTTAGGTCCATGCTACTAGCCCAGGGAAACGCTGTTTGGTAAGCAGTACAAGTGATCGTAGGCTGTGTGATGCTCACTGTTTTGGTGGTGCTACAAATGTTTAGATCGGTGACGGTGACGGTGTACATGCCAGCAGCAAGATTGGAGATGGAAGCGGTGGTAGCGCCATTTGACCATAGGTAATTGTACGGATAGCGCCCGCCCAGCACCTGTGCGCTGGCTGCGCCCGTAGATTGGCCATACAGCAGAACATTGGTTTGGGTGGTCGTGGCATACAGCAAATTAGGACTATAAGAAGGAAGCGTAGCCACCACGGAACAACCATTGGCAGCCGTGGCCGTTACGGTGTAAAGTCCTGGAGTTAAGCCTGTTATATAGTTTGACGTAGCCCCGTTTGACCAGGAATAGGATACCGGCGCGACAAAATCCCCAAAGGGCGCCAAATTGATTTGTCCGTCGGCATTACCGTGACAGGAAACGTCGAGAAACTCAGAAGCCAGGGAAAGATTGCAAGCACTTCCAGGATCATTGTAAATGGCAATGCTGTCAAAAGCAACGTCGCCCAGTTGTCCGCCGCCAACGATCAGGCGAATTTGCAGGGCCGCAGCTGTTTTGTACGCGCTCAGATCACAAGTGACGGTATGCCATCCATTACCTTGATCGCCTGTGACATAAAGGAGCGCATTGTTTGGCGGCGGGCCCTGGAAGGTATGCCCTCCATCTATACTGACCTGCGCGCCTACCCCATCAACTTCTGGACCATAAGCGTGATAACGGAAAGTGGCTTTCGGCGATGCCTGTCCGCGCAAATCAATACATGGGCTGATGAATACAGCCGAGCCGTACGGACCAGCATTGAGCGCATCAAAGTGCGCATACCCATTGCCCGAAAATGCCTGTTCAGGCCCCGTAGTAGTAGGCGGAATAGCACCGGTGCCTTGAACCATATCGACAAAATCCCCAAAACCTTCGTATTCCTTGTTGATCCAGCCATCGAGGCCGTTTTCAAAGTCAAATACCACCGGCAGTTGGGTAATGGGATTGTCACAGGCTGAAGGATGCGCACAGCCCAGCAGGTAATTCCGATCGGTGATGGCGGTATAGGCCATACGGTTCATTTGGCCAACGGTGAAATGGTTGCGGCATTGTTTCTGAGCGTAGGACATGTGGTTGCCAACATCCGGCAAATAGGCCTGATTGTTCAGGTCTCTTGCAAGGCCATAATAAATGCAGTTGGAAGTACTGGCGTACAAGTTTGGGTCGGCAGGCGTATCGCATACGTCGTCGCCAGCGGTGAGGCAATTGCTGCCGTTCACCAGTTCATCCGTGGTGCCGCTATTGGTTTTGCCGTGAGTGTGGTATAAACCCATGTAATGCCCCATTTCATGGATAAACACCTTGCTGTCAAACAGATTTCCGCCGATTTTCGACAAAACAATCCGGTCTGCACTGGGCGGCAGGTAAGAATAACCTCCCAGCGACGAGCCATTGGACGTAACGGTGCCAAAGGCATAGACATTGATAACGTTTGGAACATCATAAGCACTCAGCTGTGGCTCTTCCGTAATGTCAAAATAATGGAGTGGGTTATTGACAAAGGTCGTGAACGAACTGCATTCGTAAAACTGAATTCGGTAAGGCAGGAAAAGTGCATTGAGTTCGCCCATCCACTCGCTGATACTTGCTTCGCGCAAGCCTTTTGGAGAGGTCGTGAAGGGGATGCACTCCTGAAATTGAACAGGAACCCAATGGATGGAGGCGCCGGAACGGTCATCTGCCATTTGCGTTACATCGAAGGACTGCCGTGCCTGGCGTGTTTGGGTAAGGTGTTCGATTTGTTCGGGTGTTGGGTGGGTGCCGCAGTCTTGTGCGGACAATTCCAATTGGGTGGAAATAGCCATTCCAACAAGGAGGAATGTTTTAATGAGTTGATTCATAAAGTGTTAAAAAATCGGTGAAAGAAATAGTCGTCATTGGGGTCATTGGGTCATTTTTACCCGCCGTAGCTTTAGCGAAGGCGGGGCGTCATTGGGGTCATTGGTAGTCATTTTCGAGCGGAAGACCTCGTAGGTTTTAAAAACCTACGAGGTCTCGATTAGGGTCAAAACCATCAATTTTTTTTCACATAAAACCT
>Ga0247843_1004799_pt1 | contig 19724 bp, 13 predicted proteins | sample LaCruzMarch2017__FD_192420 | JGI IMG/M metagenome (GOLD analysis project Ga0247843, IMG submission 192420) | Freshwater microbial communities from meromictic Lake La Cruz, Castile-La Mancha, Spain - LaCruzMarch2017_8m | ecosystem: Environmental > Aquatic > Freshwater > Lake | place: Spain...
GAAAGAAAAATTGGGCTCATACCCTGAATTTTGTACCAGAATCCACGGAGGAATTCCGACACCAAATAATACTTAAAGTTTAAAAATAATACTTAAAGTTTTGATTTGTGCGCCCCGTGCGAACGATTCTTTTGTGCAAGATTTGTCTTCCCGCTCAGAAATCTTGCACAAAATCTTACTCTGAAGCTCCCCTCCCAACTTTCTTTTTGTGTCCAATATCTGGGCAGGGGTTACCCATGGCACCATTACCTGAGCGAACAATTGATGACTTCTTAGGGCAGCTGTACCAAGAATATAGCCGACGTTTGCCGTTTCATAATTCCGTCGACGGATGTCGTCATTCGATATGGCAATATCGTCATTATTTCCCCCTCCCGCTTCTATCACTGTGCATAGCCAACTCATCCGATGCCACGGAAATATTAATGCTATCTTACCTACTAGCCAACCGATCATTTCGTCGAGATATGCTATCGGATGCATCCGATGGTGGTGGTGACGACGATGCTGCCTCTGCCAATGATTCATCGTTATCATTGAAACAGGCTGAATATCTTGCAGCATCAATATTCTTCGGGATGCTACTTGGCGGCACATTGCTCGGATTTCTTTCCGATCATATTGGTCGACGTCCTGCATTACTAACTGGACTTGGTATAAACGCTACAGCAGGACTATTCTCGTCATTTTCGTTTTTAACACCAACAATTGGACAACTAACGGCTTGGAGATTCTTGGCAGGAATTGGAATTGGTGCGACAGTCCCATCACTGTTTAGTTTAGCAAGTGAATGGTGTCCCAAGGAAGTACGAGGGGCGGTGGTTACACTTGTGGCTAGTTTTTGGATGGTAGGAAGTCTATTCGTATCAAGCCTAGGTTGGATATTATTTGGTCATCCGCTCGATGACGATGATTCTGAGGAAACAAATCAAGTCGTCCCTATCTGGAGACTATTTGCTGCATTCTGTGCCATGCCTAGTGCAGTTGGTGCAATCATGGTGTATCTCTACGTTCCAGAGAGTCCAAGATTCTTAGCATCCACGAAACAGAATCATGATACAGCTGCATGCGTGTGTAATCAAGTTGCTGCAACGTTGGGCATACGACTTGCACCTTTCGAAGAAGAAGTCGAAATGAGTGATGTTGCGCGTACTGAATCATATACAGCAAACCCAATTCATACAATACAACCATTGACGGGATCAGAACTACGACATGATGATGATGATTCGATTATATCTTCCGATTCTGTGCGTTCAATATCATTTTCCGTGAGGATACGATCAACTGTGGATTCTCTCATCGGCACTCTTCAAAGACTCTACTCTCCTCAACTCCTTACCCATACTACCCTACCACTCCAAACTATTTGGTTCTCTCTTTCATTTTCTTCCTACGGCATAACAACCTGGATTAATTCCATCTTCACTGCAATACATCTTGAGAATCTTTACTTAAACTCATTCTTGTTTGCACTGGCAAATTTACCAGGGAACGTCATAAGTGTCATGTATGCGGATAGATGGGGACGAAGACGTATGCTGGTTGGGAGCTTGATTGGTGCAGCGGGAGGGCTGGCCCTGTTCGCGATGCTGGTATTTGCTGGTGACAATGATTCCATAACTAAAAAGCGTACGTGGGGGATTGTACTGTCGGCATGTATATTCCAAATGTTCTCAATAATATCTTGGAATGCGGTTGATATAGTGACGGGAGAACAGTTCCCCACGCGTGTTCGAAGTGGAGGTATGGGTGCATGCACGGCATGTGGACGATTCGGTGCTATGTTCGCGCAGTTTGTGAATGCACATCTAATGATGGCTGGGAGTGGTAATGGAGTCTCAGTTCTCATTGTTGCATCATCAACATTATTGCTGGGAGCTCTAATGCCAATGCTTTTGGATGAAATGGCATTGGGAGCATTGAAGGACGAAACAGATGTCGTCTTTCCAACAAGCAGACGACCTTCAAGCATGCCTCTTAATTGTCGAAATGGTCACAAGGATCATATGAGTGATACAGATGAAGGAGAGAAGGATTCCACAGGTCTGAATGATTCATTCGGTTCCATAGATTCAAAGTATCAATCCGTACAACAAGAAAATTACTTACTGTAAATAGTAATAATTGTAAATACTGATTATAGATTAACGGCTACAGACCATCTCCCAAATCAGCAACAGCCATTGCAATATCATCTCTGTATCGACCGCCTTTATCTTTCTCCCAACCCTGAGCTGCAGCATATATTAGGTCTTCACACGATAGCAATGGATGTCTTGTCCCCTCTGCCTTCTTGGTCTGATACAAACCCTTAGCAACATGTTCCACAATATCTTGCTCTGGAAGATAATCTAACAAACCATCAGTAGCAGATATTGCAAATATTTTAACATCCTTTTCTGTATATGTGACACAAGTGTCGACCACAGGTGTTGGTTTGACATTTATGGGGTTTATTTCAACTTCTTTTGCTGCTGTATCTTTGCAAGTATCATCATTCAGATTCTCCAATACTTTCTTCTTAATTTCTTTCATGTCAAGAATATCAATCATTGGGTCAGGAATAACGCCTACCTCCCCGGCATCCCAATCACCTATAGATCTACTCATTGCTAGTCCACTTGTACTACCTGTAGTTGGATCCTTGTACAGGACACGTGTCGCGCCCTGACCTGTCTCAATAAATCCAGGAGGGATGTACACCTTCCCACCCATGTGCTCGACACGTTTACGCTCCGTGGATAGATGTGGCTTGTCTTCACGTGTGCCGAAAATGATTTGTGTGGTTGTCGATCCATTGCTAGGGTGTGTGATATGAACAGCAACAAAGGAACGACTGTCTCCTGAATTAGCAATATATATCTTTGTCCCAAGTTGGAGTAAGATCGTGGCTGTGCATCCACCAGATGGTCTTGCTGGTGATGTGGCATCTAACTCACGGAATGTTTGGTGGAGAATCCGGCTTATTTTGTCTTCCATGTTGTGTTCCTTTGCTGCTTTATCATAGTCGTCGTTGGTTGCGATAGTTGGATCATAATTAGCAAGCTTGCTCCCCAACAATGCTGGCAATGTCTTGACAACATATTCTGACACTTTTTCGCCATACTTAGCATGGCCATCGAACACACCAATCAATTTTGCCGCAGGCCGTTGTTGTTGTTGGTTTACGACATCACTTTTGCTAATATTTTGATATGAATACGGAGCAAGAGCCAATGCACGGTCTTGATTGATCTGATGCTCTACTTTCCCCCCTTTATATCCAATTAGAGTTAGGGTAGCAGCTTTATCTGAACCAGCAGATATTAAAATCGAATCTTTTCCAACAACAATTGGCTCCACTGCACTACTGGAACTCTTTCTCAATTGCTGCAGTTGAGACTTTACATTGGCATCATGATGGACATCCAACGGAAGGAATGGGCAGCTGTAGACAGGACATGTTCCGACTCCTATTCTATGAACATGATTGGGGTGTAAAGTCATACCAGTTTCATTATCCGGAGTAATACCTTTTACAATCCCCGATTTGTCCAACCCTGCAGCCTCTAATGCCTTGGCTACTGCTGCAGTAGAAGTCGCCGTTTCTTCCCTCGAAGCAACACCCGTTCGACGATCAGTATGTATACCTACATAGCTATCAAAACCAATATATTTGATTCCGTAATTTTCATCACTTTTACTCTCCACTTGATACGACGAAGCGGAAGGATTATTGGTAGTAGTACTTATTGTTTCACCATTTACAGATGAAGTAATGGCCGAACCAAATAGTAATGCAGTTGCACAGTAATATGCCGCAAACGATGCCCCTGCCGTGGCTGTTGCAACTAAAACCTTGGAGGAGGAAGTGAAGGTCTTTGGCGGTGGTGGAGAGGAGAACGCACGCACTCCTCCGAGGAGAAAAAATCGGGGTGCCACGGCAGATGCAGCAAAAAAGGCGTTGGTCATGATACTGCGCAACCTGAGCATGCCGCCTCCAACCGCGGTGGATGGGATATGATGTAGGAGTCGGAGAGACGAGTTGTCAAGAATCCTTCACGCTTCGCTTCACGCGTCTCCAGTCTTCACACAGGGGGGGCCAAAAAGACTGATGTTTTGAGCAGTGATGGAGACTTGAAGTGCCTTGTGCACTTCAGATTTTAGACAGGTGAACTGGACCAAGATCCAACCGTCGCAAGGACACCCTCACTTCTCCCCGCTCCCGATATTATTTTTCCAAAGATCCAAGAACCCTCTGCATTAATTCTCCTCCCCGAACCCCGAACAAACCATGGCAATTGACGGTAAAGCAGTAGCCCTCGTGACAGCCACCGCGGCCACTAGTGCAGCGGTGACTTATCTCGTTACGAAGCGCGTATTCGAGAACAAGGCCACGTTGGTACGTAAAGCACAGTACGCAGTCGATCAAAAGGCGGTCCAAGACGAAAGTAAGGAGAGGCGGAATGAGGGATTACCCACTGGACTCAAGTTAGAGTGAGTTATTTCTATTATTTGCTTTAGATACCAGGTACTCTTGGTCAATGTTGAATCTCATCCATGCACGTACTCTGCTCAACTATTTCTTCTCGTCGCTGTCATAAAAATATCTATCATAAAAAAAGTGGCATCAATACCGATGGCGTATATCTATGGGAAATTGAAAAGCTGGGTAAGTACTTCCCCTCTGAGGGAGCTGGTATCTCAAATATTATGCATGCACTCAAAGATACAGGCAGTGGTCAGGGTGACAAATTCGCCGAGGCTCATGCCAAGTATAATGCATTGATCGGTGATCATGAATGCATCCTGGCCAACATACGCAAGAAGCCAGGAAAGAGTGGAGGAGATGTCACACGTGCCTATGTTCGTGCTGGTCCTCGTGCCGCATTGCATTTCAATCCCAAAACTGTCAATGCTGCCATTATCACCTGTGGTGGATTATGCCCGGGTCTAAACAATGTGGTACGTGAGATTACACGTGCATTGTACCACCTGTATGGCATACAGGGGAAGGTATATGGTATTGTGGGTGGATATAAGGGATTCTATGACCCGGCCACGCCTCCCATTATCCTTACTCCTGAGAATGTCGAGAATATCCATCATGAGGGTGGGACCATCCTTGGCTCATCACGGGGTGGATTTGACATTGATAAGATATGTGACTTCATCAAGTCGAATGGTATTCGTCATTTGTATGTGATTGGTGGAGATGGCACGCATCGTGGTGCATTCAAGATACACGAAACGTGCATGGAAAGGGGACTGCATGTTGCCGTGGCTGGTATCCCTAAGGTGAGACCCAGTATTTCTTTGATTGCGAGATATCATACCCATCGTACGAATATTAATCTCAAACGACACACATCTCCTCTTCGTTTCCACTTATGTTCCATTTGTTTCTACTTAGACCATCGATAATGATGTAGACTACATTGACTATTCGTTTGGATTTAACACCAGTGTTGAGGCAGCTCAGCATGCCATCCATGCAGCAAAGGTCGAGGCAGCATGTAACCTCCCCAATGGTATAGGTATTGTGAAGCTCATGGGACGAAGCTCTGGTTTTATTGCAGCGCATGCCACGCTCGGATCTGGAGATGTTGACTTGTGTCTTGTTCCTGAAATTCCAATTGTTTTGGACGGTCCCTCTGGATGTCTACCTCATCTTTGGAATCGTGTAAAGCAGAAGGGGTATGCGGTCGTTGTTGTAGCCGAGGGTGCTGGAGAGGAGCTTCTGGGCGAGTCGGCTGAGACGGATGCCAGCGGGAATAAGAAACTACCCCAAATTGGTGAACACATGAAGCAAGTAATTAATGATTACTTCAAGGCGAAGGGATCCGAGGCCACGATTAAGTACATTGATCCGTCGTACATGATCCGATCGGTCCCCGCGAATGCAACCGATGCACATTACTGCATGCAATTGGGACAGAATGCAGTACATGGAACAATGGCAGGATACACAGGTTTTACCGTAGGATTGTGCAATAACAAGATGTGTTTCCTTCCCATTCCTGAAATTGTAGCAACGTCACCAAGGCAGATGGATCCCAAAGGACGGACGTGGGAACGTATCCTGGCTGTTACCAGACAGCCCAACGCGAGATTATTCAGTCAGAAGAGCTTGCGTCTCTAGAGGATCTAGAGGAGTAAGGTTCTTTATGTTGGGTTTTATATGTAGGATCGGTCAGAGTAGTGATGAGTCATGTACAAACAAAAATTGAACGGCAGAAGAGCATTGAAGCCAACGAAGTTAGAACAGAAAATGCCTACAAACACTCTTGAATTAACTTAATACTGTATGTATAATTTACATTCATGTTCTCATTTAGCCACATCGTGCAGATTGCTTTTCTAGTTTGGATTCGTAGTCAGATACCAGCTTGTTGACTTGCTCTTCAAGCGACGCCACATGATCTTCAAGATGCTTTTCATTAGAGTTCTTGCGAGCTATCTCCGACCGTAGTTGTGCTATTTCCATTCTCGTCACTTTTTCAATCTTCTTGCTCTTCTCCAACTTTTTAGCTATTTCTTCGAAACCATTTGCCTGTTCCATCGACTCACTGAGATTGGCACTAAGCTTAGCTATCACAGCTTCTGCTCGCGTTAACTTCTCACTGAGCTGATTGTTTTCCGTAGCCAGCTTGGAATGTCTTGTAAGACTCTCTTTCAACTTATCTTCACACGCTGCAACCTTCTTTCTCCATTGATCGGCATTATTTTTCATCTGCTTGACCTCCTTACTAGTATCCTCTTTTGACGCGACAATTTTTGTTTCTAGTACGTTCACCAAGTCGCGTAGTGTGTCTGATTCTGATAACGCTTCTTGAAGATTTGTTTCGAGTGCAGCGTAGCTTGCTTTGATTTCAACTAACTCGTTGTTGACCAGATCGTATTGCTCTTGTCCTTCATGAAGCTTCAATGTAAGGTTGGTAACTTCTTCATCCCTGGTCTTTCCGTCCGCAGCAATCTGAAGCTTTCGCTCCTCGAGCTCAAGTGCAAGTAATTTACTTTGCTCTCTTAGTAGTTTTAACTCTTGCTTCAGCGATAACTCTTGGCTTGAACTTTTCTCCTTCAATTCCGTTAGACATACATTGAATTCCTCTCTCATCTTCCCTACTTCCTTGATTGCATCAAGACGACAAGTCTCGAGCTCCTCAAGTAGTTTCTTATTCTCGTTCTCTTGTATCGAGATGGCTTCCTTTTGCTCCCTCTGTTTCTGCTCCATAATGTCGATTCTAGTGTGATTATTTAAGGTGAGAGATAATCGAGACTTCATGACATGGGTCGAAGCAAATAATTGGGAGCACACCCAACGCTTACCTTTCTTTCAGTGCTTTTTCCGCATCCTTCTTGTTCTTGATTGCCGTCTCCACATCGCTCTTCATCGCCGCAAATTTCTCAGCATGTTCGTCTTTGATTGTATTCGCCTCCTTGAGTGCATTCTCACGGCATGTCTCGAGCTCATTTCTTCTGAGTTTGACTTCTTCTATTAAATCCTTCTCTTTTCGCTCTAAATCGTCAATTCTGAGGTGAATATTCATGTTGGGAGGAGATCGTTTGTTAGTTATTAATAACGTGCAAAAATTAAGCAGTGCATTATAAAGCGAAAAACATACCTCTTCTTCATTTCTTGTTTCGCCATAAGTGCCTTCTCTAGATCTCCCTCTAACGATGTCACTACTTCATCATTTTCATCCCGCATAGAAGTAATGTAGGCCATCATCTCATCAAGGCTCTGCAAAGCCGTCTTCAGCTGACACTTCCGAGCATCGCCTTCTGCTCGGACGTTCGCCAATTTAGACTCAGTCTTCTCCAAATTCTGTGTAGCCATTTGTAGTTCGGACCGAAGACCTTGGATTGTGCCCTTGAGTTTGGACTCCTGTTCCTGTGCAACAAATGCCATTTTCTCAGACGACTCACGGCGCTTGTTGACACTCACAAGTTCAGATTGTAAAGACAAAACTTCCTTTTCTGTGATGCTGGTCTTTGTTTTGTACTCGCCAAGATCAGCTTTCAACCTGCTTAATTGGGCCTCATATTCAGGAATTTTCTTCTCGTATCTCTTCACGTTGCAATTGAGTCCTTCAACTATTGTCTGTAAGTTTTCTATTGTCACATTTTGATCAGTCAATTGCTTGTCTTTCTCCTGCACCTTCATCTTTAGGACGTTAACTTCTTTGTCAGATTGCTGGACCGTCATGCGCAAGTGCTTCACCTCAGAATTGTACTCATTCATCTTCTTATCTCGGCACTCGATTTCTCCCTCTGCTATTTGGATCTTCATTTTAGATGATTCTGTCGTTTCTTTCATCTCCATCAGCAGCTTATCTCGTTCCTGAATTTGTATCTGGAGCGACTCAATTTCTTGGCCCGCCTTCGCGAGCTTGAAATCCAACTTTGCGTCCAATGCTAACAATTTGTTCTCTTTGGCATTGGATTGACTTTGAGCCTGGTCGACCTTCATTTGCAACACCTTCATCTCTTGATTCCTCTCCGCAATTTGCTCGTTTCTATCCTGTAATTTTTCATTGAGGACATGAATTTCTTCTTTCATTTGTGCATTGGACTTTGTTAAATCTTCAATGAGGGTGGTCTGCTTAAGCCCCTTTTCTTCGGTAGTAGCTAGGATTCGACTTTGATTTTCCAAGTCAGCCTTGACATTATTTAGATCCAACTCCATATTCACCTTTGATATATTTGCTTCCGCAAGAGCCAGATCAAGCTCACTGTTCTTGCTGTCCATTTCATCCATCTTCTGTGTCAGGCATCTAACTTTTTCAAGCACAGCTTGCGCTTCCTCCTTAGCAAGTGCTATTGCTTTTTCTGCTTCCGCCTTTGTAGACTTATTCTCTTCGCGGAGACGGCGATTCTCACCATCTGTGTCTCTAATCTTTTCAGACATAGTACTTTTTAGAGAATTAAACTCATGGTGGACTGATTCGTACTCTTGAAGGTCATTTTCTAATTCCGTAACTTTTTCCATCCACATACTTTCAACTTCCTGCATTTTATTGTAGAGCTTTTGCTCAGCGTCATCCCTGTCACATAATGCTCCATTGAGCTTTTCCTCCAGCATGTTAACTTCCGACTCGCGTAACCTGTAAACAATCGACAATTCTTGTGATGAGACACTTTGTTGACTTTTTACATCCGTCAGAACTCTTTGTAGTGTCTTTGCAAGATCTTGTTCATTGGATTTGAACTTCTCAAGCTGTGACTTCATGTCTGAATAATCTCTCATTTTAATCTCGTATTCTTTGGTGGTTTTAATCGACTCCTCTTTTAGCGAACACACCGTCTCCTGGAGCTGCTTCAATAGTTCGTTATTTTCGGCTGCAATTTGTTTGCTTTGTGGGTTCCATGGACGATTGGTGGGTGGTTTCCTTAAACTTGACGTTTCTTTCCTCGTTGTATCTACTGGATCAGGAATACGGTAAGCACGATCAACACTTCTGGCCCTGGTTGGAGGATTGGGAATTGTCACCACTGCTGCTCTGAAGGAAGATATGGACCTGGAATCTGCCTCGTTCGACATGAGGGTACCACCACGACTTGAATCACGGCTTGGCGTCAAGGATAGTGGCACACTCTCAGAGCCTCTGCCATCGTACAGTGAGTGTCTTGACGATGAACTTGAACTGCTAATACTTCTGAGATCACGTAGTCGACCTGGATCTGATGATTTGAATGATGAATTGGATCTGACACTTGTATCATCTGACTCAATTCTGTTGCCACTATTAGCAGCACGGCTTGGAGGTGTCATTAGAATCACAGCCCGTGAACCTTTGGTCGGTGGAGATTTCACAGTCGAACTCGATGTCGAATTCGATCTAAAACTATTACTGCTCAAGTAGCGTAGTCGATTGGTATAATCATTCTCCGAGGATCTCTCTGGGAATTGCTGCTCCTGCTGCTTTTCCAACCGTAAACGCTCGAGACTATTGATATCATTCTTAAGCTTATTCAATATCCCAGCGTTAGATGCAGATAACGTGGACGAATTCATCTCAATCTGTTGCTTAATTTTACTGACGACGCTGTCTGATGACGATCTAGGCCTCGGCGACTGGCTCATGAGTGGCGCCTTTGATGCGCTCTGGGATATGCCAACCTTAGACCCCCTAGTGGAGATGATAGACACGTAGGTATCTATCGAGTTGTCATCTTTCATATCATCATAATCGTTCTCACTGCCAACATGTCTTCGCGGATCGACCATTGTCTGGGGTGTTTGCTGTGGTCGTGAACCGAGTACCGAGGGCATCGGCGACCTAACGCCGTGGCGCAGCCCTGTTGGCGGTCGTTCCGCTGAGCGGATCATTGCCATCTACCTGAGAGGCGGCGAATAATATGGCGAGTGTCTTTCTCGTTCAGTTTTGATCTTTCTCGTTCAGGAAAGGCAGGTCGCAAATAGTACGTAAGTACCTAGTTTACATCGTCAGATAAAAGGTGGGAATGGGATGAATGGAGACATATTGTCTCCATTCATATGTCTACGACCCACAAGCAACAAAAATAGCTTGTTATGTTTGGGTTTATCTTCCAGGAATATTGCTTGTAAAGGGTAGGTTGAACACATTAAAACCCCTGAAAGTCACATCAAAATTACATTTATATTCATTCATTTTCATTTACTTTCCAACACTCGATGCATTGTAAATTAATCCGACCCACCCATCACCATCTTATATTAAACTATCTTTATATTTATTTGATCAGACTTTTATATGTAGGTGTAGAGAACTCTTTTGTGATTTGAGATTGAGTCGTACATACAGGTACACCCTTTAGTTGTGGGTCTTGCTAGGTCAAGCGTTTTCTTGCCTAAATTTTCTTCCGCACACCACGAGAAAGATTGCATTCAAACGCAACACAGAACACCGCTAGCCATAGTTTGACGATGACGGACTTCTTCTCGCGGATATTCTCCATCCCCTCAGACGATAGCAGTACCTATTCCTCTTCGGCTGGCGTCGGGAGTAATGCCGCGGAGTTCTGGAGCGGCCGAGCCGCGACGACGAGGAAGATGAAAGGGACCAAGAATACTAAACGGAGGGAGATTGTCAGCTTGGCATCATCGATTGGGGAGGAGAGTGAATCATTAATGGCACGGTCGAAGCTAATTTCATCATCTGGGTCGGATGATGATGATGATAGCGAAGGTCGTGACGCCGATCGTCGTGCATTACGACCGGATGGTAGTGGTGTGAGTCGTAGTAGAGGTAGGCATCGAAGGAGTTCGTCGTCGGATCATCAACCAACAATATTACCAACACCAAGTAAAAGACCACAAAGTGAAATTGGTGTTGGTATAAAAAATAGCAGATCTCTGTCGAACCAGCGTTCACTGAGTAAGATGCGAAAGGCGTCGTCATCAACACGAGTTCAGGATGATCTCAATTTGGATTGCCACGATCCACAGGCTCGATCGTCATCGATTCAGCAGAACAAGCAACGATCGTCATCTTCATCCCATCGTATGCGTCAACAACAACAGCAGCAATTGACAAAACGGCGATCGGCAAGGTCAGATGTGGGCGGAAGTCAGGTGAATTGGCTATCGCGGACGTTTGGGGGAGGAGCTCCGAAGAAACACTCGCCAGGATCTAGCAGTGGTGGTGGTAATGGTGGTGGTACCACGCACATAGGCATCAAGCATATGGTTAGTTCTCCGAGGAGGGAGAGGGATACGAAACTGAATCTGCCCTCCCCCGGACGGAGCGGAGATAACAGTGGTCTACGACAGCAACCAATTAATGTTGGGGATTCAATCATGATTGCACAGAAATATCTAGAAGAATGTGAGGAGATGTCAGCACTGACCGTGCCAAAGGAATTAATGTCAGTAATGAGTGGTTTGAGTGAAACAGCAGAAAGAGGAGCAAGGTGGAGAGACGACGTACAAGAGGTGGGACGAAGGAATGTCCTTGAGAGTAGCATTGTCAAGGCATACCATTCGAATGGACATACCAGACAAAGTGATGATGAAGACGAAGAAGGAAGTGAAATTATTCTTAGGACAACGAATACTGGCATAAGCTCAATGGATGGTCCTGCGTATCCCAACATTGGGGAATTTGCAAGTCGATTCCTGGAGACGAAGGTGGAAGAGAAGGAGGAGGAAGACGAAGACAACAACAGCAACAACGACAACAACAATCACATCATATACCAAGTTTACAGTCGAGACTCAAACGTTCATAATAAAGAGGGTGGTGGGACTTCACAAGCCGGCAGCAGTAAGCATCAATGGCCATGTGATCCATCGACCGACGACTATCCGATGAAAGTTGATGGTAGAATGCCTCCACCTCCACCATTGATGCCAATGCCTCGACGGGCCTTGCCTCTTGACAACATCCACAACCTTTCATCACAGAAGCGAGTGTCAGCATCCTTTGATAATACGCCTGCTACACTTGATGACGAAGTTGGCTTTGATGAAGAAAAAAGTCGAATGGATCCTCCTGGGACACTGGGTGGTACAGTGATTCCGATTAAGTCTTACCCATCCATCAAGATTCATGCACCCGATCCCCCCGAAGACGAATGCCACCCTAGCGACGAAGTGTCAAATCTAAGTGCCAAGAAAGGAGGAACACTCCAATCCGTAACATGCCAATCAATTGCTGGTCAGAGTAATCTTCGTTCTCCTACTAGCAAGGCTGTGACATTCTCTTTGCCTCCACCAACGACAATGTTACAACAAGCACATGCCACACCTCCGTCTCCTCCATTTATGAGCCCTACTACTGACTACTACATTTTAAACCAACAATCCAGTACAACAACCAAATCTATGACAAGCTGGTGGTCATCTGACTTGTTGCCACCGATAGCTGAGCTTTGGTCATCGGTAGAATCCATGCCACCTATCAATTCTACTTTGACGTGGGATTCAAAGAAGGAGAGTGAATTATTAGGGGAAGATTATCCCTTGCTTGTTTCGGAAGAGTGGATTGATTTCCGTGATGAGGTGGTGGCAGCAGAGGAAAAAGATGTGGTGAAAGCTATACCATTTGTTGTTGACGCTGCTGCTATAGTAAGTAGTAACCGTGATGTCCATAGTGGTTTCAGCCATGACGAGGATACACCTGACGATGAATACATTGAAGACATTCTAAATTGTTCAGAGGAAGACGACTTTGAAGGCATAATACCTGCTGTTACTTCCAGTATTAGTTCATCGAATATTAGCAATAACGTGCGACATCGATCAAAGTGGGAGGTGGCTTACACACCCTCTAGGCTAGGAACTATATTGACGGAAAAATTGATACAAGTCGAGGACGATAAGTGGCAGAGTCTAATCCGTGAAAGGGCGAATGCTGCCATCACCATACAACGATGTGTCAGGGGTATGCTTGAACGCGAGCGATACTATTTATGCTTAGGCAGCGCCATTATTTTACAACCTTTCATCCGTAAGTTCTTATCCAGGAAGCGCTATCGGGAATACATGAGGTTGAAGCAATCGTACTACCCTAAAAGGTGGGAGAGGGTAAACATGAAACTTTCCACGTAGAATACAATAATGTGCATTAGATTAGAAGAACTTGCTGTATTATTTGATGTTAGGTGAATAACTAAGTGAGATCAACTACATTATCTCTTGACGAATCGCTCTTGTTTCGTCGATCTATTGCGATCAGTCTCCTAGTCCGTAATTCTTTTGTGGATAAAGTCGGCTCCAATAAAATCTCTCCTCCAACTGTATCCACAACCGTATTCTTGCTAATCTCTTCTTCTTCTTCTTCTTCCTCCTCCTCTTTATCTTCTCGATCATTTCCCGCAACCTCCAAACCGACAAGAAGACCATAATGATCACTCAAATAATCACCAACTCGTCCATCTACGCGTCGATTGCCAATCAATCCAAATCTATTCACCGTTACTGCTCCACCACGAATGTAGCATCTATCAAATCGTGCCTTAAACCGGAATCCGTCATCACCATGATAGCGATTGGCGAATGTATTCCATGTAAATTTCGTATTGGGATCAGACCCAGTACATTTCCATGCATCTAACCATTTACCTCCAGCTGCATTTTCTATTCTTGTGTCCTCGGCTGCCCGGGCATTAAAATCACCAAGGAGGATACAATTGTCAATGTTACCACCATTCTGTGTCATGAGTTTCATAAGTGTGGTGCATTGTGCAAGACGTTCCGACGCTCCATCCTTGAAGGGTGCGAGGTGGGACGATGATACGGCAATTGTAACGCCGTTGGGGAGGTCAATGTGACATGCGACGGATGGTAGATTGTAAAAGTCGGTCGTGATGGTGGTTGTTCCTGTGCTGGGTCTATTTCGTTTTCGCTTAGAATCATTGATGTTGACATGATTGTCATCGTTAATCGCTGCTTCTGCTGCTGCAGTCGTCGATGACGACGTTGTTAGCCCCTTCCGTACAAGCAAATCAACATAGCCGCAATGCGATGGACGTGTTCCCATTGAAATGTATCCGTGTGAACCAAACACATCGCGACCAAATGAAGGAGATGGGCATTCTTGCAATGCAATTATGTCTGGTGACGACGAGAGGCATTCGTCTCGAATAAGGAATGGTGCACGTTTTACACGTTGTGCAGGATCGGGAGCCATACAAGAGGGACTAGCATTGGATACGTTCCATGAGAGAAAAGTTAGTGGGATGCTGCTATTCACGCAATGGTTGGACGACACCACCAAACCAGGGATGCGACCGATCGTCGTTGACTTCATCACGGCACTCAACAACCGAACCCAGGAGGGTTGGTTTCCCGCGGCTTTCTCTTTTCCGGTGCTCAGAGGAAGAAAGGGAATAATTCTTGATATGCCGCCGTGGGCGATATCGCACTGAAATAGACTTGTGTCTTTCCACCTCGGTCCGCGCAAGATAGTCGGCAGTAAAAAGAAATTAAAACTGTATCGTAATTGAAATAAGGCTGCAGAAATGAAAATGAGGACGTCGATCGCGTTGCTGCTCTGTTTCCTTGGCTTCAGTGCATCTGCTGCGGTTACGGCCGTGGATGGTGGTGATGCAAGAGCGATGAATCGAAGAAGACTGAGGAAAGAGGAATCCAAGACGGTGGATATTGTGGAGGAATCCGAATTCTTTGTCAGTGTCAGTACGAACACAGCACCCTTTGCATCAAATGATTTTGATGGACACTTTGATGTATCAAAAGAGTCAGAGTTGGCACAGTTCGTTGTCCAAAGTATTCGTGCTGCGGTTCCTAACCCCAACTTCGCGTCAAACGATTCGCAATTACCCCAAAATTTTACTTCGGATGGAAGTAATAGTCCGTCAAATCAACCAACATTACATACATTTAATTCTCATGCAGCGAATGGCGAAGAACCAGTATCGTTCACTGGGACAGTTTGGCATGACGTGAATGACAATGGACGAAGAGATGATGATGAATTGGGTCTGGCAGGATATCTAATCCAAGTCAAAGCTTGTGCTACTGGACTCGTTGATAATGATGTACTCGTAGCATTTGCTGTCTCGGCGGCGGATGGAAGCTACGAATTAATAGAGTTTGGTCCACCTGGGTGCTATTACGTACATTTAGTAAGAAGTGATATGACAGGGGGAGGAATGTCACAAAACTTTATCCTAGAGTCTGGCGGAAGGGTCAAACTGAACGCTGGAATTGTATTACCCACGCCCACGGCAATGTCTTCAATTGTGGCGTCGTCTACTCCTACATTATTGCCCAGTCAAGCTCCAATAACAATGGAGCCAACAGAGGAACCTTCCAATTCTCCCATAACAGTCCAGCCAAAATTGGAGCCCACATTAATACCTAGCATATGGCCAACCACGGATGAGCCCAGTGCTGCCCCTTTAACCAGTGAGCCAACGATAATCCCGAGCTTTACTCCAACAACAAGCAAACCTAGCAAAATGCCAGAAACAGATGATCCAACATTGATGCCCAGTATATTTTTGAACACGGACGTTTCTAGCGCTTCTTCTATGTCTGTTGAGCCAACTGCAATATCTAGCACTTCTCCTACGTCAAGCGAGCCAACGATGATCCCGAGCTTTACTCCAACAACCAAACCCAGCAAAAAGCCAGAAAGAGATAATCCAACAGAAGTGGTGGACGGCGAACTAGTTAAGGAGCCTACAATGTCAAAGCCAACATCTAGTATATTGTCAAAACCAACAACTTTAGCGCAAACAACGACACCGAGCTCAAAGTCAGCAGCAACACCTACGTCCATTCCAACTGTTGCCACAAAGAATCCTTCGACGCCAAAGCCCACAACCAGTCCATTCTCGGAACCGTCTTCGGCGCCAACAACAACACCAAGCTTGATGCCAATCACAACAAAGCCAACAGTAACGGCTACGTTCAGTCCAACTATAAGCCACCAGCCTTTCGGTATGCCCAGTGTAGGACCAACAATCTCACTTGGACCAAGCATTACTGATAGTAGAGAACCCAGCAACTCACCACGACCAAGTTCTAAGCCAACGTCCAAACCGGTTACATCAAAGCCCACTACATCTCCGTCGTATCAGCCAACGACGTTGACGCCGACATCAATTACACCTTCCTTGGTCACGTCGCAACCCACGAAATCGAATCTAACATCTGTGCCGACTTTAGTGTCTACGTCCAGTGAGCCAACGATAATATCCAGTACAACTCTGGTTGCGAGTCAAACCCTAAGGCCGACTGCAATAACGACAACTATACCACCAACAGAGAAGACTGGAATGCCAAGTTCAAGCCCAGCGCTGAACACAAAGAAGCCAACAATGCAGCCCCAGCCAGCGTATGTTTCTGTACTACCAGACTTTATCAAAGTCACCGTGCTAGAAACTGAAGGAGAACTGTCCATGGACGCAACAGTGGATTTGGATTCTACTTTGGACGCCTTCTTTGGCTCAAAATTGACAGACTATTATAACAGTGATGGTGAATACTTTCAGTCGATTGATTTTATCCTAGCAAATCAAAGTTCAATCGAACAGCAAATGAGGGAGGAGCCAGTTAGACATCTTAGGAGTGTCGTTAGACGAAGAATGGAGGGCGTAGTAGGCACTGAGATCCTATGTCATGGTAGGGTAGAGTTTGTTGGCAAGCCACCCTCATCCAACGAAATTACTGACGTGATTACTTCCATCAGCAAAGAATACAACCAAGAACTGGTGTCTGCTATTGTCGACACTGGGAATGCAGAATTGAGTAAAGTTTACCTTATTTCTGTGGAAAAGAATCTTGGTTTTGATGATTCGTATACGAGAATGCCGTCATCAAGTCCCTCAATTTGGAGTGGTACCTATCCCAATGCAGCACAAACTCTAGAGCAGGACACTACGGCGACAGACTTGATGGCCTATGCAATCGGGTGGTCGGCAATGTTTGCCTTTCTCGCTCTTTTAATCTTCATGTTTGTGAATAGAAGGAGAGCAGATCGAAGAGCAACACACCATGCTAGAATATCGACTGATCGATCAGCATTATCAGCCGAGGACAACATGGACGACGATCAAGGGTCAATGCTGTCTGTTTTGTCTTCAGTAACCGATTTGAATGAATACGTTCATAGTGCACCCGATGACAATAAACAGCTTCATGGACATACAGTCGAGTCAGACAAACGTAGAAGAAGCAGTGCAGCGGAACTTAATGGTAGAGGAACTATGACATTGCAAAGAGATGACAACTCTGTGATGCCTACATCTTGGCTTGCTGCTCTAGGATCGGGCAATTCTCCACGATGTGAATCAGATTCGTCATCTGGCGATGAAACGCAATACAGTCGTGGTGGCTTCCCTCGAGTCTCTGCCAACATCTTGAGAGAATTACGTATCGAGAAGGACGAACTCTTGAGACAGAGTAATGAAACTGTTGATGTTGCTAGAATCTTGAGAAAGAGTAAATCTGCGGAGAAGGAGGTTATTTCCGACAAGTCAAAGTTATGGCTGAGTAATATGATATCAGTCGTTTCCCCAAGATCGAACACAGAGCGCATTGTAGTTCCTGGTTCTGATTCATCTGCCGATACTGCCAAGTCGGTCTATGATGAGCGTGATACTTCAACTGAGGCATACTCAGAAGCCTCCTCGCGTAATTATAGGGAAGGAGCATTTCCGAGTAAAACTACTGGTTTAGATTGGAGCTACATTGGTACTGTCGATGAGGAGAATGCCAAGGATAAGTATGATGATATTGAGCAGCAGGAAGAGGACCAATCCAAATCTGAATCGAAGTCGTCAAGTCTGAATCGATTCATTTCAGACTTGGTGTGGTTGGAAGAGAGGATTGCCGATCAAACTGGAAAAGCAGCTAGCAAGGCTGGAAGTCTCACCAAACTCTCGGAACATGACGCCATAGAAAGATCTGACTCGCTTTCGTATAAGTGCGATTCGTTCGACTCAAGGTCGTTGAGTGATAATGAAGTGGCGGCACCATCTGTAATAGTGAACGACTGCTACATCCCCCCTGGAGAGATAGGTATTGAGGTTGCAAGTACCAAAGATGGGCCAGTAATATCGTGCATTACGGACAAATCACTACAAGGGCATTTAAATGTCGGTGACTTAATCATGGCCCTTGACGATAGAGATACTCGATCACTCTCTGGCGAGCAACTGTGGTCAGATTTACAGACCAGGCATGAATTTCAACGCAAGCTGACATTGCTGCATTATGGTGGCATAAAAACTAGTGATGTCAAATACATGTATGCATGAACTGTTGAAGTGTAAAGTCATGCTCATTTGAATTCAAAGATTAATACTCATTCCCGACTAACATTTCAACAAGAATAACATTATGTAGTGGAAATAATTCCTAAGGAGCAACATGTAGCAATTCTATTTGGAAGTACAAATCACCACCTCTACCATATCCTGCCTCGGGTGGTACAACAAGTCGTCGTATCCCACCCACTTTCATACCTAATAACCCTATATCCCACCCCTTAATTACCTCACTTTTACCAAAACGAAAGGCAAAGTTACCAGACGAGTCAAGGATTTTACCAGACGTATGTGATTTAGATCGAAGTGTGTATGATACACGTATCTTCTTTCGATCTTGTATTATATGACCTTTACCGATTGTTATATCCTGATATCGAACACCTTTCGCGAGCCTGATGTATTGCTGTTGTGTTGTTTGCTGATGCTTTGTCTGCAATGATATCTCATTCTTCAATTTCGTTCTCTTTTCCTCTGTCATTATCTTCCATGTTAATTGTTCATTTGTTGCTACTGCCCGAGCTGCCTTCTTTTCCCGTTGTCGTTCTTTTTGACGCAAATTCTTCAATCGCGCCCTCTCAATCCTGTCTGATTCGGAAGTACTAGTGGCCTCATTTGTCGACTCGTTCTTATTCACTTTTGGTGGAGAAGGCAAGGTTGCAACACCTACACCAACATTACCAACATCAACATCATTCGTCGTTGAAGTGTTGACTACAATTTCTGTTTTAAGGCGCTTTGATGATGACCGTATAAGCTCGAGAGAATAAACTCTATCAACATTATTTTTGTCGTCGTCACTGTCAACGTCGTCTCTACGACGGTTCCGTCGTCCCATCTCTTGCGCGAGGAGGGTTGGGGTGAAGAGTGTGAGGTGTCCCGCCAAACTAAATCTGTCAAAATGAGTCCATCGGCAACAAAGATTGCATATAGTGTGGATTATTCGGGTGATGAGAAGTATGAGATGCATGTTCGTGATTTAGTCACTGGTGGTGAGGATGTTGCGCTGAAAAGTGGCG
>Ga0247843_1004800_pt1 | contig 19722 bp, 18 predicted proteins | sample LaCruzMarch2017__FD_192420 | JGI IMG/M metagenome (GOLD analysis project Ga0247843, IMG submission 192420) | Freshwater microbial communities from meromictic Lake La Cruz, Castile-La Mancha, Spain - LaCruzMarch2017_8m | ecosystem: Environmental > Aquatic > Freshwater > Lake | place: Spain...
ACAGCAAAGCCACCCGCCATATCCCCGTAAAGCGTGCAATAGCCCGTTGAAAGTTCGGATTTATTACCCGTCGTCAGGACCAGATGACCAAATTTATTGGAAAGCGCCATCAACAGCATGCCGCGTAGCCTCGCCTGGATATTTTCCTCGGTCGCATCGGGCGCACGACCAACAAAAATGGGGGCCAGTACCTGATCGAAACTGCTGGCAAGGTCTGCGATCGCAATTTCACGATAATCCACACCTAACCGCTTAGCCATGTCTCTCGCATCGATTTGTGAGATATCTGCCGTATAACGGGAGGGCATCATCACAGCATGAACACGCTCAGCCCCAAGGGCATCAACTGCGACAGCCATCACGACTGCAGAATCGATACCGCCTGATAAACCTAAAATGACACTACGGAACCCATTTTTTTTCACATAATCGGTCAAGCAAACCTTGAGTGCTTCCCATATCTGGGCTTCTTTGGACATCAGTTCCGCAGATAAGCGCATCCCTTGGGTAGGGTTTCCTTTCTCAGACAAAGAAACTAAGCCCTCAGAAGAGACCTCAATATAACTTAGGGATGTCTCAAAATCCGTCGTACGCAAAACGAGTTGTCCCTCACGCGTCAAAGCAAAAGATGCCCCATCAAACACTAACTCATCTTGGGCACCCACCAGGTTGGCATAAACCAACGCACAATCAGTCCGGGCAACACAACGTTGCGCGATACGTACCCGTTGAGCTTGCTTTTCCAAACTATAGGGTGAAGCATTGAGTACTAACAACGCCTGTATATCAAGCGCTGAGGCCGCTTCTGGGGCTGTTTCACCCCAAATATCTTCACAAATATTGATACCGAAGCGAACACCGTCCACACTAAATCCGAATGCTTCGCTGCCAGAGGTGAAATACCGTTTTTCATCAAAAACAGAGTAATTGGGGAGTTCTTGTTTGAAATAAGTCCCCAAAATAGTCCCGTCGACGAGGACGGACGCCGCATTGCGCAAACCCTCCTGCGTATGACAAACATGCCCCACAACGACATGCATGCCTCGAAGGGGAGAAAGATCTTGGCAAAGCGTATGTAAAGTGGCTTCGCAACGCTCCACAAAGTCCGGCCTGAGCAATAAGTCTTCGGGGGGATAACCCGGAAGCATGAGTTCGGGTGTGAGTAACACGCGCGCGCCCTGCCTGTAGGCCTCCTGAGCGGCCTCTAACACCAAACGCGCGTTACCCGCTAAGTCACCCACGAGGGCGTTCAATTGTGCAATGCCGACCCTAACCGCTGACATAGTGATTCCGGTTTAAACAAGTTGTCATGAGTAAAAATTATCTCATGTCTGCCAAGGCTGCGCTGCGTTCTATAATTTGCTCATCATGAAAAATACACCCAATCCAAATCAGAGCCAATTCGACAAAAAAGCCCAAGCGTGGTCTGCCCGCTTTTCGGAACCCGTTTCTGAGCTCGTCAAGCGCTATACAGCCTCCGTGGACTTTGATAAGCGCTTGGCGCGTTTCGATATCCAAGGCTCCTTGGCGCATGCCCAGATGCTCGAAGCCGTCAAAGTCATCACACCTCAAGACCGTAGCGATATCGAACGCGGCATGATGCAGATTTTGATTGAAATTGATGAGGGGCGCTTCCAGTGGCTCTTAGACCTCGAAGATGTCCACCTGAATATTGAAAAGCGACTCGTTGAGCTCGTGGGTGATGCTGGCAAGCGTCTTCACACGGGCCGTTCACGCAATGATCAGGTCGCAACCGATATCCGCCTCTGGCTCCGACACGAAATCGATGGACTGATCGTATTGCTTGAACAACTTCGTCAAGCGCTTGCGCTGGTCGCCTTGGAGCATGCAAGCACGATTCTGCCTGGATTCACGCATATGCAGGTCGCACAACCGGTCACCTTTGGTCATCATTTGCTTGCATATGCCGAGATGTTTGGGCGAGACGCAGCCCGCTTGGCGGACTGTCGCAAACGCGTCAATATTTTGCCCCTAGGCGCTGCTGCCCTGGCCGGTACCAGCTTTCCAATCGATCGCCCGTTGGTCGCCAAGCTGCTGGCGTTTGATGACGTCTGCCAAAACTCACTCGATGCGGTATCCGATCGCGATTTTGCGATTGAGTTTTGCAGTGCATGCGCCCTGATCATGACGCACATTTCAAGATTTTCAGAAGAAATCGTCATCTGGATGAGCCCACGGGTGGGATTCATCGATCTGGCAGATCGTTTTTGCACGGGCAGTTCTATCATGCCTCAAAAGAAAAACCCGGATGTGCCTGAACTGGCCCGCGGTAAAACAGGACGCGTCAATGGACATCTCGTCGCGTTGCTGACGCTTATGAAAGGTCAACCTCTCGCCTACAACAAAGATAATCAAGAAGACAAAGAAGGTCTCTTTGATACGGCCGATACGGTCCGCGATACGCTCACGATCTTTGTTGATCTCGTTGCCGGCATTCGTGTAAAAGCAGACGCAATGCGTGAGGCTGCATTACAAGGTTTTGCTACCGCCACTGATTTAGCGGACTACCTTGTCAAGCACGGTGTTCCTTTTCGCGATGCGCACGAGGCCGTCGCGCATGCAGTACGTGAATGTGAACAAAAAGGCTGTGATCTTGCAGACCTGAGTGTTGATGAACTCAGGAAATTTCATCTCTCAATCGGTGACGATGTACACAGCGTACTGACCCTCGAAGGTTCCGTTGCAGCCCGCAATCATATTGGGGGAACAGCGCCTGAGCGCGTGCGCCAAGCCGCTCAAAAAATCATCGATTCAGGACTCAAAAACAGCAATTGATTCGACATGGCCGGTGTGGGGGAACATATTCACCACACCCGCTGCTTTGAGCTTGTAACCTCCTGCATGCAACAAAATAGCCGTATCTCGCGCAAGCGTTGCAGGATTGCATGACACATACACAATGCGAACTGGTCGATACGATTTTGGTAGATTTGTCAGTGCTTGGGAAAGCGCTAAAGCACCCTCACGAGGCGGGTCGATCAGCATCCTGTCAAAATACCCAAGCTCTGCTAACCACTCTGCTGTCACATCGAACAAATTCAGAGTTTCAAATTGAGCGTGCTCAATACCCGCGCGTTTTGCAGCCTCCTGGGCACGTGACGTTAAGGTTTCACTGCCTTCGACACCCACCACCTCTCGACACTTTGTTGCCAGAGGAAGTGTGAAATTCCCAAGACCACAAAACATATCCGCAATTCGATCTTGTGCTTGTGGTTCAAGCAGGGTTAATGCGCGGGAAACAAGCACCCTGTTTATTTGATGATTGACTTGCGTAAAGTCAGTGGGTTTGAAAGGCATTTCCAAACCAAACTCTGGCAAGGTGTAGTGCAAGAATTGCGCTTGATCCGGATCTAAAGGAGCGACTGTTTCCGGTCCCTGGGGTTGTAGCCACCATTGAATGGAATGACGCACAGCAAAGTCTCGCAGAAAACCGAGATCTTTAGCTGTCAGTGGGACGAGATGTCTGAGTACCAGCGCAGTGACGCCCTCCCCAACCGAAACTTCGATCTGTGGAAAACGATCAGGCGCAGACAGATTCATCACGAGATCACGCAAAGGCATCAATAAAGCAGCAACGTGAGGGGGTAGGACATGACACGTTTTAATGTCGGCAACAAAACTGCTTTTACGCTCATGAAAGCCAACTAAAACAGTCCCCTTTTTAGCGACCCAACGCACTGCGAATCTGGCTCGATAGCGATAGCCCCAATATGGGCCGTGCAATGCCGGTAATACGCGCTCAGGGCGTGTTTTGCCAATATGATGAAGGGCATCTTCGAGGGCACGCTGTTTGACAGCTACCTGCGCGCTCGGCTCCAGATGTTGCATGACGCAACCACCGCAGACACCAAAATGTTCGCATCGCGGCTGAACGCGTACCGATGATTGTCTTCTAATCTGTACAACGTGACCCACTTCATAGGAGGGCTTGCGTCGAAACGTATTGACCGTGACGTGCTCACCAGGAAGTGCACCTTCAATAAAAACAACTTTTCCCTCACGGCGAGATATGCCGCGGGCTTCTAGGTCGAGAGATTCGACCTGCAATACATCAACAGACATGTTTAACGACCCCAGGCCTCTAAATACTGCTTCCAATGCGGTTCAGTGCTTTGCTCCAGCGTTTCGCGTACTAAAGCCACCTCTTCTTCGTAAGAGGCTGCATCAAGCTCACCTCGCAAGAGACGAAAACGACAATACACAAGCCAAGTATTCACCACATCAGTCTCACAGTAAGCCCGCACTTCTTGGGCTTGTCCCTGCGTCCATGCATGCCATACTTGACTACCATCCATACCCAATTTGCCCGGAAAACCACAGAGCTTAGCGAGATCATCAAGCGGCGCATTTCCTCGACCATTGTGCTTAGCCAAAACATCCATCAAGTCAACATGTCGTGTATGGTAGCGACTGAGGTAGTTGTTATAGCGAAACTCACGATCATCATCACCCGTGTCCCAATACCTCGGGGCCACCACGCCATGGATCAAACTCCGATAATGAAGCACGGGTAAATCAAAACCATTACCATTCCAGCTCACGAGCTTAGGCGTGTAGCGTTCGATTGTTTTAAAAAAACCAGACAGCAGAACGTGTTCGGGATCATCCGCCTGACCAAGACAGCGAACGCGAAAACCTTGATCATCGCGAAAAACACAGCCTACCACTGCAACACGTTGTAAGTGCAAAGGTAAGAAATCACTTCCCGTCAGTTCCTTCCTCGCAGCAAAGGCGCGCTGGGCGACTTCGGTGTCCGGCACCTCGTTGCCCCAGCCATTGAGTCGTCGCAAGCCTTCGATATCAGGAATTGTTTCCAAATCAAAGACAAGTGTGGGCGTCATCGTCTTGGACTATCGAGCGGGTAAATACTGGAGTGGATCAACCGGTGTGCCGCGCCGACGCACTTCGAAATGCAAACGGACTGACGTCGTATCAGACTGTCCCATTTCAGCGATTTTTGTACCGCGCTTAACGACCTGACCTTCTTTGACTAAAAGAGTTTTGTTGTGTGCATAAGCAGTGATAAAGCCATCCGTGTGCTCCACAATCACCAAGTTGCCCAGGCCTCTAGGTCCATCACCGGCAAAAATCACTTTGCCATTTGCAGCAGATTCGATCGGATCCCCAGAATTGCCAGCAATATCAATCCCCTTGGTTGTAGGCGTGAATCCTTGAATGATTTTGCCTTTGGCAGGCCAGCCCCAACTAATCAACCCTGCGTCAGAGGCGCGCGTACTACCCGTGTCTGCGGGCTCAGAAACTGTCGCTGCTTGGGATGACGGAGACGCTTGTGCCGCAGAGCCCGTCCCAGCGCGCACAGCTGGCGCAGCACTCTTGCCTTCTGATAAGCGTAAGGTTTGACCCACAATCAATAGATTGGGATTCGTAATTTTATTCATTTTGGCAATGGTGGCTTCGGGCACACCTGTAGCACGCGAAATTTTATTCAGCGTATCGCCAGGTTTAACAACATACGTCGAAACACTGGGCGTGCCTGAAGACAAGTCAGACACAGGCGCGCTTTTATTTGACGTACAACCCACTAAAACGAGTGCCAACACACATAAGGCTGTGGAAGAAAATGTTTTAAGCAGAGTATTTGATTTCACGCTGACCTCGTTTTTTAGCTTGATGCATGTTTGGGCATCACCACGCATACTTTTCTCCTGAATGTTCAAGGTTGTAATCCAGATTTGAGCGGAACAAATCGTACCTCTTCCAGTTCTTCTCTAGACCAACTCGTTTCGCTGTTACGTTGAATTCGTATCAATTTTTGAGCACTTGCCCCTTCAGGCGCGATCAACATACCTCCAATACTGAGTTGCGTCATCAGAGCTTGCGGAATTTTTAAACCCGCAGCCGCAACAATAATCGCATCAAAAGGGGCTGCGCTCGTTAATCCAGCCATACCATCACCATAACTGAGTCTGACTTTTGTCAGGCGAAGCTCACGAAGATGCTCCTTTGCCATATCGTACAACGCACGGATACGCTCTATAGAATGGACCTGAGAAAAAACATAGGACATCACCGCAGCCTGATAGCCACAACCCGTTCCGACTTCGAGGACGCGAGCAGGTAAACCTAACTCGCAAACTGAAGCGATCATTCTTGCAACGACCCAAGGCTGAGAAATAGTTTGTCCGTGTCCGATTGGAAGCGCCGCATCATCGTAAGCACGGCTCGCCAAAGCCTCGTCCACAAACGCATGCCTTGGAACGCGTTGCATGGCGCTCAACACCCGCTCGTCCGTGATGCCTTGAGCGTGCAAACGCTCAACCATCGCAATACGCAAGCGCTCAGAGTTTAGGCCAAGATTTTCAAAGGTTCTGAGAGGTGCATTGGGCGCTGCGTTTGCGTTCGACAAACGAGAAATCGAAATTTTTGTGTTGCTATTGGCTGGGGTGATGCCCTGGAGGCCTCTCGCACCGAGAGATTTAATGTCCTTGGCCGAGGCAGACAAGCGTGGATGCTTTAGCCATTGCATAATGGTTCGACCCAAGTCGCGACATCTGCCAATTGGGTATGTTTCGTCAGGTCAAGCCGTAATGGCGTGATTGAAACAAAACCTTGAGCAATCGCATCGAAATCAGTACCCTGCGTCGCATCGTTAGCCGCGCCAGCGGGACCGATCCAATAGACAGTCTCGCCGTAAGGCGTGCTCGAACGCACGACAGGCTGCGAAGGATGACGTTTACCTAAACGGGTGGCGAGGGTCCCTTTGATTTGATGTACTGCTAAGTCTGGAAAATTGACGTTGAGCAATGCCGCACCACCCAATGGGTTGTTGAGCTGCCGAGCGACGATATTGCGCGCCTGTGCCGCCGCAGCATCAAGATTGGACCACCCCTTGGACACTAAAGAAAAAGCGATAGAAGGGATACCAAATAAATGCCCTTCTGCGGCCGCTGCAACTGTCCCCGAATACAAGGTGTCATCACCCATATTGGCGCCATTATTGATGCCAGAAACAACAAGGTCAGGACGCCGGTCGAGCAAGCCCGTGAGCGCAACATGCACACAGTCCGAAGGCGTACCGTTTACAAAGGTAAAGCCGTTTGGCGCCTGCCGGACAGCCAAAGGTCGACTCAAGGTCAGGGAGTTAGAGGCGCCGCTGTGATTGACCTCAGGTGCGACAACGGTAATATCAGCTAAATCACGCAGAACTGAGACTAAAGCCTCGAGTCCAGGGGCGTTATAACCATCGTCGTTTGAAACAAGAATATGCATAAATCGGCGCTAAATGATCTTTTATATAGATTGCTTCACATTGTACTCGCTGCATGCCTCGCAAAAAGCCAAAAATCCTCATTAAAAGGACCTTCGCGCTAGAATGGGACCTTGACTCCCCGCTTCAAACCGGAACTGCGTGATGGACTATTCGGATAACGTATTAACGTCTCTCGGCATGCTTGTTGCCGCTTATATTTTAGGTTCTGTTCCATTTGCTGTGGTGTTTAGCCGCTTATTTGGCCTTCAAGACCCTAGAACGTATGGCTCAGGCAATCCTGGGGCGACGAATGTCCTTCGTTCGGGCAACAAAGCGGCTGCAGCACTGACCTTAGTCGGTGATGCGGCCAAGGGTTGGCTCGCGGTCTGGCTTGCCATTTATTTTAAAACAAGCCCTTTCTTGGTAGCGGGCGTCGCAATTGCCGTGTTTCTGGGGCACCTTTATCCCATTTTTTTAAAATTCAAGGGTGGCAAAGGTGTCGCGACGGCCTTTGGCATCATGGTTGCCATTGAACCCATCCTAGCTTTAGCCACGATGGCAACTTGGATCATCATGGCCGTATTCTTCAGATTTTCGTCCCTGGCTGCGCTCACGTGTGCGGTATTTGCGCCCTTTTACTATTTTTTTGGCGGCATGCTGGTTTGGACGTCCCATCTCCAAATTGGCGCAGCATTAATTGTGATTGCGCTCTTTTTACTCTACCGCCACAAAGCGAACATTCAACGCCTGATCGCCGGGACCGAACCGCGCATTGGCAGTGGCAAAAAAAGCTAAGACCTTGCTACTGAGACTATCTTAGATCGAGGCAAGATCCCAACGTGGGCGCACATCAAAGCCATGCTGCTGGTCTGACAAATCAACCAAGCCTCGAGCAATCCGTTGCGCGGCGGCAAAGGCGATCATGGCGCCATTATCCGTACACAATTCAAGAGGTGGAAAAAAAGCCTCCGCCTGACGCTTGCTCATTGCATGCGAAAGTTTCGCTCTGAGCAGTCGATTGGCACCTACCCCACCCGCGACAACGAGTCGTTTTAACCCTGTTTGATCAAGCGCCTTGATGGATTTGGCCACCAAGACCTCGACGATCGCCTGTTGCGTGGCGGCAGCAAGATCTGCCGCCAAGGTATCACTCACGACGTCTAGCGCCTGTGCGTCTTTTAAGCGTGTCAGGACGGCTGTCTTGAGGCCACTAAAGCTAAAGTCTAAATTGCCACTATGGAGCATCGGCCTGGGTAAGCTGATCGCCTCTGGGTTCCCTTGGTCAGCCAAGCGTGCCAAAGCAGGACCACCTGGATAGCCTAAACCAAGAAGTTTGGCCGTCTTGTCAAAGGCTTCACCCGCTGCGTCATCCATGGTTTCACCCAACAAGGTGTAAAGACCCACATCATCGACGCGCATCAACTGGGTATGGCCGCCCGACACAAGCAAGGCCACAAAAGGAAAATCTGGGCAAGGATCCGCCAAACGCGGTGAAAGCAAGTGCCCTTCGAGGTGATGGATCGGAATGGCCGGGAGAGAGAGGGACCAAGCGAGGGACTGCGCGACACTCGCCCCGACGAGCAAAGCGCCCGCCAAACCAGGTCCTGCTGTGTAGGCGACGGCTGAAACGTCATTGAGAGACAAGCCAGCTTCCTGAAGCACCGCGCGCGTCAAAGGAATGATTCTACGCACATGGTCTCTCGAGGCCAGTTCGGGTACGACACCACCATAAGCGGCATGCATCGCGACCTGAGTATGTAGCGCGTGCGAGAGCAGTCCTTTCTCGGTGCAAACGAGCGCGACGCCGGTTTCATCGCACGAACTTTCAAAGCCGAGAACGATCATACGTAGCTCAGTCCTCAATGCCTTTTGAGGCTAAAAATTCCTCATAGGGGCCGCGATAATCGATGACATGTCCGTTGGGTTGAATTTCCCAAATGCGTGTCGCGAGTGCAGAGACAAATTCGCGGTCATGTGAAACAAAAAACAAGGTGCCTGGATACTTATCTAGCGCAAGCTGGAGTGATTCGATAGATTCCATATCGAGGTGATTAGTGGGCTCGTCAAGCAACATGACATTATGCTTTTTCAGCATCAAGCGACCAAAGGTCATGCGGTTTTTCTCACCGCCAGATAAAACATGAGGTGCTTTAGGAAGATCATCCGCTGAAAAAAGTAATCGTCCTAACACGGAGCGAATGGACTGATCATCATCCGAAGGTTGACGATAATGTGTCATCCATTCAAACAAGTTACTTTCTTTGTCCATGAAAAGCTCTGAGACGTCCTGAGCCATGTACCCAAGATCCGCATTTTCAGACCATTTCACTGTCCCGCGATCCGGGGCTAAATCAAGTGCGAGCATGCGCAGCAGCGTAGTTTTACCTGCGCCGTTTGCACCAATAATGGCAATCTTTTCGCCCGCCTCGACCATCGCAGAAAAAGGACGTATGACGGGCGCGTCAAAACTTTTTTCTGTCAAATCTAGTGTCACGGCCTGACGATGCAACATTTTCAATTGCTCGAACCGAATAAAGGGATTTTGACGCGAGGAAGGTTTGACTTCGATTTGAGCAGACTTTAGACGATCAATTTGTTTAAGTCGGGACGTGGCTTGTCTAGCCTTTGATTTATTGGCCGAGAAGCGACGGACAAAGTCCTGCAATTCGCTCACACGTTCTTTTGCTTTGGCATTGGCATTAGAGACACGTTCTCGCGCTTGCGTCGATGCCAACATATAGTCGTCATAATTACCCGGATAAACGCGCAACTCACCAAAATCCAAGTCGGCCATATGCGTACATACTTGGTTGAGAAAATGTCGATCGTGACTGATGATAATCATCGTGCTTTGATAGCCATTTAAAACATTTTCCAACCAGCGAATTGTATTGATATCCAAGTTGTTCGTGGGTTCATCCAAAAGCAAAACATCAGGATTAGAAAAGAGCGCCTGCGCCAACAAAACCCTCAGTTTCCAACCTGGTGCGATCTCACGCATGGGAAGTTGATGCTGTTCAACAGGAAACTCAAGCCCCAACAGGAGTTCACCGGCGCGCGCTTCAGCCGTGTAGCCATCGTACTCAGCAAACTTTGCCTCAAGATCGGCGGCTTGCATATAGTCTTCGTCAGTCGCTTCTGGATTGGCATAGATGGCATCACGTTGTGACATCGCCTCCCACATCTCAGTGTGACCCATTAATACGACATCAAGGACTCTGAAGTCTTCGAACGCAAATTGATCCTGTCTGAGCTTGCCCAAGCGCAAACCTGGCTCGAGATGAACGTTGCCAGCAGTCGACTCAAGATCGCCACCGATTATTTTAATCAGTGTGGACTTACCTGAACCGTTGGCGCCAATCAAACCATAACGATTGCCCTCCCCGAATTTGACATTAACGTTTTCAAAAAGTGGTTTGGGTCCAAATTGAATAGCGAGGTTTGATGCTGTTATCACGGTAGGCTACTTTAGTAAATAATGGAGTTACATCTTGTTAGATATGTTTTCAGTGTAACAAGACGGGCAAAACTGACTTTTTTAAATTCTCCGTCCCTATCATGCTCTGGGTCAGCAAACCATGCTGAGCTCATTGACACAAAACGAGGAGAAAAATTTGGATCAACTCACTATTTTATTTCATACCCTAGGTGGATACGTCTGGGGACCGGTATTGTTGGTATTACTGGTTGGAACTGGACTTTATCTCACCATACGTCTGGGGGCCTTGCAGATTCGACTTTTGCCTATTGCGCTTCATATGGCTTTTTCCAAAGGCAAAAATCCTAACTTACCTGGCGATATTTCACAGTTTCAGTCATTGATGACGGCGCTGGCTGCGACGATCGGTACCGGCAATATCGCAGGTGTTGCAACGGCCGTGGTACTTGGCGGTCCGGGCGCCTTGTTTTGGATGTGGGCCAGTGCCTTCTTTGGTATGGCCACCAAATATGCCGAAGGTCTTTTAGCTGTGAAATACCGAATAAAAGAAGCTGACGGATCAATGTCTGGAGGGCCGATGTACTACATCTCCATAGGACTCAAGATGAAATGGCTCGGCATGGCGTTTGCCGTGTTTGGCATGATCGCCGCACTTGGTACAGGCGCCTCGGTGCAATCCAACTCATTGGCGCAGTCGATGCATTCGAGCTTCGGTGTGTCCGGGTGGTTGACAGGAACGGTGTTGACAGCCATCACAGCGCTTGTGATTCTTGGTGGAATCAAAAGTATCGGCCGCGTGACGGCCGTGATCGTGCCCTTTATGGCTGCGGTCTATCTTTTGGGAGGTCTCGCCGTGATTGTCTTTAACATCGAGTTACTGTGGCCAGCACTAGGTTTGATCATGACCGACGCCTTTACAGGGTCAGCCGTCGCGGGTGGCGCGATCGGCACCATGATCCGCTATGGAGTCGCGCGCGGCGTATTCTCTAACGAAGCTGGGCTCGGTACTGCGCCCATTGCCGCTGCAGCAGCCAAAACAGACCAACCCGTTAAACAGGCACTTGTCTCGATGACCGGAACCTTTATCGATACCATTATCGTGTGCTCGATTACCGGGATCGTTCTTGTGATGGGAGGGCAATTCAAGTCAGGCGTGACGGGAGCCGCCCTCACCGCCCAAACGTTTGACACGATGCTGCCTGGCCCTGGAGGCTGGATCGTCACCATTGGATTGATCTTTTTTGCCTTTTCAACGATTCTTGGCTGGAGTTATTACGGTGAAAAATGCGCCCAGTACGCACTGGGCAAACGGATTGTCTGGCCTTATCGCTGCCTCTATACCGCCTTTGTCATGATCGGTACGGTTGTTTCCCTAGATCTTGTTTGGGCTGTGTCAGACGTCGTGAATGGTCTCATGGCATTCCCCAACCTCATTGGTATCGTGCTGCTTTCAGGGGTCGTCATCAAGGAAACGCAAGTCTATCTTTCAGCCGAGCGCGCACTCAAACTAAACAATAAAGATTAAACATCCTCGGGATGTTCATCAAGGACCAAGTGGGCGATGCCATCCTCCGTCGCAATGCCCACTTTGGCTCCAATCGGCAAGGTCGCCTTCATTGGGGTATGTCCGAACGGTAAACCAGGAATCACTGGGATCTTGACCGACTGCCTAATGAACGCGACGGCCGCGTTTAGATCGTATCCGCGGTCGTGCTCTGCCAATCGATAATCAGTAAACCCACCAAGCAATAATGCTTTTTGTTTACCTAAAATACCCGCTTGCGCAAGCTGATTCAGCATACGTTCTATCCGATAAGGATGCTCGCCCACATCCTCAACGAACAGAATGCCGCCTTTAATTTTGGGCATAAAAGGGGTGCCCAGCAAAGACGTAATCATCGCAAGATTTCCACCCCACAAAACACCTCTGCAATCCACCGCGTCAGCCCGCTCAGATTCAAAGCTCAGGATTTCTAGCTCACCACGCATGACTTCACCAAAAATCTCGGTGGTGAGGATTTCAGGCTTCGTGGCACCAAAGTCATAGCAAGCGGTCGGACCTGCGTAACTCATTAAGCCTGTTTTAGCGAGAAGAGCCAAATTGAAAGCGGTAAAGTCACTTTGACCAACAAATCTTTTTCCTGATTGCGCTAATGCTGACCAATTGAGATGGGGCAAGAGTCTGGTGACACCATAGCCACCGCGTGAGGCCATCACGATAGGTAGTTTTTGTTTAACCGCTCGCTCAAATGCTGCGATACGTTGAACATCCGAACCAGCAAAACGTTGCTCACAGGCCAGTACGGTAGGATCCAACGCAACCTTGAAGCCCATTTTCTCTAAACGCTTGACCCCTCTGGCCAATACTTTAGCGTCCGCAACGGCGCTCGAGGGGCTCATAATATAAATGCCCTTGTGAGCGGCGGAAGATATACGCGCGACAGGACTATTCACGGCGGCTTGACGACGACTCAATCTGGCTCTCCTTGGCGCGACGACGTTTAAAAAAATCACGTAATGTCTCGCCGCATTCATGCGCGAGTACGCCACCCTCCACGCGCGTGTGGTGGTTTAAACGTGACTCTAACGGCAAGTTAATCACACTTCCACAAGCACCTGTTTTAGGGTCAGGTGCACCAAACACCACGCGCGTCAGACGTGCATGCATCATGGCACCCATACACATCACACAAGGCTCGAGCGTGACGTAAAGCGTAGCGCCAGGCAATCTGTAATTACCGATGTTTTTTGCCGCGCTTCTTAAAGCAATGACTTCGGCATGACCCGTGGGATCATGGTCTTGAATCGTACGGTTAAAACCCGAGGATAACAGCAGGCCGTTGGCGTCAATGATGACCGCACCTACAGGAACCTCGCCGACCTCTTGAGCAAGACGAGCTTGCTCAAGCGCAAGACGCATGAATGAATCATCCACGGTAGACACGAGATTTCAGGGCAATCCGGCCTGCGAGACTTGTTAACGCTTCTTCGAGCCACTGATAAAGTTCGGCATCATCGTCATAGCGTGCTTGGTTAAGATTTGAAACGCGTCCATCCTCAATAAAGCCCCATGCACGGCTACGTTTGTCACGGTGTTTAGGATCCCAAACGCCAAAAGCAAACCCGCCCGAGCTGCGGATCAAGGAAAAACACGGAATATCTGTATAACCATCACCCACAAAGACCATTTGGTCAAAGGGCACACGCAAACGGTCTTCGGGAATTTTACGGTTGACCTCGAAAGGTTTACCGATATAGCTCGGTCCGACAATCCCTTTTTGGATATGAAATAAGTATCGGGTTTTGTCGGTAAAACTGACAATACGGCGTGGAAAAGTAATCCCGCCTTGCTCGTCATATATAAACTCTGACGCCCAAATAGCTGTGAACTCATGGGCAATACGCGTGTGACGTACAACATCTCCAATACCGCTTGAGATTAGATAAAACTCAAGTTGCACCTGTGGATGGACGACTTTGACTTGTTCGCGCAAGCGGCGAAAAAGTGTCTCGACACCAGCATGCAAGGGCAGAGACTGTCCCCACTTTTGAAGACGTTCTTGTGTAATGGTTCCGTGTTTGCCTTCATTGGAAAGCGCAATCATCTCGTGTAGATAGGCCGGGACAGGATCCCAGTCGCGCGCCAATAAAGGATCGACTCTACCGGACCAAAATTGTTGAGTGTCCACACCTACGCTCTCAAGAAAGCCTGATGTGCTGTCTGGAGCAAGCGTATCGTCAAAATCAAAAATCAGCGCAATGACATCAGACATCGTCTCTATCCGGCGGTTCTGAACAGCGCTATTGTAGCGACCTTCATCTCAAGTCAATATTGAAAACGTCAAAAATCAAGTTCCTAAGACTAAATCTGAGGTGCCTGGGCAGACCCAGCGCACGACGTCTCTCGAAGCATCAATACAACCACCCTCAGCATAAACGCCTCTGACATCGCGGTATCGCATCATTCGCTCAATGATCGTTTTGCAAAGCTCGGGAGACTGTTTGGTCTGTAACACTTTTTCTCGAACGATATCCTCATTCATCTTGATCTCACCGGCTGCATCGAAGTAAACGCCATCTCGCCAGTGATAAATCTCCAGACACTTATCAGACAAGCTAAAGGGTTTGGCACGCTCCCACAGGTTGCAAAACTCGCCATTGCCGTGATAAACCACCCATGATCCTTCAAAGCCCTCAACATCGGCCGAGCGGCTGTCAGGATTGCGAAACCACAATCGACTACCGGGTACATAAAAACACATGGGCAAAGGATGCTCTAAAGTACCTATCTCAAAAATAAAAGCATCATTAAAGTCATCCGCAAGCAATGCGCGTGTTTGCCACTGTTTTTCTAAAGCTTTGTATAACGTCTGGTTGTGCACTTTAAGTTCTTGTGCAATGGCCAACAACACAATGTATTCGGCTGCACGACCGCAGGAAAAAGTATAAAGTTGTTCACCGGATACCTCAGGCTGGGTGGTTTTGATCAACGCCTCCACCATATCGACGCCAGGCCGCAACAAAAAACCACTATTTTCGTCATAGCGCCAGCATTCTTGAGGCCGCTCATATCCGTCCGGATTAAAGGCGAGTTCCGTCCGACGCGCCGCATCAACTGCAAAATGGCGAACGCGGACTGCGGCCTGGAGTTCCTCAACAGAGGGAAAGCGATAAGCAATCGGTGCACACGCCAAACACAGAACAATTTCAAGATCAAGCTGCGCGGGATCTTTAACCGTATCTAAGCCAAGACGCTTGTTTAAATGAAGCGTATCGTATCCAGGCGTCAAGGCCAATAAGGCAGGCGTCGCAATGACTTGGACGAGATATTGATCTTGATATGAATCAAGGGCGATATTGAGGTAAGCTTGTGCTCCGAGGGCTTGCCCCCAGCTAGAGATTTCAGAAGCTGCTGTTTTTGCTTGATGTTCCTGAGCGAACAGCAAACAAATCCCTTTGAGCTCCTCGATCTTATGTTTTGAATAATCAGCCATTGAGATAAAGAGTTCCTAAGTTCAACCTTTATTCGACATAAGTATGCCTGAATGTGCACTTTATGTCATACCCGTTGCCCATGTCGATACCCGAAATACGACCAGAACAATCCATTGCTTTGCTCAAAGCGCTGCACATCCTGACGCGGGATGGCAAGCTCAACCAAGACAGCCGACGCAAACTCAAACAGGTCTACCACCTCTTTCAGTTTATTGAGCCCATACTCAAGCAACTCCTACTTAAACACGAGGACTTCTGTGTTGTCGACCACGGTGCGGGTAAATCCTACCTAGGATTTATACTCGTAGACCTCTTTTTACGACATCATGCACCCCGCGCGAGCATGGTCAGCATCGAAACGCGGCCAGAACTTGTCACGCAAACGCAAATACTCGCACAAGATCTCGGTTTCACGCAGATGCGGTTTCTTAATGAATCAGTGTCGCAATCCATCAACGACACCTCTTTACCCGCAGAAGTCGATCTTGTGACCGCTTTACATGCCTGTAATACAGCCACAGACGATGCCATTCGCTTTGGCTTGGCTAAGCATGCCGAGTACATGGTGCTGGTGCCCTGCTGCCAAGCAGAAGTAGCCAACGTGCTGCGCAAACATAAAGCAGAGCAACTCAAAGACCCCTTGGCAGAAATCTGGCGGCATCCACTTCATACACGAGAGTTCGGCAGTCAAGTGACCAATACATTGCGTTGCCTTCAACTTGAAGCGCATGGTTATCAAGTCACCGTGACTGAGCTGGTGGGTTGGGAACACTCCATGAAAAATGAATTGTTGATTGCTCGGCGCTTGGGCCCCCCAAAGCCGCATACTATCGCCAGACTCGAAGCACTGTTGGAGCGTCTTGGCTTGGACGAACTCAAAGAACGTTTTTTTACCCCTGCCCTAGAAGGCATTAAACAAAAGACGCTTCCAGAGACGACACCATGATGACGACACCCATCCGCTTATTGATTGCTGGTTGTGGAGATTTAGGCATGCGTGTCGCTCGTCGGGTATTACAAAACCCGATCAATCGGGTGTGGGGACTCAGGCGAACGCGCCCTGAAGCGCCAGAGGGGATGCCTGGGTTGACTTGGTTTGAAGCAGACTTGGCTCAACCAGAAACCATGAAGAACTTACCGACTGGCATCACTCATATACTGTTTAGCGCCGCTCCAAATGCGCGTACAGAGTCCGATTATCGGGCGGTGTATTTCGATGGTTTGCGCAATGTTGTACAGAATGCATACAGTTCCGCGTTAAAGCGCGTACTGTTCGTCTCTTCAACGGCAGTCTATGGAGAGCACGGAGCTGAGTGGGTCAACGAAGACACGCCCGTCAACCCAAAGAACTTTAATGGTCGAGTGCTCCTCGAAACCGAGCAATGGCTTTATACGTTTGGCCGCGAACATGCATTGACCACCCTCAGTCTTAGACTTTCTGGTATTTACGGGCCAGGACGCACTGCGTTGCTTGAAAAGCTCAAACTTGGTCAGGTTGGCGCACCCTCCTCTGCCGCACACTGGTCCAATCGGATTCATGTCGACGATGCGGCTGCCGCGGTTGTCCATTTGATGGAATTCGAACACCCTCAATCCACGTATCTGATCACGGACAGTACCCCTCTTTCCATGCGCACTCTTTATGAGGCATTGGCTCAGCAGGTCGGGGGGCCCGTTCCCGCGGTCTCAGAGTCACCCGCCTTTGTTGGCAGTAAACGCTTAAGTAACGCAAGGCTCCGTGAAACGGGCTTTATCTTTCAATGGCCGGATAGTCGCGACGGCTACAGAAATATCATTCAAGCCGGATAGGATATTTCAAGAATATCGAGTTCCTCGATGCCACCGGGCGTTCTGAGCGTGACGGTATCCCCAAGCTTTGCCTTTGTCAGTGCACGCGCCACGGGTGATATCCAACTAATCCGCCCTTGCAAAGGCTCCGCCTCATCAACGCCCACAATGGTGACGCGTTGCTCTTGCCCCTCGTGATTGGCATACAGAACTGTCGCACCAAAAAACACCTGCTCGCGATTGGTTTGCAACGTAGGATCAACGACTTCAGCAAGCTCTAAGCGCTTGGTCAAAAATCGCATACGGCGATCAATTTCTCTCAGACGCTTTTTACCGTAAAGATAATCGCCGTTTTCAGAACGATCCCCGTTGGACGCAGCCCAAGAGACAATCTGGACCATTGCAGGTCGCTCTTCATTCAATAAGTGCGCAAGTTCATCACGAAGTGCGGTGTATCCACCCGGTGTCAAATAATTTTTTGTACCTGCCGGGAGCGCTTTGGCTTCAGGAAGGTCATCGTCCTCAACATCATCTTGCTCTTTAACAAAGGCCTTGTTCATCTTCGTTAAACCAAGTCTTTCCAAACCGGCTTCAAATCAGACGGTAGCGATGGCAAACTACCCAGCTGAATTCGACTTTCATGCGGGCTGTGAAAATCCGAACCACATGACGCCTGAAAACCGTAATGGCGCGCGACTTGCGCATATTCTTGAAACTGAGGAACGCTATGGCTACCAGTGATCACTTCGATGGCGCGACCCCCAAAGTCTTTGAAAGAGTCAAACAGCGCACCGTATTGTGTCTCTGAATATTTGTAGCGACCGGGGTGCGCGATCACCGAAACACCGCCCGCAGTTTCGATCCAACCCAAGGCCCCCTCTAAAGAGGCCCATTGCATAGGTTCATGCGCAGGACCGTCATCTTTGAGGAGTCGATCAAACACTGCCTGGACCTCCGAAAAATAGCCTGCTTGAACTAAAAAGCGCGCAAAATGCGTTCGGCTGATAAGTTCTGGATTTCCCGCGAACGTCAGCGCGCCTTCGAAGGCGCCTGGCATACCCAGGGCAGCTAAGCGCTCACCAATACGCTTTGCACGTTCCGCACGACCTGCGCGTGTTTGACGCAGACCCTCGATGAGTATGTCATTCTTTGGATCAAAGCCCAAGCCAACAATATGCACCGTCTGATTGGCCCAGGTGACTGAGATCTCGACGCCCGTCAGATAGCCTAGGCCGATTTCGCGTGCAGTTTCACTGGCGAGTGCTTGTCCAGAAAGTTCATCGTGATCCGTCAGTGACCACAGGGTCACGCCAGCGTCTTTTGCACGCAAAGCCAGCACATCGGGCGCCAACACCCCGTCTGATACCGTAGAGTGACAATGCAAATCAGCACAAAAATGATCAGTTAAAGCAGGCATTGCATTAACCCCTGGAGTCACACGGAGTCGCATGACATTGATTCTTTAAAAAATCAGTCACGATCGAGATTTGATCGCGATCCATGAGGGTCGGCGCATGACCCACACCTTGTATCTGTGAGAGCTGCGCGTGAGCTTGAGTCTGAAGCATCTTGTGACACGTTTGTTCAGAGAGTAAGTCTGATTGTTGTCCACGTATGATTTGAACAGGGATTTTTAATGAAGCAAAAGCAGCCCATAACAGCGTCTCTGCTTGTGCAGCCACTTGAGGAGTCATTTGCTTAAATGCTGAGGCAATGCCTAAATCATAGTGTTTAATCCATCGACCGGACTGTTCAATATAGACATGTCGCGTGAGCTCGTGCCATTGATCGGGTGTATGAGGACCAAAAGATGCACAGGTGGCCTGAACATAAGCCACTGCATCGTCGAAACGATCAAAACTGACGTCTTGACCGACATATTGACCAATTCGCTCGAGTGAAACGGCCTCGATATGGGGTCCGACGTCATTGAGTAAAAGTGAATCAAGTGGAAAATGCGCATCCGGTAGCGTCGTGTGACGCTGGGCAGGCGTCTGCAAAGCATTTCTCATCTGAAACTGTGCATTAATACCGGCGTAAACCAAACCAATCAATCCACCCATCGATGTACCGATCCAATGCAGGCGTTTTGGTTTAACACGCGCCATCAATGTCACCATATCTGAAGCATACTGAGGCAAGGCATAAAAAGCAGGGTTCAACAACCAGTCGGACAGACCGCGACCCACCACATCCGGGCAAATCACTCGATAGCTTTTGGCGAGCTCACTGGCCAAAGCATCGAAATCTCTCCCGGTTCGGGTGAGTC